>QWBY01000212.1_pt1 | contig 44880 bp, 60 predicted proteins | sample 1972471 | NCBI WGS metagenome assembly QWBY01 (sample SAMN09866722, study PRJNA288562) | Human gut metagenome isolate term6_stool, whole genome shotgun sequencing...
ACCGCCCGGAGCATCGACACCAAATACACCCTCCTCCTTGGAGGCATTCTTGCCGTAGTAAAGCTCAAGCGTCTCAGCGTCAAACTGAATCGGCTTAATGGTCACATAATCGACCGGGGCATCCTTACTGACCTCACGGAGGTTCTTCTTCTGCCAAGAACCCTTAGTCTCAGAATCGCCACCATCATAACCAAACTCCGGAAGATCATCATTACTCGTGTGACCAATAGGTTCCCAACCACGCGGCTCAGCAACCTGAGTCACGGTAGCACCCGTGTCACCCTTGAAAACAACCTTCTTGCCAAAGTTCTTGCCAATGAAGGAAACCGTGTAACCCACCTTGGGGTCACTACCCTCAACAACGGCACCACCCTGACCAACAGCGGAAAGCTTCTCAAGCGCCTCCTGAACCTCTCCGGCAGTAGCGTCCGGCTTAAGCTCACCGGACTCTTCAGAACCCACAGTAAGCTTGTAGCTTGCAGAACCCGCCACCTTAAGCGTGAACTGGTGAGAACCAAACGTCTCAGGGTCAAACTTAGCCACCTGCTCACGGGTAGGAGCAGCGGTACCAACAGGGCCGACGTAAACAAAGCCCGTAGAAGCGGTAAAGACCGCGTTATCATTAATCATAAACTTATCCCTTCCTCGGAGGACGAATAGTTAGGGCAACTAGCCCCTGAATCCTCCACGAATCCTGAAACAACGAAGAAAACTGGGTCATACCCATACGCTCCTCAACACTGGAAATCCATCCAGCGTCAGTCATCCACTGCTCTTCCTTCGCCTTAAAAATGACATCTATACAGTCACGGTAAAGCTCTTCAGCCTCAATAATTCCATCAGAATGATAGGCAGTAATCTCTACCGTTGGTGTATCCAACAAAAATGGTTGCTTGCTCGAACGAGGCCCACCAACACGACGAATGTTAACAATCGGATAATCACGGTAATCAATATCCTCAATCCATGAACCGACTTTCACATTCTTTGGCAAGCCCCGACGAAGAATCGGAATCAAAACCTCTTGAAAACGAGGGAAACTAGACTGCACCCGGAGTCCTCCCCGCAGAATCTTCCCAAGCGAACGGATCGAAGATACCCAGGGTGTAGCCAATGTAAGCAGCATCTCCCCCATCATCATCCAAGTTCACAAACGCATCCACCTTACCGCGAGACACGTTAATATGGGAGTGAGGGCCAGGATTATGCGCATTATTAGCATGGTGCGGAGCTAACCGAGCCTCAAACACCTCAGCAAGGGCGTTAGCGGCAACATGCGTAGCCTCACGAATGTTAGTGGATCTTACGATAAGCTTATTCATAGCTTTAACCCTCTTCGGCTCCCACTCAACCTTCGGCACTAAGCCCTCCTTAACGTATAATCCAGATGCCCAGTCCGAGGGGAACAACGATAAACAGCAGGGTCACCAAATACAGAGAACATCTTGCCTTCAATATCAACCTTCGACTGTGCACCAATCTCAAAATCACGGTCTTTCCTTTGAAGCCTCATGCGGACAACCTTCTCAGACTCGTAACCCTCGTTATCCTGTTCCGCACGACGGGCGGCAGTACCAGACTGCCCAACCGGGGCGATCCAAACAAACTTGCGAACCCCCTCTTTGGAAGCCCGAGTCCGAATATTCCCGTCCCGGTCAACCACAGCTTCCTCTGGGTAGATAGTCACCCACGTATTACCCTTATCAAGCAAACTCACAACGCATCACCCCTCAGCGAAGGTGGAAGCATCGGGACCACGTGAACAACCCCAATCGACTTCTTAACCCCCAAATCAGCCCATTCATCAGGCGTAATATTCAAACGACCATCCGAATAAGCCTGAGAAAGCATGTAAGTGTAGTTGCCCTCAGTCTCCTGAACATAACCCTCCGGGTTACGAACCAATCGAATGACGGCATCCGCGCAAACACGCCTTACAATCTCACCAAAGTACGGATTTGCTTCCAACCGGGAGTCGAAATCAGGGAGACGGCCCCTGATTTTCAACTCACAGTCTTTCAACCGAGCAGCAACCAGAGGACGCTCCTCCGCAGTCAGAGGGCGAAAGAAACGAACCTCAACATCCTCAACAGTTGCCAAACTCAATTAATTACTCCTCTACCGCCGACGCTTCTTCTTCGGCTTTTTCTTCCTCCTGCTTCCGCACGCCACTCTTTGAACCACCCCGTTTCTTCTTCAACACTTCCCAGGAACCTGAAGCAACAAGCTCCTTCGTAAGCTCAGATGAAGCATCTGCAACAACCCCTGTAGCAATATTAACAATCACTAGGCAGCTACCTTAGTGTCAGTGACCTTAACGAACGCCTCCGGATCATGGACATGAATAGCGAACTCCGCCTCACAACGAACAGCAACAAGGTTGTTCTGCCACAGGGAGGTCAAACCAGAACCGTCCTGCGCAGCGGAAAGGTCAAGCGTAGCCTGGTCAGACACGTCATAGGAAATACCGCCAACCTGGCCCCACAGCAGCTTAGAGAAGTCACCGTAATAACCAACGATGCTGTCCTTCTTAAGATTATCGGCAATGGTAACCGGACGGCTAAGAATACGACCCTGACGAGTAAGGGAGTTAGTGTCGGTATAAGTGGACTCAATGAACAGCGGACGACCATTTGCGTCCAGAGAATCGTTGATAACCGGCTCCGTCACGGTATCAAGAAGACCACCCGTGAACTTCTTACCGTCCTTCACAAGAAGCTCAAGCGCACCGTTGGTAGCCGCATAGACGTTAGCCTTACCGCCCTTGTCAAAGAGAGAAACAGTCTTCGTGGTCTGGTCAACATTCTTATCAAACGGGGAATTAGTACCATGAAGAGCCGCTTCGTCGAAGGCAATAGCGAACGCCTCAGCAACCTTTTCGCGCATCGTACTAATGTAGTTCTGGGGGTTGGCACGAACAACCTCAGCAGACATAACGAAGATGGTAGCAATCTTCTCGGGTGCCATACTAAACTTGCTAAAACCACCCTTAGTCAGCGGCTTCTTACCAGCTTCCTTAACCCAGGAAGCAGTAACATCCCCATCCCAGAACGGAATGTCCACACCCGTAGGCCCCATCTCAACCTTCTTAGCAAGAGGCTGAACAATAGACTTACGCTGCATCTCCTCGAAGATGGGTGCGGCCAGCTTAGGCTCAAGGAAGCCCTTAAAATCACCAGTAGAGGCAAACTTATTCTTATCAATAGCCATATCTTTTACTCCTTATCGATTAATCACATTGCGAACGGCATCCAAAATAGGGTCACCATTCAACGGCCCAGATGCGCCACCAGAACCCTGCGAACGGTCTGTGGCTTTACTTGCACCATTAGCAACTGTAAACAAGTCCTTAAGCTGCTCAGCGTGAGCAACCAACTCCTCCTGGGTAGAACCATGCAACAGTTCGGCAAATGACTCCAGCTTGTCGGTAGAAATACCAACCTTGATAGCGGCCTTCACACGCTCAACATTCAAGTTAGCCTGGGAAGCCTCACTACTCTTCTCCTCGATTTGAGCCTCTAGCTCCTTAATCTTGGAAGTGAAAGAATCAGTAACCTCCGCCTTAGCAGCTTCAACAGCACTATTCTTCTCAGTCCGATACTTTGCAGCCTCAGAATTAGCCTTATTAATAGCTTCACGTGCCCAATCAGGAAGCTCCTGCTTCTCCGACTGCTTCTCTTCATTATCAGACATAAATTACCTCCTGGGTAAACAAAAAGCCCCACCTGGGGGCTAAAACTTACTTAAGTACTTCGTGTACTCTCCGGCTTCTGCGGCCCTACGGAAGGCGTTCATAGCATCCTTGCCATGAAGCCCCTTCGTGACCTCTTTCCACATCTTCTGAGCTGCTAGGAACCTGCCCTTACCTGCCCACTGCTTCAGATTGAAAACCGGAACTACTTTGCAATCGCAACCATCATGCCAAGCGCTCATGTGCTCCTCGGGGTCAAACTCCCCAGCTCCAACCATTTGCATAGAATCCCTATCGCCAAACTTGGAACCAGCCGTTCGTGCCGAGTAATAAACCGCACCACGAGACACAAGCATCAAACACCAACTACAAGTTTCATCCCCCGTAGCAACACGCGCCCAACCACGAACAATACTGGACTTATCCTTACCGATAATGGATTTTTTATACTCCCCACTCTCAAAGTAAGGATCAGGAGTTTCAACCGCGTGCATGATAGTCCAACGGCCACTATTCTCAATCGAACGAGCAACCCTTAAAGCCAGCTTATCCACATCCCGAGAAGTAACCTCACGGGCGGTAAACTGGGACTTCAACGGACTCATGTCCTTCAAAAACCTATCCTCTTTCAACTCGGATAGGAATACATCGTGCCTAGGGGCACCGGGAAACGCTTTGTAACGCTCCGAATCATAAAAATCCCTAGACACTTCTGCCACCTGCTTAGCAGCAGGGGACACAATCCCAAACAACAATCTCAGAATGCGAAGCCACAAAGGAAGCGTAATCTGAGTGCCAACAAACGGGGCCATAACCTCTCTTACAGCCACCACGGCACCACTAATTATCTCCTTCTGTGTCCTCTCCATCTCCTGAAGATTCATCTGCTGTCACACCCCCGTACAGACCACTAAGCTGTGCTCCAGGCTCCTCCTTATCCCAGATACGCATCTGCCGACGCTGCTCCGGGGAATAACCCATATCAATACGAGCTTGCTCACGCGGTGTAACACCATTACCGCCAGCGTAAGCCTTACTAGCAGCGTCAGCCTTAGCCTGCAACGTTGGAGTAGAAGGGTCGCGCCACATGGTTTCCAATCGGAAATGGTCAACCGTCAACTTATTCCCCATGACAAGCAGAGCGATTCGCATCGCCTGCTCCCAGGCAGAACCAAACTGCGCACACATGACTTCGCACTCCCGAATCAATCGACTCTCGGAAGCTCGAATAGCTTCAGCAGAAGCAGGGTTATCAGATGCAGTAGAGAAATACTGCGGAGGCAAACCAGTATAAGCAGAAGCCAGCTTAAGCAACTGTGTCATACCATCGGTGTAGTTACGCAACTCCGCAGCAGGCAACTGTTGAGCCTTACCCGCAGCATCCTCAACTGTAATAAACGAAGCGGCATAAAGCTCCAAAGAAGAAGTTTGACCGCCATTGGTGATCTCGTCAGTTGTCGTACCAAACAAATACCGCTGTGGGTTAGCCATCAACTCAGACGTTGACTGCATATTCATCAACAAACGACTAATAGCATCGGTAACAGAACGAATCTCCGGGGTAATCAAAGACGTACCGTACAAATCCGCAGAATCCGTAACATGAACCATTGGAACAACTGGAACAACCCCAAGACCATGATTCACGGTCTCAACCTGCTTCAGTTCCCCATCCTCGGACTCGTAATACTCCGTTGTACCAGGCGTATAAAGCGTGGCAGCAACAGTGTCACCATCCGTATTCTTAACTACACGAACTGCCCACTCAACCCCACGAGTACGGGGGTCTATGCTTGCGTACAACGTCTTCGGGGACTCAACCTTAATAATCGGAACATCCGGAATAGCCAACGGATTCTCGGCATCCGACTCCATCGGGGCGGCAATCGTAATGTACGAACGGCCATAAACCAAAGCCTCACAAAAAGCCACGTTAGAGAAATTGTCAAGACCATTTGCCTTGAACCAAGACCACAGCAATTCATCTGAATCCGCCGCATCCCCAACGGTGAATCCCTCGATAGCCAAACGCTCAGAGACAGCGTTAACGTAAATACGGGGAACACCCACCTGCGCAATCAGCTTGCGCATCTGTGGCGGGGTAGCCAAACCTACTGCCAAATCACGTGGCTTAGCGTGATAATACTCATCAGCAGTCTTAAAATCCTGCTGGGCAGCCTCAAACTTTGAAATAGCATCCTCTAAAGTAATTTGAACATCCACTAAATAATAGCACCTCCTCTACCAGACCTGTAGTACCTACTCATTAAATAATCCTGCCGAGCGGCAAAAGCTAAAACGCTAGTCACAGCACCGTCAATCTTCCTGCTAGAATCCTTTGACTTCTTACGGATGGTCACAGCGTCATAAACAGTCGGAAAACGGTGCGCGTTTAAGATATACCAGCGCAAACGAGGGTCACCGTCGTGCGACAACTCCCCCTCAACAACAGCATCCAAGAAGCGCTCACAATCCAAAGCAAACCGCTTCTTTTGACCACGCATATCAAACGCAACAGGGTTACCGGGTGAGGCTTTCACCTTCACCTTCCTCTTAAAGTCCTTACCCCATTCATCAACATAAGACTCAAACTCGTGAACATCGGCCCGGAAACCAACAACATCGTACTTCTCAAACGCAGCGCGAACAGCAATATCAACCTGTTCCCGAGGAACACAACCATCCGGTTGCTTCGCAGGATTCCAGCTATTCAACAAGAAAATAGCACCATCACTAATCCTACAAGCACTTAAAGCAGTATGGTCATTACTCTTAGAACCATCGAACCCAAGAGTAATACGGTCACCCGGCTCCAACTTCACATCAGCAAGACAAGCATCCCATTCCTTCGGAGAAATCCAGGAATCCTCCGCAGCATTCACCTGATTCAAAAACTTCCTGCGGGACTCACTAACCGGATTCCTAATATCAAGAATAGAAGCCACAATAGTTTCAATATCCAGCCATACCGCATCGCCACGAGCAACACGAAGGCCCTCTTTAAGCTCCTCGACCCCCGCCTCAAAACCCTCCGGGTCATCGTCAGGAGAGGGAATCTCACTCACTGGGGTACCAGGAGGAGCCTCAAGGGAATCATACAAGACACCCGTATCAATAGCTTCACCAGCTTCAACCTTAAGGTGGGCATCCCAAATAACCTCACCAACACTCCCCTGGCCGGGAATATGCGCGTTACAAATACTCAACGAACGACAAGAACCATACGCGGCCTTCGTCACGTTACCGTCAATGACGTTTGCCATAGCAATACCATCATTCGACTCAACCCACCACTGAACCTCATTCTGAACAATGAACGTGGGACGCTTACCCTCCAAGGCCATTGGGGAACTAGTCACACCCTCAATCATCTTGCCACGCTTGTCATACACAATCGTCTTGTGAATGTCAATACCAAATTCCTCCTTCAAACGAGGAGAAACCAGCGAAGAAAACAAAGTGAAAGTGTTGCGAGTTTGGTCTTGAGTCACAGCAGCGATCTGAACCCACGGGTCATAACGAGCACGGCCAACAGCTTGACCATTCTCAAAATGACTAAACTCAACAGGGCCACACAACTCAACGAGCGACAAAGCACCAACCAGCGGGTCTTTGCCCCAACCCTTCAACCGACGAAGAACACCCTGGCGGTAAATAAAACGGCCATTTTCATCGACCGCGTACCACCAAAGAATAAACCGAGCTTGCTCCAGAGTCGGCATAAACGGCTCCCCCGCATGAGGCCCACCAGGGGTCAACACATACAAGTAAAGCCAATTAATAACACCCCAACCAAGTGTATACTTCGGGAGAATAAACTGACCGTTATCATCACGAGTCCAAGTAGGCCCATCAACCCACGGCCTATTCTTCAAAAGAATCCCTCCACTCAGTGAAGTGCTTAAACTTCTCAAAAGGATAAGAAATCCCCCGAGAAGCAAACCACAACTCAATATCGTTTACGTAGCCCTCAACGTAAACCTTCCACTCATGCGTAACCAAACGCTCCCTATACAAACGCCTGTTATCCTCGTCAAGAGCAGCCTCACGAGACAACTCCTTCTCAGCCCGACGCTTAGCAGACTTACTAGCCCACTCCTGAAGCAACCGAACACCGCCCAAACTAGACCTAATGTTCTCCTCGGACAAAACCTTGCGGGTACCAAACACCAGGACGAAGACCCCCACGATAAACTGCGCCGGGGAAGCAGTTATCCACTCAACCAAAGACCCGTCATTCACGCTTCTCCTTTAAAAGAACCTTCTCAGCAGCAACCTGATTCCGATACCAGATTGACACCGCAAGAATCAAACAAACAGCAGCATCAACCAAATCGTTAACTACTAAACGGGGGTTCTCCGGAGGCCACGGCCAAGGAAGCATACTCACCTGATAAATCTGGGAAGCAAGCATCAAAAACACCGCATTCCCAAACAAACCAGCATAAATACCTGCCTTATACCAACCCGTAACAGCGGCAAACAAGAACAAGGCAAACATACACAAGCAGGCATACGCCCAAACAATAGGCGTATAAAGATTATCCACCTGGATAAAACCTGCCTGGTAATCCTCCCCCGTAATGTAATCAACAAACCGCGTGAGCCATGACAAAGAAACAACCCCCATAATCGCCCTCACGGTTCTAGTCACTACTGCCCCTTACGGTAATTAGCGATCTCATCCTCAAGCGACACCTTCACAGGCTCCTTCGGAGCCTCAGTCACAGGATGAAACGGAACAGCATCAATAGCAGCAGCATGAGCAGCAGCAATCTTAGCCTGCTGACTACGAGAAAAACCATTCGGCGTAACCTTCACACCGAAAATAGTCAGAATAAAACCAACCACAAAAATAGCAAGCTGGAACCGAGGGTCAGCAGCAAACGGGGTAGAAGCAAGAGTCGCAATCAGCGTTGCGATAAAACCGCCAATAGCAGTAATGGTGTTAGCGTTCCGCTTATACCACGGCTGTTTATTAATCTCGTCATTCAGGTAACGTGCAAGGCCGTCAACAACCATCGTATTCATTACTTTGCCTCCAGTGCCGTCAGACGAGCGTTAATAGCGTCAAAACCCTTAACAATCAGGTCTTTAATATCCTCCGTATTAGCCCGAGCAACAAACGCGTGGGCATCCGCATTGAGAAGCGCATCAATCGGACGCATCTCAATATTCGAACCATTCACACGGCTACGGTACCGTGTCTCAATCTTGTCAAAACTCAATTCAGTCTCCTTATTAAAAGGTGGATTATCAATATACTTGTTAACTTCACGCCTAAACACGTTCATGTCCATCAGCGCACCAGACCGGCCATTACCCGCGCCCGGATCCCACTTACCCTGAGCCTGGTAGCTGTACTCCCAATGGGAAGTGCACGTCTCGGGCGTAGCCCGCTTACCCAGGAACCACAGAATTGCGGCCACACAACGGTAATACGCATCCAACTGCTCAGCAGGCCACGCACTAATACCATCACCCTCCGGCTCGATACCGATAGCCAAGCGGTTAGCGTCATTAGTGGGATACCCATGCCCCCAGCCACGACCCGCGTGCCAAGCAATACCCACGCCACACAGCGTTGCAACACCACTACGGCTCAAATGAATCTGCGAACACAGACCCAACTGTGGGTGTTGCGCAATATAACTGGGAGGACATTTATTACTCCCAATGTGATGGCAGAACACACCCTGAATGCGCCCAAAATCACCATGCCCCCGGTCACGCCACCCAGGGAACTCCTTAACCGTAACCCCAAACGCCTTCAGAACCTCTGGAAGAAACGTAGGGTCACCTCTCCAACCCGGATTAGGTTGAATCAAACCAAACCTCCAAACTTAAAAAACTGTTTCCAGACGCAGCAACAACTCAAACACCTACCGAGAAACAGCTAAGCATCCTTAAAACGTTCCTTGAACATCTCAGACAAATCAACGACCTCCGCCTTCGCCTTCTGACGGTCAACCTCCATCTGAACACGCCGACGAGCACCCTCGGAAACAAGCAAATCCGACAACGCAGAATTAATCCCCACGAACATTTGCGCAGAAGGACGCTTTGCCCAAATCAGGCCATTAGCGAAGTGAAGAATAAAACGGGCGTACTCATAATCAGACGGCTCATAGTACTTTGCTTGACCGGAACGCCCCATCGAATCCCACAAATCTGTAATAATCGGATGCGGATTCTCCAACCCAAGCTCAGGCTGAACCACTTCCCCATCCACTTCGATACGAGTCACCTCAACATCGCTCTTATTCCTACGAATACGCTCCTCCGAGCGCTTTGGAACAGGCCCTCTAGCCCCCATCAATCCTCCTATCTAACGCCAGGGTGACGCTCAACAGGACGATAACGCCTAGCCAACCTCCTACGCTGTGCCTCAGCAGCCTCCGCCTGAGTCTTCCGCCTATGACAAGCGGAACAAACACCCTGTAAATTACTCAAATCATGGTTATCCCCATGAATAATATGGTCAACTTCGGTAGCAACCGAAGAATGACAAATCTGGCAAACATAACCATCACGGGCTAACACCCGTGATCGTACGGAGTGCCAATTAGAAGGGAGCCTTTCGGCTCTCTTCGTATTCCATCTCCAATTAACCAACGGAACTAAACCTTCAAACGGAACAAAATTTTATCCCTATATAGCGGGCGCTCACCGCCCGCTTATTAATTAAGCGAGCCTCCGAAGGCTCGCATATTATTGGACTCCAAACGGAGTCCAAATACTATATAAGCGAACGCTCACCGTTCGCTATAGTAAGTAGCGCCGAAAGGCGCTTACTATTTATATCAATTAGAGACCCGTAAGGGTCTCTTAGATTATTTAAGCCCGCTTGATGCGGGCTAATATCTAACGCCGAACGCTCATCGTTCGGCTTATCGAAGCGTCGCTCACCGACGCTTCTCTATAAGACCCCCTCACTTATATAGATATGGAGACTTTTCAGAAAATTATCAGAAATACCCCCGGAATAGGGTAGGAAAATAGCCTTATTTCTAAAAAATCAATCTTTAGTATGATTAGAGATACAACCACGGAATTATGACCTACAACACGATTAAATCGACTTTAAAACCTGTACGGGACCAGGCAGGCGCAGTGACCACCGATAGCCACCCTGGGGAAAGGGCATCCCCCGTACCCCCCTGACCTGGGGGGATAGGGTGTTTGTGCTGGTCATGCGGTTTTGTACCGCTCGGTCTATAGTCTGGTCAGTCTGGCCCGAACGGTCTAGTGTGTCTTTTTTAGACTGCCTGGTCTAGCTGGACTAGCCGGTCTGGTCTCCTGTCTAGTAGTCCGCGCTGTCTAGTGTGCGTGCACCTGCCTGTCTTACCCCCTGTGCTCCCCCTACTCCCTCCTACCCGGTACGCCCCGGGTACCCCCGGCCTACCCCAGGGGGTAGTGCCTGTCCTACCCTACCTATCCGTAGGTAGTACCCTAGCTACCCACCCACAGTAGGTAGCGGTATCCCTACTTACCCACGCGTAGGTAGCACACCTGTTACCCACTCCCCTGCCTCCTATACCTATATATGCCTATAGGAGGGCTAGTATCTCCCGGCCTGCACATACGCCCGTATCCCCCACTGGCTCGCCGGTACAGCGACTTTTAGGCCGTCCTGGCCTATTTACCCACTGTCGCCTAGTACGCCCGTCAGACGGGCTGCGAGGGGTTAATACGGATGTATTGCCTAGTCACTAGGGGTATCCACACCACCTGGTAGTAGCCGGGTGGCGACGGCATCCACTCCCCCTACCTAATGCCGATGTGGACGGTGTCCGTCCGTGGATCAACGCTAGCCCCTATTTGCCCTGGTAGCACCCCATATTTGCCCCTAACAATACCCACTCCAGACAAGCGCCAAAATCCGAGCAACTAGAACACCTCATTAAAAAATACTGTCTAACCTGCCATTTTGTAGTTACGTCGCCGATTTTCGGTGCATAGAAAAATAGGCTCTGGCCTGCAATTTTCTAGAATGAATACTAAAGCGGTTGCAAACTCACTTAGTCATAACGTTCTGACCTGCATGAATAGAAAAAGAAAATCTTTATTTTCATGGTCTGACCTGCTGTTTTTAAAGGTAATGTTCACATACACCACTAAAAACCACCTCTGACCAGGGGAGTTGACACTAGCTCGGGGTGCTGCTAGCTTAGTAATCACACCGCAAGGGAACGCCCCAGGCGGTGGAGGTCGAAAGACCGGGCACACACCTCGTGTGCTAGCCCAAGCCCTACCGGCTGGTATGTACATAGCCCCTGGTTATGCTACGGTGCAGAGCACCAGCCACCCCCGGTTTAGGGTAGTGGGTTGACACTAGCTCGGGGTGCCGGTAGATTAAAGATCGGTCGGACAGTACCGACACATGATGTATGAGAGCTGAATAGTGGAGTAAGTGGCGGGATACATCCCGCCCGCCTCCCCCGGTGACAGTGTGGGGAGGTCTAAAGCGTGGCCTAGAAAGGTGTATTGCTCCCAAATACGGGAGCGGTACATCATGGCACACCACCGGTTGCCGGTGGTGTGCTAATGACGTACCGAAAGACAGGAGTTAGAATGTTTGACAATATAGCTGGTATGGTGGAGCGATTTGAGCGTATGACTTGCGGGCTCAAGGATGGTAGCATCGAGGCTACACCGGACGCCATCGCGGAATTTGAGGAGCTGGAGGAGGCTGTACGCGGAGGCCTTGCCCCGCTTATGCCTGCCGAGTTGCTGGAGGAATACCTTAGGGGCCAGGCCCTTGAGAGCCAGGTCTTGAGTTGACAGTTGCGGTCGCTATGGCCCGCCACGGGGTGGCGGGCCGTGGGATGGCAATCATCTAGAGAGAAAAGGACTGATAAATAAATGTTTACTTATGTGGTAGACGAGGCTATCCACCGCTTCGAGCGCAACGGTATCAAATACGCTATTGCGTATGACGATTGCGCAGAGAATCCGCTAGAGACAATGGAGGTCAATTGGCTGTCTATTGTCAGAGCCACTCACTTCAGCATCCCTTTCGATCCTAAAGGGATGTTTGCGTATCTTGCAGGTTGTCGGGAAGATATTGACCGCCTAATAATTGAGATGGAAGACACGGTTGCAGAGCTAGGCGAGGCTTGGTGGAACAACCTGGATGAAGACACAGCAGACTTGCTAGTGTCCCAAATGGAAGACATCGATGCGCAAGTGGCAGAGCTTAAAGGTATCGCCACGGGGGAATATGGAGAATTTAACTATGCCTATGAAAAGGACGCGCCGGAGGCAGAATATGTGGAGGCTTACGTGAAAGATTACGCGCGGTGGGCTGACGGTGAGGTTTATTCCATTGGTGTCACGTTTCCCGATGGAAGTGAAGATATCATTAGCGGATTCTTTTTGGAGGATCCCTATGATGAGCAGGAGGTCATGCTAGAGGCTGGTTGCATGATCGGTTAAGGTATCGCTTCCCCACCAAACCTTTTGGTGGGGAGGTTTACGCGGTGTGCAATGAGTCCACGGGGGAGACTGTGTGGGATTGCTACATAGACCCCTTCGATGAACAGCAGGTTATCGACTGTTTTTAGTTGCTAGTGCTCCCCCGCCATGCTGGAAGGCATGGCGGGAGGGTATGGGAACTACAACCATAGAAAGAATAAAGGTATGACTATTAACACAAATGAACTAGTATCCCGTATCGCTGGGGAATTTAAGGTACCCGGTGTAGACCTACCACAGGTGCTCTCAGACCTGTTTGATGACCGCCTGCACGACAATACTAAAGATGTGAACGGTGCAATTCTCGAAGCACTAAAATACCTGTACGAAGCGCCGGAAGAATACGTACATTTTCCATTCTGGAGTGATGATCTCATAGACATCTGGAAAGAAAACCAGTGTGACATCGACGATTTCTATAGCAATGAGCCATGGATTAATGAGACTGCCACGACAATAACCGGGATAATTGGAAACTCTACACTCTACTGGGTTCAGTACCGATTTATCATAGCGGTGGATTCAATGATTAGCAACCTTGAAGCTACAACACTAATACGTTTCTACGACCGCAATAACCGGCTATACATGATCGCCCCCCTACCGGATGATGTGGAAGCTACTACCGCTGATGTTAAAGCCATGATGGAAGAATGGGAAGACTTGGACGGTGAACCGTGCGCATCAAAAAGTGAGACGGACAAGGTAATTGTGTTTGCAGACTTGACAGATGGCGGTTATGTAGCTGTAACACTGCCTAACGCTGAGACATGGGAGTCAATTGCTTAGTGCCACCTTCCCCCATAAACACAGGGTTATAGGGGCTAGGGGTATTAACCAAACTAACACGAGAAAGAAGTAATAAACATGTTTGATTTTATCGCAAACGTTTTTAGCATCCTGGCGTTTGGAGACTTCATCGGCTCAGATACTGAGTGGTGCTTGGAAGACTCGCCGGTCTATGACTTCGTTTGGATTATTAGGGACTACCTCGCCTAAAGCAGAAAAGGAGAAAGCTATGAGGATTGAAACAGATTACCTAGAGAAGATTTTTGACGAAGCGCTACGCGGATACGAACCGGACTACCTTGACACGAGAGTCTTGGCCGAGCTGGTTATGAATCGCATTGATAAAGAATATTTTGGTGATGATTTTTCACCGGTGGAGGACTTTCTAGAAGATGATGTAAATGACGCCCTAGATGATATTCTTGAAAGTTTTGATCAGTGCGATTATCCGCTGGACACTTCCGTAGATAATCTTTACGAGGAATACAGGTATCACGCCCGTGATATTGACGACTTTATGCACATGATGGGGCAAGGGCACGAGGAGTTTTCTTGTGTAGATGATTATGTCCGTACCGCAACCATCCGGTACATGTTCAACGATATTGACTGTGCGGTAGGTATCATTAAGCGCAACGCCGTCTACGATGAGCTTTCTCACTACACCGTCACCGTTATTATTGACGGTGAGGCTTCACAGAAGCATGAGAGTTTTGAGCCCCTTCCCGATCTTATTAACAAGTGGGTTCGCTGGCTTGAGTATGAATACGAGGTAGCAGTAGATGTGGATACCGTTCGTGACCTTACGGTTATATCCTGTGAGTTGGAAGATGTAGGAATTAAGATTGAAGAAGCTTAGACGAGGTTGACACTAACTACCGGTTAGGGTACCGCTTACCTATAAGGCATCACTTATAGGTTTGCGTGTCCTAATTGACACTAAAAGAAAGCTGAAAGCGATGAAAATTACCGAACAGAAAATACGTGACCTTATCGAAAATTGCATTGAGGATATTGTAGGCCTCCCGTTTGATGCCGATGATATTGCAGACGTGATCCTAGATAATGTGAGTCTTGACACGGACGATTTGCAGGCTATCGAAGATGACGTTAAAGACATGGCTTGGCGAGCTAGTGAAAATCTTGAATATCACGGCTTCTCATTCCCGGTTTACGCTGGCGATATAGAGAACGAGTACCGCCGGTATGCCGCGTGGCACTGGGATTATCTGGAACAATGGCAGATGGAGGCTAATGAGGGGGATCTTTTGCCAGACCTAATGAGTCGCATCGTATGGCTTTATCGTGCCGAACGTGCTAAGGCTTGCTTTATGGACGTTTATGACAATTTTGATCTGACAAGTAAGGAGGATTAGAGAATGTTGCGAACGGGTGACCTTTTATAGCAGCGGTGGGGGCTGTCAGACGTGGCGGAAGAGTTGTATAACGCGCTTAAGGCGTAAAGGCATCATAGCTTAGCCGCTACCCTCTCCTACCGTACGTTTGTTCGGTAGGGCGTGGGAGTGCTAAACTACCGAAAGGAAAAGGAATGGAACCGCAAATAAAGAATGGTACCTACGCTATCAACGCTGCTTGGCTTGTTGGCAATCTGCAAGACATGGTGCAAGGTGCTTTCGAGTTCAAGGAGGATGAGGCGTTTTGTGAAGACAAGGAATGTACGATTGATTTTCACGGGGCGTTCATGGAGTGTGCAGCAAGAATAGACGAACTTTTGTTCGAGGTGGTGGATGCAAGCCAGTATGTAAGTTTTGAAAAAAGTAGCGAAGTGGCTGCACCCTCAAAAGACTTTTTCATGTCACCGGATTACCTACCCGTAAAGGTGCATGTAGTGGACGCAGACGGCCTAACTAAGTTATGGAAGGAGAATGGCGGTGTAGAGATTCCGGACGGGTATCACACCTCTGGTTTCTGGAGGACTTGCACGGACGAGCTATGGTCATTAGCTAATGTGCTAGAAGCTTTGGTGGATGATTATTACGTTGAAAGCTTTTACAGTTTTTGCACGGACATAGTTGACGATTACGTCTCAGTCTACCCTCTAAGGTAGGCTGAAGGAAAAAGCGAGAATAGGAGTTATGCTATGCCGTCCATCAGTACTGATGAAATCATAGCCCTGTTAGAGCAGGGTTTAAGCCAAGCGGAGGTGTCACGCATCTACGGTTGCTCACGCCAGTACATTCATAAGCTAATAAAACAGGCCGGCTATACACAAGCTTTCACCGCCCAAACCCAGCTGATCCGTGACAACTTCCCTTGGGAGATCGAGGATCCGGAAGTGTATGGCAACACCGTTTATATCCAGCTTTGGCTTATGGCCCGGTTCAACGACGACCCTACTTCTATCAGTGAGGAGTCTGTAAAGCGGGTTAAAGCCTTGGTTAGAAAGCTTGTCAATTTTAGCCAGGTGGTGGACTACAACCCAGAATACCCGTGGGTTAAAGGCTTGTTCAACACCTATGGTTTGGTGTTCCTGCCACGGGGTGAGGCAGATCATGACCTAGCCATTAAGAACCGGCCCGGCGTGAAAATAACACACGAGGGGGAAAGACTTTGGAAAATACCAGATTTGAAGAAATTGAGGTTATGAGTTTAATTATTGCATACAGTAAAGGTTTGATAGCAGTCCATCAGCCGGGGCGCTTATCCGTGGCGCTCCCACCCGATATGATTGCCACGCAGCTTCTCGACCTAGGGTTTATCTGCATCCAGGTTAGGAGGTATGTTTGATTAACCGCTCCGTATCACAGATTAACCAGTATGCGCGGTGACCTAAGGCTCTACAGTTGCCACTACTCCCTTTTCAGGGATCACTGATATAACCCTAGATTACACTAAATATAGTATACACAAAAGCTGGCTCAGAAAGGAAACGCAATATGCGCACATTTGATAAAGACACCCTCAACACCTGCTACCTCACAGCCCTCGGTGTTTCCATCGTCCCTGATTTTGAAGAGGGGCGGTATGAAATTGTTGAAACACGTGTCAAAGATAATGGTGAGGTGTACGGGGTGCCGACCCACTCCGGTGACAGCTTCGATCTCCGCGTAGCTGCCAAAGCTATGATTGAGCTAGCTGACGAGATTGACGCTCGTAGCGAGCTGGACGAGGATGAATTCTTTTTCGAGGACATCTAACCCGCTGGTTAAACCAGAAGCACAAGCTAACTAGAGAAAGGAAGTAAGGGGGGGTAGCATTCCCTCCGATTATGAGTGTTGCCATTACGAATGAAAAAGGCTTGGTTGCGATACCAACGCTCGTGTCTCATGCGAGGCCAAGTGGTAAAATTTATTGTCCTCCGTATTCAGGTTCGGAGGTGTAATTATGCATAACCGTTCAGTAAGCCAGGTGAATCAATACATCCGTTGCCCTAAGGCGTACCAGTTAGCACGAATCAATAAGGCTTGGCAACGCCCGGCTAGTTGGCTATCACAGGGTTTAGGGGTTCACAAAGCTTTAGAAGAATGGGAGCGCTCGGGAAGGACGTTAGCCTGTGAAGAGCTAGAAACAATCTTCATTGAGGAATACGCACGCTCCGTTGACGAACAGGCACAGACCACCCCCAATTTAGAGGTTTGGTTCGGGAGCGGGCCTTACGACCCGGTAACCGATATTGAACGCAGGTTCAATAAAGGATTGGAGCAAATCCAACTCCTTACCAAATACGCTACAGAGCATCCAGAAGAAAAGATTTGGGTAACCCCGAACGGTGAGCCCGCTATTGAGCTCAAGTTTAACGTGGAGCTCGGAGGGGTACCCGTTGTTGGCTTCATCGACCAAATTATTGAAACACCCAAAGGTTTAGTTGTCCGAGACATCAAGACCGGCTCTAAGCCAGGTGATACTTTCCAGCTGTGTACCTACGCAGAAGCTATGAAACAAACATACGGTGTTGATATTGACCGTGGGGTTTACTGGCTGGGTAGGACTGGCCGTCCAGGCCGGGTGAAGGTCTTTACCGACAAAGACCGGGCAAACGTTCACGATGTTTTCCGTGAGGTCAATGGTCTAATTGAGGGAGGCCACTTCCCTGCTGATCCAGATCAATCCAAGTGTGCCATGTGCTCTGTCCGGACTAGTTGCATGTTTAGCGAGGCTTGATTGCTGACACTTCTACAAAGTTCATTAATGCAGGGCAAGGCGGGTGAACACTTGCCTAGGGTGTGGGCTTCCATGGACACCAGGTTTAGCCGTGGACAGTTGGCACTGGTCGCGGCAGGTCCAGGGGTGGGTAAGAGCGCGTTCATGTTGAACTACGCCCTCAAGTCAGGCGTAAGCTGCCTGTACTTTTCCGCTGATAGTGATGCTAGCGTTCAGGTTAGCCGCTCGCTTGCGATTCTCGGAGGCTTGACTATGCAAGACGCGGTAAGCCTATCCAAAAGCGGTGACACTAAAAGAATCCTGGAGTTGACTGGCAGCTCACCAGTAAGATTTAACTACAGCTCATCCCCAACACTTGAGGAAATTGAGGGCGATGTTCTCGCATACGAGGAGCTGTATGGATGCTACCCACAGCTGATAGTCATAGATAACGCGATGGACGTTGAGCTTGGAATTGATGCTGATCAGTCACAGAGCCTGGATAGCCTCATGGCGTGGTTGCATGATTTGGCACGGAAGACACAGGCGTGCGTTGTAGCACTTCACCATGTTACAGGACCCTATAACAACTCTGATACTCCTATTCCTTTGAGTGGAATTAAGGGGCAGATAGGGCGAGTGCCCGAGCTTATTCTAACACTTCACAAAGGGTTGGGCGAGTATGGTCAGCCCGATGAGCTTAGGGTTTCCACGGTGAAGAATCGCGGGCAAAAAGCCGACCCGTCGGGAGAGACGTACACCCCACTGGCGTTCGATGGATACAGAATGAGTATTAAAGACATTGATAATTATGGAAGGTTTGATCCTTGGGCAAAAAACGATGCAAGGACTGTGTAAAGGAAGGAATAACCACTCGTAGAGAAGCTAAGTACCCCGGCCCCCGGTGCGCAACACACCACAGGCAAAGAAAGAAAGCCTTGCGAGAGAAGCGACATTCACAGCATGTTTCTAGAAGCTTTGGTATCACCAGAGCGGAGTATGACAAACTTTACCGGGCACAGGGTGGGCGTTGCTACATTTGCCAGCGCGCAACAGGTAAGCGAAGGAAACTGGCGGTTGACCACGACCACGATACGGGGTACGTGAGAGGCTTGCTGTGCAAGACGTGTAACTACAAGCTTCTTGGTTATCTAAGGGATGACACCGAAGCCTTCCAACGCGCGATTGACTACATCAGCAATCCACCCGCCTTTCAGCTTATTGGAAAGAAGAGGGTACCAGATGATTAAAAGCTGGTGCGTACTAGACGATGAGCTAGTTGTTATTGAAACAAACCCCGATAAGCATCACAAATTTTTAGTGAAATGGTTCAACCTTACTTGCGGAATGACAAGGCGTGAACTGCTCACAGAAGCTAACCTGAAAGAAGTGAAAAGAGCAATTGAAAGTGCACTTGATTGATTATGAAGCGAACAACCAGCTAATGCGCTTTGGCACATGTGACCTGTGCTCCTTTGAAGCTATGGGCTCTGAACCAGAGTTCTTATTCACCGATGGTGAGAAAGAATGGTGGGTTGACGGCTATTACTGGTGCTACGGCACACAGTATGCTATTGACGTTAACCCTATCCAGTTCGCCCTGTGGCTGGAGAAGAACGAGGTAGATGAGCTGCCAACAGATTATGAGTCTCTTGAGAGACTTGTTGATAGGTTCAACAATGATTAAGCACGTGTCAGTCCGTGACCTCATGTTCACATTCAAAGACAGTGGGGATAATCACTTTCCTGTGCTCGTCGAGGTTGAGAGCATGACCAGACTTTGTAGACGTTTTACTTTTAGCTTGACGGAGTTTAGGGAGCTTGTAAGGGCTGCGGAGGCCTGTTAAATTTTTACGATTCAAGAAGTGAAAGAGATAAAGGAAGCAATTGAAAGTACAATTAATCAACTATATGACCTACCCGGAGATTGAATTTTTCGAGACTTGCTGCACCCGTGGGTGCGAGGGTATCGCAAACTATCCAACCTACGAGTTTGAGAGCGGTGGAAAGACCTGGAAGGTTGATGCATGGTTATGGCATTGGGGTTCATACTATGAGATTTGCACTAATCCGATTGCATTCGCTGAATGGCTGAAGGAGCAGGATTTGGATAACGGTTCTATTCCACGGGATTATCGTAGTTTGGATAGTCTGGTTGACTTGTTTAGGAAAACCAGTGATTAAACAAGTCCTAGAACACTACTACCCGAACTGGGAAGCGCCGGAAGACACTGGTGAGGAGTGGATTAGCTGTCTGTGCCCCGCACACGACGATAACAACGCTAGCGCCGCTATAAGCTATGAGCATGATGCTTTCGCTTGTCTGGCGTGTGGTTACAAGGGGGATGTGATAGCGATTATTAGACGAGAGGAAGGTTGCACGTTTGGGGAGTCCAAGCGAATTGCAGAAAGAATTACTGGAAGAAGCTGTGAGCAGGTACAAAACGGCCTTCGAGGGAAGCCCCGCAGAAGAGTACGTTCACTCAAGAGGTTTGGAGACGGGTAGATGGTGCTTAGGGTACGTGGAAGACCCAATACCGGGGCATGAGGAGTACCAGGGCAGTTTGGCTATCCCTTACCTACGGTATAATCCAATTCAAGGATGGTCTTGCGTCTCTATGAGGTTTCGCAGAATCGACAACGGCAAGCCGAAGTATCTTAGCCTGCACGGAGATCCACCCCGGCTGTTTAACACTGTAGCTTTGGATGGCGCTAGTAGTGTCGTCGGCGTTTGCGAGGGGGAGATTGACGCTATCACTGCTACACAGTGCGGGTTACCAACCGTTGGTGTGCCTGGTGCTACTGTGTGGAAGGCGCACTGGGCTTATTTATTTAAGGGGTACCAGCGAGTGATAGTTCTCTGTGACGGGGATGAAGCTGGAGAGAAGTTTGGTAAAGCCTTCGCTGGAAGGCTGAAGAATACAATTCTGGTTCACCACGAACCAGGCGAGGATACTAACTCCCTTTTCACCAAACAGGGTGAGAAGGCTGTGCAGGACTTGTGGGAGGGTTTACTTTTGTGAGTTGTCACTTGCGCCCCGTCCGCGTGTGCTATCTCGGGAGCCTTTTACTTAAAAAGGTTTCGCGCGAAGTAAAAACGGAACGCCTGTTCCGTATATCAAAGGAGAATCTGTGACAGACCTAGAAAAAGTAGCCATCGACATTGCGTACAACATCCTGGACTCCCAGGATCCGCGCAAGTATATCGGTGGAGGATTTGATGAAGAAGAAAAGGAGATTATCTGTGACATCTACGAATCACTCATTGTACGGCCAGAGCTCTAAACCAGAGCTGTTCACAAAAACCGGATGCCCACAATGCAAACAAACAAAAGCATGGCTTGACCAGCATGGAATCCCCTACGCGGAGTATGACATTTCAACGTACAACGGAGCCTTTTTTTACGTCGTAAACGTGCTGGGCATGAGGGCTGCACCCGTTGTTTGTTACAACGGTGAAACGTGGTCAGGTTTTAATAAGGAGAAGTTGGAATGGCTAAGCCGCTCTTTTGCACACTAGATGATATTAAACAGTTTTGGGGTATCAATAATCCAGAAGAGTTTGTTGAAGATATTCCATCGCGGGGGTGCTACGGGCGCAGGGACAACCTTGTTTACTCGCGCTATGACATAGAAAAGAAGATTAAGAATGGAAAAAGTTAACCACCCGTCCTACTACGAATCCAACGGCCTTGAAGCAATTGACGTTATTGAAGCTTTCTTCTACGACAGCTTCAATCTTGGCAACGCCTTCAAATACATGGCACGAGCCGGTAGGAAGAATGATTACGTTGAAGACCTCCAGAAGGCAGTATGGTACCTGGAGCGCGAGATTGACAACAACACAGCCTACATAATCACAGAGTTTGGGAAACTGAGTTTCAAGCTCTCAAGACACGGTTTTGATGTTCACAAGGGAGACACGGTGTACTACAAGGACAAGTACGGTGGCACCTGGGAGTTTGATTATGATGATGATGCTTTCAAGTGCTTAAACAGTGGTGAAACAAAGAGTGTTGATGAGTCTCCTGAATACAACCCTGAAGACTGGGTAGTCATTTACAATCCGCCGTTCTAAAGGAGATTATGGCTAAACAAATTTTAATTATTCCAGACTCCCACTGGCCGGATACAGATATGAGAGTTTTCAAGGGGGTGCTTCGATTCATCCAAGAGGTTGAACCGGATGAAATCGTTCATATCGGGGACTTAATGGATTATCCACAGCCTTCACGCTGGACAAAGGGTACTCGGGAGGAGTTCGAGGGGAACATCTTCGAGGATTCAGAGGAAGCAGTAAAGAAATTCCTCACTCCCCTACGGGACGTGTACGACGGGCCTATCGGTGTTCACGAAGGAAACCACGACCTCCGAGCTCGTGCATACGGGGAGAAGTACGCACCGGCCCTGTGGCCCAACGAGTTCTTCCACATGGAAAACCTTCTCCACTTCGAGGACATGGGAATCAACATGCTTCCCGACTTTTACAACATTGCCCCCGGTTGGCTATCAACTCACGGGCATCTTGGCGGCATTCGGCTTAATCAAAACGCTGGTAACACAGCTTTGAATGCGGCCAAACGGATCGGCAAGAACATCATCATGGGGCACACCCACCGAGCGGGTATCACAAGCTACACCACGGGTCTTGCTGGTGAAACCAACACTCTAACAGGCGTTGAGGTTGGGCACATCATGGACACGAAGAAGGTCACCTACCTCAAGGGTGCTACCGGAAATTGGCAGAAGGCATTCGGAATGTTGACCGTGGAAGGACAGACGGTTGTTCCAACCCTCATTCCTATTAGCGCTGGTCGGATTATTTGGAAGGACGTGATGATTAAATTATGAAACAAGAACTAGTAGACGAGCTAACCCCACTCATTCGAGAGGCTTCCCTAGCGGCAGAAGTTCGCTGGTCACGCATCCTCCCGGCACAGGACATCCAGCAAGAACTCTGGTTGAAGATTCTGGAAAACAGTTCCCTAGAGGACTTCTTTGAAACCTGTGACAAACGCAGGATTAAAAAAACGCTCGTTCGTAAAGCGAACAGTATTTGTTCGCAGGAGAGGTTCGCATACGCGCATTTCAGTGGCCAATTCATCTACTCAACCGAGGATGTGAGGGAGATTCTTGCAGACGCACGTGAACAGCAGACTCTCCCAACAGAGGAACGAGTTGACTTGGAGGCCGGTTTGGAGCGGATGCTTGAATCCTACCCGGCTGCGCACGCCACCATTGAGAAGTATGTAAAAGGTTTGTTGGGTAACGAGGTTACGGAAAAGCGAGCTTTGACCCGTGCGGTCAAGGTGCTCACCAACTTCATGAACGGTAATCGGTGCGACCGCACCGATGAATACGAAAATAAGCACGGAAAGAAAAACCCCCAGAAACTCTGGGATTAAACAAAGGAGAAAAACAAGTATGACTAACGACGCATTCGAGACCAAGGAAGTTGCAGCCGTAGTAGACAATTACGATAAAGTGACCGTAACCCTCAAGGGTGGTAAGGGCTTTGAAGCACCCTGGATTGTGATTCACGCAAACAGCACCCAGGAAGCTCTCGACATCCTCAACGAAGAGTCCATGAAGGAGCTTAACGATCGGGTCCACGACGTGGCAACCTACTTCAATCGGGTTGAAACTGTGTCCAGCAACGGTAAGCCCGCTTCGGCATCCCAGCCCCCGGCAGGCGCGCCCACTTGCCCCCCTGGTTGGACGTTCAAGTCTGGGGTATCCAAGTCCGGTAAGCCTTACAAGGGGTACTTCCCTCCGCAAGGCTCTAACGAGAAGCCTATCTGGTTCTAAAGAGAGAGGCAGGCCCACCCTTCGGGGTGGGTTTAACCTGTGGAAGATATTTACGCAGTTTTCCTATTAATAATGCTCGTAGTTTTGTTTGTCATTCTAGTGGCAACAATCGTTTGGGCAGTACTCATTTGCACAATCGCATTCTTCGTATACATATCAAGAGATGACCCTACATGGTTGCACTAATAACCGTCACTTTCATGCTTAGCCTTCTCGTCTTCGGCGGCCTTGACACAACCCTCAACTAGAAAGAAAAAACATGTTTCAACAAATTGCAGACTTCATGAACGCAGGAAACCAGAAAGTCCCTGAGGAGCCACGTAAAGACCCATTCAGCTACGAGTGCTGGCATATTCTCAACCGCGTACTTGAGGAATACCACGAAACCAGATACGCAAAAACCACAGCGGAAGCCCTCGACGGATTCCTTGACATTGCTTATGTCGCCTTCACAGGCGCGCTTCACGTGGCCGGACTCAAGGCAACCGAGGAAGCGTGGGAACTTATCAACCACGCGAACACAAGCAAGATTGATGGAACCTACGGGCCGACAGTAACCGATCCTTTGACCGGCAAGATTCTCAAACCAGAAGGATTCAAGCACCCCAACATTCAGGAGGTAATCGACAATGCTAGTTAATTATGAAGACGCGCCCGAGCTGGTTCAGCAGCGGCTCTTCCCCACACCTGAAGAAACCTATTTTCCCCCAATTAGCGTAGAGAGAGGGCCTGTTGAATGGGCTCAGGTTCACACCCCGGATTACGACATGGTGAGCTTCGCAACCGCCTACGAGAACAAACTCATTACAGCAGATTTTGTTTACTTTACCAGCGTGGGATACCTCACGTGTGAACTAACCCCCGACATCACCTACGAAGGTGTGTTCAGAGACCTCAAATCCTTCAATAGCAAGTTTGAGGACCTGTGTAAGGAAATTGATAACCGGAGGAACTACAAGTGAAACGACCAAGCAACACCGAGGTACTAAACCTATTCAACAATATTCAATGTTCTAACGGGTATCTCAGGGTAAAACGTGAACAGGATATGCGAATCGAATGGGAATACTGTGGTCACATAGTAAAGACAGAAATTAATGAAATATACGTATCCTTCTACTGCGAACTTGATGAATACTTCAAGTGCTCTAAACTCTACTTCTTCGCCGACTGCGACAGCGTAGAGGATATGAAGGCTGACTACTTGAATCATATGGATTGGTGGATTAATGCAAAAGGTAACTAAAGAAGAAATCACTGCTGTATTCCCTGGTGCGAAAGTCTCTGTGTGGGGCGATGAAGAAACATGGAAAGTTGAATGGGAATACAACGGCTACAAAATCAGCGGCTTCATTGACGAGGACTACGTGGGGTGGTACAGCGAACTGAATAAGTCTTTCACGTACGAACCATACTTCGAGCCTCACACGACCCTGGAGAAGCAGCATAAGCAAATCACCTCCGATATTGCCAAGTGGGATTATGCCTTCGCTTAACGAAGTACAGGCACACCGGAGGTGTCAACTAGATGACTGGTACTCGTGCTGGCGAATGTCTGGAAGTGAATACTCCCTTTCATTCCGTGAGCAGATAGAACTGTTTGTAAACACGATCGACGAATGGATAAAGAAGCATGAACCTAACTGCAATTAACTGGAATAAGATTGATGATCCGATTGATAGCCAAGTATGGGATAGACTCACCACCAACTTCTGGCTACCGGAGAAGATTCCCGTCTCCAATGACCTCCCCTCCTGGAGGGCTATGCCAGACAATGAGAAGGAATTAGTGAAGAAAATCTTTGCTGGCCTCACACTCCTAGATACACTCCAGTCGGAGGTTGGTGCCCCAGTACTCCAAGAACAAGCACAAACCAAACACGAGGAGGCAGTGTTCACCAACATTGACTTCATGGAGTCAGTGCACGCGAAAAGCTACTCGACCATTTTCTCCACCCTGTGCTCCATGCAGGAGATTGAAGAGCTCTTCGCCTGGGTTGAGAATGATGAACTAATCCAGAAACAAGCGCTCAGTATCCAGGCTGCATACGATGGCCTGCGGGACATCCGCCGCTACGCCGCAAGCGTTCTCCTCGAAAGCTTCCTGTTCTACAGCGGCTTCTATGTGCCACTCCGGTTGGCAAGTGAGGGCAAGCTAACCAACACAGCAGACATTATCCGGCTCATCCTCCGAGACGAGGGGGTACACGGGTTTTACATCGGGTACCAATTCAGGAAACGCGGATACACAGATGAAGACCTCGAATGGATTAAGCACTTTGCACGAAGCCTTTACAACGGCGAATGCGAGCGTACAGAGCAGCTTTACGACGATGTGGGCTGGACGGACGAGGTTAAGTGCTACCTCAGGTACAACATGAACAAAGCCCTTTCTAACCTTGGATTGCAGCCTATGTTTCCCCCTAGTGAGACTCAGATTCCAGCCTATCTCCTTGCGGCCCTGGATATTGGTACCGGTGAGTCTCATGACTTTTTTAGCGGCTCGGGTGCATCCTATGTTATGGGCCGGGCAGAGGCAACAACCGACGAGGACTGGGCATGAGTGAACTAAATCTAGGGACAGCAAGAATTTGTCTTGAGCACGAGTACGGCATGTACACCCTTGACTTTTTTGGGCGTAATACACAAGGGACGATCTACAACATTGAGTGGTTGCAGCTTAAAAGCTTCGCATTCGAGCTAGAAGCACTCGTAGAAGAAGATGTGTCCGAGTACAGAAAAACTCAACTGGGGGATGGAGCGGAGGCTGTTGTCCGAAAACTGTATTTTGATGGCTACAGTCTTGAATTTAGATTCAGGGATAACAGCTTGACAGAGATTTTAGATGGGGATTGTGCTGTAAAAGCTCTAATCAACTTCCTAAAAAATGAGACCAGTGAAGAATAGAAACCCTGACCCAGACATCATGTTCAGTTTTGAACTGGTGTTTATAGCTGCAACTATGCCAATACTTCTGCTTATTCTGCTTGCGTTTGCGCTCTTAGCACCCACGCTAGGAATTTTCAGTAGCCCTATACACAATCCTAATCACACTACTTATCAAAAGGAGTATTTAACATGCAGTACAGTAAACCAAAAGTGCGACTGCTGGCCTACACCGAGCCCGTAATCCTGGACGAAATGATACCCCCGGGGTACTATTCACAGCTTAAAGAGTACCCACTGGAGTTTGCTGGCCGTGCCTGTTACCAATCCTTCGACCGGCCAAACCCAAAGACAGCAGACACAGGTGACTACCTGCGGAACATCATCAAGCTGGGGCACGAGAGCGTGCTAGAGCACGCTTCGGTGACCTTCTATATCACGGGTGTTTCACGTTCGTTCACCCATGAGCTTATTCGTCACCGCCACCTGAGCTTCAGCCAACTATCACAACGGTACGTTGATATGGAAAAGATGCAGGCAGTTATCCCGCCAGCCCTGCGTGCGGATGCACCAGAAGTATTGGACATCAATCTTCGCCTAGTGAGGTCACTCTACGACTGGTTGGAAGCACATCTACGCGAGCTGCCGGTTAAACAACGAAGAGAAGCAGCACGGTGTGTGCTACCCAACATGACAGAAACACGCATCGTTGTCACAGGTAACCTTCGAGCATGGAGGGACATGCTAAAGAAGCGCCTCTCCCCCGCCGCAGACGCGGAAATCAGGGAAGTATCCAAAATGATACTTGACCAGCTCGTAGACTTTTACCCGGACGTGTTCGAGGACATTAATGAAAGTTCGTAACCTAACAGCGGGGGATAAAATCCTTCTAGACGAAGAAACCCAGTACCTCTACGGGGAACGGTACGGGAAGGTAAAGAAGGTATTTTCAGCCGGGGGAACCTACGCAGAATCCATGCTAATCGGGTTGGAGTTTGAAAACATCCCATGCACTCTCTTCTACCAGCTTGGAAGTGAGGTAGTAACGTCACAGTGACAAAGCTCCTCTACTACAGTCGTACCGGCACAACCACCAGAATCATGAAAAATTTTGAAGGTGCCCAGTCGATTGAGAACTACAACGGTGAAGGAGAATACATCCTCACCGTCCCCTCCTACTGTGCACCAAGAACCGGGCAGTATGTTCCCAAACCAGTCAAACAGTTCCTAGCCGAGCACTACACCAATATGGTTGGGGTTATTGGTGTTGGCAACTCAGTGTTTGGACACGAGTTCTGCCTGGGATCTAGGCGGATAGCAGAACACTATCATGTGCCAACGGTTACAGAAATTGACATGGCGCTGACCAAAGAAAACATTCTAGACATTGAAAGGGCAGTTAATGACAACCTCCTATCTTGATTTGAACGCCCAGTTAGCAATCCTTGGTAAGGATGGTGAAATCCAAACCGACAAGGATAAGGAAGCGACAAGACAATACTTCTTGCAACACGTCAACCAGAACACCGTATTCTTCCACACACTAGAAGAAAAATACGAGTACATGACGGAAAACGGATACTGGGAACCTTTCCGTATCCCGTTCGACGATGCTAAAGAACTGTTCAAGTATGCTTACAGCTTTAAATTCCGCTTTCCAACCTTCGTTGGGGCATACAAATTCTACACATCGTATGCAACACGAACATTTGACACAGGCAAATACCTGGAACGGTTTGAAGACCGTGTGGTGGTTGTGGCAATCGCACTAACGGGTAACTACAATGAGGCACACGCCTTAATCCGGGAAATCCTCATGGGATGGTTTCAACCGGCAACCCCTACCTTCCTTAACGCAGGCAAAGCCTACGGCGGTGAAATGGTATCATGCTTCCTACTCAGGGTAGACGATAACATGGAGTCCATCGGTGAATCCATCAAGCACAGTCTCCAGCTCTCCAAGCGGGGTGGCGGTGTTGCTCTCTCCCTTACAGACCTTCGAGAAGAAGGAGCCTCCATTCAGAATGTTCCAGGAGCCTCCTCGGGTGTTGTACCCGTGATGAAAATTCTCGAAGACTCCTTCTCCTACGCTAACCAGTTAGGGGCAAGGCAGGGTGCGGGCGCAGTGTACTTGCACGCCCACCACCCGGACATTATGAAATTCCTTGACACCAAGCGCGAGAACGCCGACGAGAAGATCCGAATCAAAACCCTCTCACTCGGTGTTGTTATCCCGAACATCACCTTTGAGCTTGCCAGGGAGAACAAGGACATGTACCTGTTCTCTCCGAAGGATGTGTTCAACGAGTATGGCAAGCCTCTCTCAGAGATTGGGGTGACCAGGCACTACTCGAAGATGGTCAACAATCCTCGGATTCACAAGAAGAAGATTAACGCACGCCAATTCTTCCAGACACTGGCGGAAATCCAGTTTGAATCCGGCTATCCTTACATCATGTTTGAGGATACCGTGAACAACACGCGGCAGACGGGTAAAAAGATTATCCAGTCGAACCTGTGTACGGAAATTCTGCAATCGAGTGAATCGACTCTCTACGACACTGATGGTGAAATCTTCTTCCTTGGTAAGGATATTCAGTGCAACCTTGGCTCAATGAATATTGACAAGGTGATGGAGTTCCCGGAGAGAATATCTGAAGTTGTTTACTCGGCGGTCAACGCTCTGACGAAGGTGTCCCTGTCCTCGAACCTTAGCATCGTTCCCTCCATTGAGCATGGGAACCTGTCAACAAGAGCAATTGGCCTTGGACAGATGGGTTTGCACGGATACCTTGCTCGTAAGCACGTTCACTATGGTTCGCCCGAGAGCCTAGAATTTGTTCACGCGTACTTTGCAACCGTTCGATACCATGCCCTCGCTGCCAGCGTGGAACTAGCGAGGGAAATTGGTTGGTACGAAGGATTCTGGGATGACGCGGAGAGGATCAAGGAACAGTTAGCCAAGTACGAGCGTAGCGACTACAGCCCTATCAGTGAGGCTGGTAAACGCCTGTGCGAAGGCCTGTACATTCCTGACAGGTACGATTGGATTAGCCTTATTGAGGACATCATGGATTACGGTTTGGCAAACGCCTACCTACTGGCTGTGCCACCAACCGGAAACATCTCGTACGTGAACGGTGCCACACCGTCTATTCATCCGGTCACAAGTCCTGTGGAAATCCGTAAGGAGGGGAAGATGGGCAGGGTTTACTACCCCGCACCCCACCTCTCTAAGGACACACTGCCCTACTACAAGGATGCTTACGAGCTTGGGTACAAACCAGTGATTGACACTTACGCGGCAGCAACCCAGCACACAGACCAGGGGCTGTCCTGCACCCTGTTCTTCAAGGACACGGCAACCACCCGTGACCTAAACAAAGCCCAAATCTACGCATGGAAACAGGGGCTGAAAACCTTGTACTACATCCGTATCCGGCAAGAAGCACTAGAAGGAACGGAGGTGAAAGAATGTCTTTCCTGCTCTCTCTAATTGTTCTTCTGCTATCAGCAGTATGGTCACTCACTGCCCTCATTGCTGAGGGCACCACATGCCAGGAGGATATTGTCAACCACGCGGTTGACTTATGCACAAAATACTAAGGAGAAAAATTGATTAGCAAAACTGTTGCAGGCCGCGAGGTTCACATCCACTACGCAAACAATCGTAGCAAGTACAACCAGTTCAAAACCTGGTTGGAAAGTACCGGGGGTGAGAGTGTGGCCGTAGATACTGAAACCACCGGCCTCAACATGTTTGCGCCAAACTTCAGAATCAGACTCCTGCAAATTGGTAGGGGTACAGAAGCGTGGGTACTGCCCTTGGAAACTCTCAACCTCCCAGCGGAGGAAATAGAAAACCTTCTAACAGGCAGGCCCTTAGTCTTTCACAATGCCTCCTTCGACCTCAACGCACTACTCTCCCAGGGAATCGTTATCCCCTGGGATAATGTGACGGACACAAAGATTCTTGCGTCCCTCGTAGACCCCCGAAGTAAGAAAGAAGGTGGATCCGGCCACTCCCTTCAAGAACTCACAGCGGCCTACATCGACCCAGTTATCGCAGAGGATGTGAAAGGCAGTGTCACCCGCCTATCACGAGAACTAGGAATTAAGAAGGCAGAATACTTCACCACTGTTCCGATTGACGATGAAAACTTTATCCTCTACGCGGGCATGGATGTGATCCTCACCCACCTTCTGCACAACTGCCTTATGGCAGCAATCCGCACCATGAAACAAAACATCCCACAATTCAACACAGACCTTATTTGGTTTGAGCACCAGGTAGCCCGCATCTGTGCCGAGATGGAATACACGGGATTCTTGTTGGACGTTGACTACTCCCAACGTCTCAGCAAGCAGCTCACAGGCGAGCAAGAAGCCTGGGAGGCTGTGGCCTACGCAGAACACGGTGTTGAGTCTGTTAACGCGGCAGCGGACGTAGCAGAAGCCCTCCTAGAAGAAGGAGTAACCCTCACAAGTAAAACAGATACCGGCAAATGGAAAATCGACAAGAGTGTGCTCGAACCATTGACTGAGCAAGGCAATACACTCGCTATTGCTGTGACGGAAGCCAAACGAGCAAACAAATGGAGAAACAGTTGGGTAGACAAATTCTTGGAACAGGCAGACCCAATGGGCAGGTGCCACGCTAGTATTAACCCGCTTGCCGCCCGAACAGGGAGAATGAGTATCACGGGTATTCCCGCACAAACACTACCCAGTAGCGGGTGGAGTATCAGACGATGCTTCATCGCAGATCCAGGCTACTCCATTGTTTCCTGCGACTACGCAGCACAGGAACTACGTGTTCTAGCCGCTTTGTCTGGTGACACAAACATGGTAAACGCCTTCAAACACGACGAAGACCTTCATCAGAAGACAGCAGACGCTTCAGGTGTTCCCCGCAAGGTTGGTAAAACCGTGAACTTCGCCTACGTCTACGGTTCCGGGGCGGGGAACATTGCCCGCACCTGCGGTATCAGTGTTCAGAAGGCCCGACAGGTGATTAAGGGGTTCGAGAAAACCTACCCCAGGGTGAAACAGCTCTCCGAGAAGCTACAGGCAAGCGCAACCAAGAATGGGTACATCGTATCCGCAAACGGGCGTGTGCTTCCCGTAGACCGGGACAAGCCCTACGCGGCACTGAACTACCTGATCCAGTCAACAAGCCGGGACATTACAGCCTCCGCACTAATCCGAATGGATAAAGCCGGATACACCCCCATGCTCCGCTTGCCTATCCACGACGAGGTTATCGCTTGCGTGCCTGAGAAGGATGCCCAAGAGTGGGCAAACAAACTTGCCTCCTACATGGAATGCGAGTTTAAGGGACTGACTATTGCATCTGACCATGAAGTTTATGGTGCTTCATGGGGTGGCGGCTATGTTCCGGACGAAGAACGGGACGAGTACGAAGCCACCTTCAAGTAACCCAACCCCCACCCCTAACCGGGTGGGGGTTTTTTATTACACACTGTTAATTACACTCGCACTCGTGGGATATACGGTATGCTAGTAAACGTGAGAGTTTTAGGAAGAGTGCGACTATCTCGCACAACAGATGAATCTACCAGCGTAGAGCGTCAACAGCAGATTATCACCCAATGGGCAGAAGGTAATAACCACACCATTGTTGGGTGGGCAATTGACGTGGATGTTTCAGGCTCAATTAACCCTTTCGACACCCCCTCCCTTGGGCCTTGGTTGAAAATGCCGAAGGCGCGCGAATGGGATATTCTTTGCGCCTGGAAACTAGACCGTGTTGCCCGCAACTCCATTGGTCTACACAAAGTCTTTGCCTGGATTCAAGAAAATGATAAACAGCTCGTCTGCATCGCAGACAACATTGGCAAACAAAAACTCCTACAAAAAGCTGGAATCATAATCAAAGCCACAAGCATTAACAGCAACACAGAACCAAAACCAGGAATCTTCCACACGGAACTAATCATCCCCCCCAGACCTGAGGCAGCGTCTAGGCAAATAAAAAATACCCCCAGTCAAACGACTGGGGGTACACTTTTATCTACTGGCCCTTAAGCCACACCTTAGAATCATCAATAGGTGCAGAACTAGGGCAGCGTGAAACCATCTTATAAATGGCACCATCAACAACCACACACTCACCCGGAAGATAAATAATATCCGGGGAATACGCATAGAAGCCTGGATAACCGTCAGCAGGTGTTGGGGATTTAAGAAGCCCCTTATCACGAAACTCAATTAGAGTCTCAATCTGACGATTAGCTTCCTCCTGCAAACGAACTCTGCGCGGCTTCTCCGTGGTATCAAGCCAGGTAATAAACTTGTAAAACTCGTTATCATCTAGCTTCTCAATCTCTGTATAAACAGTCATGCTTACTCTCCTTTAACTACTCAAGAAACTGGAACCGGAACTTCCCCAATCGGAACTCATGTTCCCCGGCCCAGAATCCCCACCATAAATACCGCTCACATCAATATATCCACTAACCTCAGGTTCTGTTGTGTCCATACCATCCGCAAACGCTGTTGACGTATCAACCTCCGTGAAAACCACATGTGTATTCAGCGGAGCCTCAATGTATTCTCCCTGAATAATCTCGCCAGCCTTCACAAACCGCTTCCCCTCAGAACTATTCAAATTGCTAGTTGGGTAAACGTTAACACTGTAGTTTGCTCTCACAGGCCCCCGGAAAAGAAGCCTGCCATACGCCCCTATCATCCTCCTACGAAGGTTCCCAGGGTCTTTTTCATACTCAATCGCATACTTATTCACCCTTTTAATCGAGTACGTCCGATTCAAACACGTAGGATAAACCGTGATTGCATAGCCGCGCCTCGTGATGTGCGCTGCACCGCCCCTAAACTTGAACCCCCGACCATTAGGGCTATTCTTAACATCAACAATCCAGTTATCCGCAGCACCGTTAGACCAGTTCGATGTGAACTGAAGCTTACCCGTCCACGTACCCAGCGCAACAAGAGTAAGCACACGTTCACTACCAACCTTACTCTCAGACCACGTAAACCAGTTATTACTACCCGATTGTTTCTTAGCAGCATCAAGGTAATAGCTCTTCGGGGTGCGAATATCCAACAACTCCAGGGTATCCTGGTGAATCTGAAGGGACTTATTTTGTGCTGCATCAATCTTAGCGCCGAGGCCGTTTATCTGAACCTGCTTCTTACGGAACTCGTTGGCAGTGGACGTTTCAACAGCCTGTGCTTTACCTAATGCCTCAATAGCCTTATTCTGTACAGCATCAACACTAGCCTGCGAAGGGACATGAGGGGTAATTTTTATATCTCTAACCCTCAGTGTGCCGTTCGGGTGAAAAAACTTCCCTACACGGATAGCCGAAACACTGGGCTTAAAGGTAACAACATAGGAAGAAGTCTTTTCGCTAGAAGTGAGGGAATCTCTAATATAGGTGGCCCATCTATCCCGCTTTCCACCAATAATTTGATAGACACTATCAACAGCATCGGCACCATTTTGGTCATAAAGAATTAAGTTCGCGTAGCCACTAGAGGACTGAGACCAAGTGATCTCCACGTCATACTCAAGCCCACTGCTCACATGAACAAGAGACTTCCCGGGAACCTCATTTGCACTCCCAGGGAACTCGTACGGCGCAGCCTTAGACTTAGAAGACAAAGTCCACTCGGGCGTGCTAGTGCCAGGAACCAGTGGCACACAACTAGTGCCCAAATACTGGTACCCAGACCACTTCTTCAACGCCTCAACAGCATCACTAGCAGCCTTATTCCAAGCGCCCTGCTTACTATTCACAACAGACTGGGTGGCATTCCACTTGGCCTGATTATCGGCAACAGTCTTCAACAACTCAATGTTGGTCTTGTTTCCACCAATCGCCTTCGAGTTGGCTAAGATAGCCTCATTCTGCATCTTATCCACGAACGCCTGGTCAACCGTGCTCGGGTAGCACTCAATGCCAGCAATCCACTGATTCGTTGCACTCCCGTTAGGGTGATTGAAGTAGATTTGATCCAGGCAGACCTCGCGGGTGTCATCCGTGAACCGAAGGGTTTTAGTCACCCAGTGCCTCCTCTCTTGAGGCACCTTCAACCCGTAAACCGGGTAGACACCAGCCCTAGGCGCACCGTTAGCATCCAGCCCACCGGACTTCACACACTTCTCACCATTTTGGTTCCTGAACTCAATGAAAAGCACCGACCCCTCACCCGTGGCCTGTGTCCAAAGCTTGAACGTGTAATCAATACCCGGTACCACCTTGATAAGCTTCTTCGTCGGCCGGTGCGTAACCTGCTTACCCTGAGGGTTACCCGTGCGCCACTGGTGCCCGTCCGGGAACGACCAGTTAGGGTAATTCTTCGGATAATCAGGGCTCATGCCACCAGGTGCAGCCTCAAACCACAGTGGTTGCCCCTCATATTCCTTCCTTGAGGAATAAGCAATTAGAGAACCACCAAGCGGAATACCGTTCTGCAACGCAGTAATCTTATCCGTGGCCTCAGCCACCGACTTCTCAACCACAGACTTATTAGCATTAATCTGATTGGTAATCTTCGCATTGGCATCCGTGATAGCCTTCTGCACATCCGAAGGGTCGGTAAGCATAGGGTGAATCTCAATATCACCCACAGCCTGCGCAGTACCATTACCACTGCCCCACGACCACTCCATAGCGCGCAAAGAAGCATACTGAACCCCCTCCTGGAACCGGAACCGCCCAGTGCAATGAACCCACTTCTTCGCAGTCGTAACATTCACAATCACCCCCCAAGGGCCTGGTACCAGGTGCGCATCAGGGTTAGTATCCATCACAACGGACTCTGTAATAATTGGGGAACTTACCCCCCCAGCATTGGTGCCGTTAGCAGCAAGTGTGATAGCCACACTAGACGGATTATCAACACGAAGCCATACACTCCAGTAGTAATCACGGTCTGTTTGAACCTTTACCCAGTGACGCTGCAACTGTTCGTAGGCATTCCCTTTCTGAGGGTTTTTATACAAGGTGAACATCTTACCCTTGTAAAACCCATCATTTTTATCCCACGAGCCAGGCTTCGCAACACCCCGCTCCAGCCACCAGTACGGCTCCAGAGTGTCCGGCTTCACCACCACCAGCGAACCCGCACCGTCAACCGGGTACAAACCCTCAAGAGCCTTCTCCATCTTCTCAACACGAGCAGCCGCATTAGCAAGCTCCGTATTAAACTTGGATTCATCAACCTTCCCAGCAAGAGAATTACGAATCCTACCAGCCTCAGCCTGAATCGTAGCCAAATCATCCAACGCCTTCTTAACATCGGTCTTGGCCTTACCCAAATCAGTCTTAGCAGACTCCAAATCCTGCTTCTGCCGCTCGGTCAGCTTACCCTGCTCAGCCAAGGCAGTATTAGCCTTATCAAGCTCTTTCTGCGCACGGTCAACAGCCTCAGTCACACCATCAGTGATCTTCGCAAACCGCTCGTCAACAGCAACCCGCAGCACCTCATACCTAGCACCGCCATTCCCCCGAAAAACCTCCGCAAGGTCAGAAACAAACTGGTCTACCCCCTTAGCGATTCCCTGTAAAAATTTTCCGAAACCAGAAAGCTCCTTACCGGTAAGAAGTTTGCGAACATCAGCCTCCGTACGCAAATCAGAACCATAGGTAGAACCACGGGTGTAAACATCATCATACTTATCATTAGTCTGCTTTGGCCTACCACCAACAGGGCTAGTCAATCAAACCACCATCCCTAAGCTCACCAATCAAATCAGCCAACTCGCCACCAGACAGATTAGCCAATACAGAAACAACCGGCTCCTGAATCTTCTGCTCAACAGGAACCCACTCACCAGACATATTCAACGGGTGCCCCTGCCCCCGAACGGGTGGTTGAAAATGAATCACCTGCCGAGAAGGATCGTGCACAAAACCACACTCGCACAAATGTTTAGACCACTGCCGAAGAACCTCCTCAGGAAAGCCAACAGGAAATCCCTTAAATTCAAGATTCTGAAACGCCCACAAGAACCTCTCCTCCGGATTCTCATGGTCACAATCCGACTGAAGCCACATCACCAAACTCCTAACTGCTTTAACGCGCTCGTACGCTTCTCAAACACATCAGCCAAATAAGACAAACCAGACTTGTGTTCACGGGCACCAACCGTGACCTCCCAGCCCTTACCGCTACTAAACTTCAACTCACGAACCTGCTCGACGTAAAGAGCATCCTCTGGGGCACCCAGCGGGTGCACACCAACCCGGTCACCAATAAAGAAGTCCCCGTACCCAACGGGGCCAACAAAATACGGGCAACCATTATTCATCTTCACACTCACACTAATACGCTCACGAGTATCCCACTTCTTCTCACGAGTAGAAGACAATGTACTCAGTGTGTAAGACTGGTCAGCACCGTCAGCCCATACCTCAAACGGATAATCCCAACCATGCTGGGCACGACGGTCACGAAGATTCGCGGCAAAAAAGGCCATGAACACATCCGAATACAACGGCTCCAAAACCTCCGCAGCGGCAGCACCAAGTTGCGACTGCCCCATTAGCAGGGAACCTAGGAACCCAATCGCAGTAGTAATACCCGCCTTAATAGTCTCATTAACCCCCGGCATAGAAGACCCACCGGAAACAATCATTGTTGCACCCGGAGGGATATACGTGAAGCTCGTGGACTCAATACCCGTGTAATCACCGTGTTCCAGAACAACCCACGGTGCCTCCGGAACACTGCCCAAAAACCCAGGCTTACGGTACTTATCAGGAAAATCAACACGGGGAACAACATCCTCGTACTCGGTCAAACCGTCAGACCTAAGCCTACGGATAGCGCGAGTAAACCCCTGGCTAATAGCACCACCAACGGCGGTCTGCTTACCCCAACCAGACTTATCCACAAATTCAAACACCAGGCACCCCTCACGAAGCTCCTTGCCGGGAATAGGGTCTGGGTCACCCGGCAAGTAACGCCTACACTCCACAGCAAGCTCAGCATCATTCAAAATAGGCGCAGCGGTCTCATGGAATGTTTTGAATCGGCTAGAAGCCAAGCAGGTCAAAGAATTATCGGTAGCAAAATCAACCGGCTTCACAACCTCAGACCAGGTTGACATATCAAAATCCCCCCACTGATTCACATGCATGGGGTCGTCAGGAAGCCTCCACAAAGCGTTATTCTTCCTGTACAACTGGCAAAACAGGGTAGTTGCCAAAGCCCAACGAGAAGGGCCAAACAAGTACCACGCCTTCGGGAACTGCACCTGCGGGGGAAGAAACGGGTTAGCCCAAACCAAAAGCTCCTTCAACTTCTGGTAATCATGCAACGCAGTCAACCGAACAACACGGTCACCCCTGTAGTTAACCTCCGTTTCACACGCCTGCACACGACCAGACCAGCGAGCACCATCCTTATCAAACGTAATATACAAGGACTTGGTAGGCCACTGGGTATAATCCATCAGCAACCTACCCATCTGCCCATCAACGGGAAGAATTACCTCCGCCGAGCCAGCATCATTCAAAATAAACTCAAAGTCATACTCGAACACATCAGACAGGTAACCCAGGAATGACCAATTACCATCCCACAGGCGGATAACCGCATCCTCACTAAACTTCTCCTCAATCCGTTTACGCTCAGCCTCAACACGGGTGTAAACATCATCAAGATCACTCACTACACATTCCCCCACGGCCTATTGAACGGACGCTCCAACCGCAACTGAACCTTCCCCGGCTCAGAACACTTAACAGTAAAAGTCAACTTCTTAGTAAACGGTGGAATCTCACCCCGGAAACGAACACCATTCATACGCCCCCACACAAGGGACTTATTATCACTCATAACCTGACGTGCCCCAGGGTCAGTATCCACAACAGAATCCTCACCCTTGGACAAGGCAGGCAAACCAACACTCCGCTTAGCGTGACCACCATCGCCAGGAGCATAATCAGGCAGAGTCCACGTACCAGGCGCAGACACCACCCACTTAGGAAAGATAGGAACCCCCGTAGGGTTAGCGTCATCCACAGTAAAAGTGGCACTAGTGTTAACAGCCACTTCCTGCTTAAACTCTTCACCATACCAGAACGGGTTATCCGCTGTAACGCTCATGTGAACGTCAACAGCGGACATAACCTCGGGATCAAACTCTGTATCGACCTTAATCTCTTCCAGACGGCACTTAAGCCTACGAGTACCACTCAACTCGGTGGTTACCTCGATAGTGGCCTCCTTGTTGTAAGACCACAAACGCCTCCAGCGCTCGTCCTTCTCAAGAATATCCCCATCGTTCAGAATAGTCACAGTGAACGTTACCGAACGGGCCGGAGTGCGAGTACTGACTAGACGGGAACCCGGCCTATTACCATAAACTTTGGTAACAGCCTCACTCTTAGAGTCCACGAACCCTTCAATACCGGAAGCAAGATAAATACCCTCCTTACCGGCATTCTCCCCAGCAATGGTGACAGAATCACCATTAACACCCGTCACCCTAATAGTAGTACTCAAACCAACTCCTAACCCATACCCATCAGTTGCTTACGCTCACGCAACTGTTCCAAACGAATAGCTTCATCCATATCCTCAACGTGATAATGGACTTCCTTGGTGCCATGCACCATATTGTTGAAGTCACCCTTGTTCCGGTTGAACGCCATAGCCGCATCAATCGACTTGCTAATGACACCATTACCCATGCCCAAATCCGACTTCAACTTATCCAGATTGGTTGCAACAAACTCAATTGGAATCTTTGCAATACCAGAATCCTTAATCAGCTTCTCTACCGCGAAATCAAACTCCTTGGAATTAACATTCCAGGCAATCTGACCAAGAATCGGGTGGTTACCGACCCTCGAACGGGCGAAGCTAATAGCCTGATTAACCATGTTCTTAAACTGGCCGGACACAGCCCGATAGTCGTTAAGCAACTGGTTCTTCAGCAGCTCCTTAGCACCCTCAACAAAATACTTATTAATGGACAAGTCCATCTTGGAATAATCCGGAGCCTCAATCGACTTGTTCAGCTTATCCCTAATACCAGCAATCTGTTTAGCGTACCGCTCGTTCTCCTTAAGAACCCTCTTGTTCTTACTTTCCAGAGCCTTACCCAACTGCTTACCAGCACTCTTGCCATGTATCTTAGCAACGCGCTCAGCGTAAGCCTTATCAGCCTTTTCTAGATTCTCCAAGTGCTTCTTATAAGCATCCTGTTCCTTTTTACGGGAATCATGGATCTTCTTAGCGTTAGCTTCAAGAACTGGCTGAAGAATCTTGTTCTTGTTCAACTGGTCAAACGGTGCCCTAACCTGCGCCAGCGCATCCTCAACGGCTCCGACAGCGCTACCGGCACCGGAGCTAATACCCTCAGCAAAGCCCTCCATGAGCGCCTTGCCAGAATAGGTGGTGTACCCACGGCCGGAGAACGGCCCCCACTTAGCAGGAGAAAATGGGAACGCACCACGAACAGCGTTAAGAACACCGGAAACAGCATCCTTAGCAGCACCAATCATGGACTTAATGCCATTAATGAAGCCCTGGATAAGGGCCTTACCAGAACTAAGCAGGAAAGACCCCAAATCGCCCAGCGCAGCCTTAGCCTTGGAGGGCATCTGCTTCACCTCGGAGACTGCGCGAGTAACACCCTGGGAGAACGTAGAAACAGTCTGGCTCCACAACTCGGAGCACTTAGCCAGGAACCCGTTAACCAGCTCCCCCGCCTTAGCGAGAACACCAGAAACCCAGCCAGCAACAGCGCTAATGACATTAGCAACCATGCCCACAAATCCAGCAACGACAGCAGCTACGAAACCTACAATCGCGGCCAAACCAGAAGCCACAAAGCCAACAATGTTTGCAAGCAAGGTGATAAACGCACCCGCCACCTGAAGAATGATATTCAACACAGGGGCGAACGCCACAACCAAACCAACAACAACACTGATGACCGCACTAATAATTGGCATAATCGCAGTCAAAACAGGAGCAAACGCACTAACCAGGGCACCCGCAATCTGCATAATAGTACCAATAACCGGGGACAAAGCATCAATAATCTGACGAACAGCATCGACAAACTGGGTAACAACAGGTGCAGCCGCCGCAAACGCAGGCTGTAAAGCCTGCATAACCCCATCACCAAACTGTTTAATAGAATCAATGATAGGGGAAACCGCGTCACCAACACGCTGAAACGCCTGCCCCAACTGGGAACTAGCACCATCAACCTGAGACACAGCCAGCGCAAAGAACCCAGCAACACCAGCAACCGCAAGCAACGGAGCGCTCAGTGCACCAAGCACGCCAGACAAAGCCCCAATAATAGGTGAGACCTGCTGGAACAACATAAAACCACCAGCCAAAGCAGCAACCACAGGAACCAACGGTGCCATGGCCGGAAGCATAGGACCAATCGCAGACAAGACAGACCCTAGAGCTGTGCCCAACGGCCCTGCCAACGGTGCAAGACGTTCAAGCGCGTCAGCAAAGCCATTAACCAAATCAGTCATGCCAGGCCCAAGAGCCTGAATGAAGTCAGAAATAGCGGGTGCAACAGTGCTAGTAATAACTGTAGCAACATCAAGAAGCAGCGGGCCCATAGTTTGGGCCACACCAGCCATAGCGTCAAAGAAAGAACTCAGCGCAGCAGAACCTTCTGCGGAATCAACCCACTCAGCAGCGGCAGAAGCGGCATCTCGCATCGTGTTAATAGCACCAGCACCAGACTCGGAAGCAGCACTAAACACAGCACCGATCACATGGCCTACATCACCAAGGGCAGAACCAAACGCCTTAACTTCATCCAACATAGACTGCAAAGAAGCCTGAAGAGACCCATCTGCGAAACCCCGAACCATCCTGTCAGACCAAGCCTGTGCTGTCTGACTGATACCGCTCAACAGGTCGTCAAACAGCTTGGAACCAGCAGAACCAACAGCCAGAACACCAGGAATCCAGTTGAAGAACGCCCTAGAAATAGACTGGGTAGCATTCGATGCATGGTCAATCAGGTTGCTCATAATTTCCATGCCCCTACCAGAAGCAAGGAAACGGGCAGTATTCTTAGCAGCCTCACCGGAAGCACGGGCAATATCAACCATTGCCCCACCAACCATGCGGCCAATCGGGGCTAGGGCAGCCAAATCCTGCCCCATTGCCCCCCAAAACGCTTCCTGCACACCAGAAGCCGCCTGGCTAAAAGCATCCTTAATAGCAAAAATACCACGAGCGCCCTTTTGGGCAGCAGGTCCCATTCCGGCAATCGCCTCATTGAGCTCATCAAAATTCTTTGCCTTGAGCACACCCAAGAAACCAGAAAAGGACTTTACAATAGTACCTAAACCCAAACCAAAGGATAGGAGTGCAGCAGGAGCCATAGCAGCCGTCAACTTCACCATAGCGGTCAAAGCAGACCAAGTGACAGCACCAAGCGCAGAAAGACTGGTCATTAATGAACCAACAGCCACCGTAGCGACAGCTAAAGCGCCCTTCATAGCCGTAAGGTTCTTTGCAAAATCAAGAAAGACCTTGCCACCAAACAGCTTGCCGAACGGGCGAACAAACCCAGTAGCAAGACCATTCAGAACAGCCATATCCTTCACAAACCGCTTCTTATCCACGGTCAATCGGGCCTTAACCTTCAAGCGTGCACTAGCAAGCTTAGCCAAAGCATGGCACTTGGCTACAAAACCTTTATCCTTGATACCAAGCTTCGCCTCAATCTTGCCTAATGCACGCTCAGCACGTGCCTTAGCCGCAGCAACAGCCCGCATAAGCGGGGCAGTCGCAGGCTCAAAGTTAACCCTCGAACGAACAGCCAGCTCAATACGCTCCTTCAGAGCACGAGCCTTACCAAGAATCGCACTAGCACCCTGTTCCAATCGAAGACTAATCGGAACAGAACCAAGCAAGGACTCCAAGCCACCTCGAATAGCCCGAGCACCATAAAGAACATCCGCCGCCTTCATACGAAGGTTAACGTCAATATCCCCCAGGATTCCCATAGCGGAAAGCTTCAACTCCTGAAGCTTGGAATGAAACGGCCTCGTAGCAATATTCACACGGGCCTTAATATCACTCAGGATAGGCTCGGCAATCTCCTTAGCCTTAGCCACAGCACGAGCAACAGAGGCAGGAGGACACGTAACCTTCATCTTAATCCGGCTAAATACATCACTTGCCTTATCCCGAAGAGATGCTAAGTCATTAAGCACACCCGCATGTGCTACATCCACATTGAAACGCAGATTCCCCATAGCCCGCTTAACAGCGGCCTTAGCCTTAGCAACCGAAAACTTATCCAGCTTAGCAGACAAACCAACGGTCAAACTGCCCCAAGCAAACTTGGCTCGAAGCTTCGCAGCCCGAACCTCACCTACCAGACGTTCACTAGCCAGCTTCACCTTAGCCTTAATAGGTTCAGCAAAACTAGCGTGTAAACGGGCAACCTCCCGGACAACACTAGACTGGGACACGCGTAAGGGAATATCCTTCAGGACAAACTCAGCAGCCCTACGTGCACCCATAGCAGCCCGAGTAACATCCTTAACCAGTGTGAGCTGCTTAAAACCGATCTTTATCTCGGAAAGATGCCGGCGAGTTGCCTCCTTAATAGACCGAACCTCCGCAAGAAACTTAGACACATTAACCCGAATGTCAACAGGAACATGAGTATAAGCCTCTTTAGCTAAAGCCTTAACCTTCGCGGGCAACCCGTTTACATCTAACTCCGCGACAACCTTAACGGACTCCCGCAACGCTGCAACAGCAGCATGAACCTTCTCACGAAAACCCTTAGTATCCAGCTCGCCGGTGAAAGAAACCTCACCCTTAGTGGAAGTTGCAGCTTCCTTAACTTCGGCCTCTAGTTTTTTCTTATCAAAATCAGGGTCAATCCTAATCTCAATATCGTCAAGAGTGCGAGCTTCCCTCTCAACCTTGGGCCTAAACTTTTCAACATCGGCAACAACGCGGATACTAACGCGACCGACTTCTTTGCCTTCACCTGCCATAACTACTCCCTCTCAGCCTGCTTAGCGTATGCTTTAGCAGCAGCCAAAAAATTGTTAACCTTCGGCTTAACCCTCCGGCCAGGAACAGGAATTGGCTCGGGTGGCTTTAACTTCTTCTTCGTCCGAACCTGAATATTCGAGAAAGTCCCCTCTTTAATCGCATCAATAACCCCAGCAAGAAGAACCTCCGTAGTTCCCCAACCATAACCATCCTCTTCACCGCGAAGAATGGCGCTGGAATAGGAACCCGGAGACAAATTCTCGATTAGAGCCAGCGCTTCAGCCGGAGACAAAGAAGGAGGGTCACTCACCAACCCTCCTAAATCAACCCCGTATTCCCGAAGCACATCCGCATAAAGGGAACCCCCGCACTTATCCAAAGCCCCGACGAGGGTTAGGCTTCCCCCACCTGGGCTGTCTCCAACCACTTAGTGACAATATCCAGAATAATAGCGGAATCATCACCAATCAGCTCCAGAAGTTCGTCACCACGACCATTAACCTCGGCAATACGAACCAGCTCCACGAACATGTCGAACTGTTCATCAATCTCATCAACGGACTCGTTGCCCTCGTAGGCCTCCGCCTTAGCAAGAATGTCCGTCACCTGATTACGAGCACCCTTACTCATGCGAAGCAAATTTGGGAAGATGAACTTCTTACCATCGGCCTCAATCACCGTGGAAGCGTAACGCTTATCCGCAGCAGCACGAAGATTATCAAGACTAAAAACTGCCATTGTAGGTCTTCTCCTTATAAAGTCTAAAAATAGTGTAGGTCTGGAAGAAACCCCCCTGGACGACCTACAGAATCCAGGGGGGTTAATAATTACTTAGCCGGAAGAATCCACTGATAAAGGTGACGGCCAGGGTGCTTCAGGAACGTTGCACGAATCGGCAGCGTTGCAAAATCATCACTAGCCATGGAAATAGATTCCTCACGCCGAACACCTGCCTTAGCCGCAGTAAAGGCAATCGTGAAATCACCATCACGGATCACAATCAGCACCGCGCGCTCAACAGACTTACCGCCCGGAGCATCGACACCAAATACACCCTCCTCCTTGGAGGCATTCTTGCCGTAGTAAAGCTCAAGCGTCTCAGCGTCAAACTGAATCGGCTTAAT
>QWBY01000213.1_pt1 | contig 44865 bp, 21 predicted proteins | sample 1972471 | NCBI WGS metagenome assembly QWBY01 (sample SAMN09866722, study PRJNA288562) | Human gut metagenome isolate term6_stool, whole genome shotgun sequencing...
TAAATTATTGTTTTCGTTTATTTTTGTTTAGGCTTTTAAAGTTGTTCCTAACAACTGCTCGCTACTAAAAGTTCATTACCCCTGTCGAAACCAATTTCGTCCCCTTATCTTCCTAGGATAAACTTCAGTCTATCGCTAGTAAAACAAAAGATTGTATAACCAATTATACCCCCTACAAAGTTCAAAATCAAATCGTCTATGTCACAGCTTCTGCCGACAAAGAACTGAATAAACTCTATAAAGAGTGATATTGAAATGGATAGCACAGCGATTCTTTTTAGATCTCTATACCTTATTAATATCAAAGGAAAGATAAATCCAATCGGTATAAAAAGCACCACATTTCCAAGTATATTTAGAAGTGCATGAAATATTCCGCTGTACTTAATATAGGATTTAATGGTTGCAAACGGAATGAGGCTTATGCCCCAGTATCCCGTGTTTATTCTATCTTTAAAATTACCTACAAAGTCGAAGTTTTCTGATGTTAAGTCGATGCCTGAGCCACTTATTATATAGTTTGGCGTAAACATAAATACCATAAGCATGATTATATATCCAGTTAGCACCGATATCATAAGCTCTCTATCGCTATTTGACTTATTTACCAAATCTTTAAATAGACTAAGTCTTATTATTCTGCAGAGGATAAATCCGATTAAGAATGATATAAGTCCTCTTGGAAGGAAAAATAGTAGTATCTTCATAGAAATATCTTCTTTAGAACAGAAAGATCCGAAATGAACAGATCTGATTTTAGAGATAGCTCTCTTAGCATATTGTCATTTGCTTCGTCATACATGCAGATAGTTGTAAGTCCTGCCTCTTTTGCAGCAATTATGGCGAAGTATGCATCGTCGATTAAGACTGTTTCCTTCGGATCAAAGCCTGCCATCTCGCAGCAGGTTAAGAAGAATCTAGGATCGTCCTTCTTTAGGTTTAATCCGTCGCAGGTTGCAATCTCATCAAAGTACTTGAACATATCTTCTCTCTTTAAGAATGGATCGAAGAATTCTTCAGGAGTTCCTGTTCCAAGCATCATTGGAATACCTTCTTCGTAGAATCTATCGAGGACATCTTTTGCACCATGTTTAAGAGTGCAGTGATGCTCATAGAAATCCTCTGCAATATGCTTCATATCATTATATATTTCATCTGGAGTAAGTGAAAGTTTAAACTTTTCTTTCATATATGTGGAACTCATCTTTAGACTCATAGTGGTCATCTCTTGTGCATCTTTTGAAGTTATATCTACGCCGTGGCTCTTTAAATAGTCAATGCCTAAGCTTCTCCACATCGCCATTGAATCGGCAAGTGTCCCATCCATATCGAAAATTATAGATTTCATAAACTTCCTCCTTGTAAAAATTTGAATAAAAAAAAGCTTGCCTTTGAGGCAAGCTTTTCAAAAAAATGGTCGGGGTGAGAAGATTCGAACTCCCGGCCCCATGGTCCCAAACCACGTGCGCTACCAAACTGCGCTACACCCCGACGTCACTTATTAAGTATAACAACATTTATAGATTAATGCAAGTGTTTTTTGAAATATTTTTTATCTCAATAGAAATAATGGGTATGAATAAATGGGAGTGATCAAATGATTAAAAAGATTTTAAACGCGATTAACGATTATGAAGTAATTACAAACTTAGAAGAATATATAGATAGAACCTATCCAGGAGCAGAAGTTGTAGAGATGAAGTCACTTAAGGTTCCAGAGTTTATTCAAAGCGACTTCGGCGACGGCAAGAACAACTGTACCTTGGTATCTATTTTAAGAGTATTTATGTACCACAGGGATAAATTCAACATCCTTCCCGAATCGGAAAAGGCTCTATATGACAGCATAAAAGAAGCTGCAGATACATATTTTTTCAATGTGTTTCGCGGCACCATTCCAGTTACAATTTCTAAAATTATTAAAAAGTCAGGGGAAGACTACGAGCTTGACATAAAGACAAAGGGCCACTACAACGGCAATTTCTACAACCCTGTTAAGAGAGAGATCGACCAGAGAAGGCCACTACTTATGAATATAGGCTTCGGAAAATATAAGAGCCACACCGTAACCGTCTGCGGCTACACAACATTAAAATATCGCGGCATGAATATAAATATCCTAGAAGTATACGACAATTGGAGTAACTATAAGAGATTTATCGACTACTCATACCTATCCCATTCACTTAAATCTCTAAACGCCTACACCTTTAACACCATAGAAATTAAATAAATAAATTCGAGAGATAAGTTTTCTTATCTCTTTTTTTGTCCAAAACATTTTTTTTTGAAATTTCTTGACAAGTTAGTCTACAAGGAGTAAACTAAAATAAAACAAATTGGTTTACACAGTGTAGAGTAGGGAGATGATGAAATGATTTTTGAAAAATTAAGTCAAGCAGAAGAAAATTTAGGAGAGTTAATATGGGACAATGAACCGATCAAATCCTCGGAGTTAGTTAAGCTATGCAAGGAAAAGTATTCTTGGTCCAAGTCCACCACCTATACCTTACTTAAAAGGATTGAGAAGAAAGGAATCTTTGAAAATAAAAACTCTCTTGTGAGATCCAAGATGAGCATGGAAGACTACGAAACTAAGATCGGTAGTGACTTTATAGAAGAAAACTATGACGGCTCTCTACCTAAGTTTTTAACAGCATTTACTAGGAAAAATAGATTGACAGAAGAAGAGATAGCTCAGTTAGAAGAATTGATAGAAAATCACAAGGAGGAATAAAATGGCTCTATTCATAAACACACTTCTAAGGCTTTCTCTAAAAGGATCTCTCGTAATTGGAATAGTCATTGCAGTGAGATTTTTACTTAAAAAAGCTCCCAAGGTATTCTCTTATTGCCTTTGGATGGTGGCATTTATCAGTTTAATCTTTCCATTTTCAATAAAGAGCTCAATTTCTTTTGCAAATTTGATTCAAAGGGAAATCACCATAAATAATCAAGCTAACAAAAAAAGCAACTTAATAATTTATGAGGGACCTCAAGAAGATAATTTTATAGAAAAGATTGAAGAAAATCAAAATGAAAAACAGAGTATAAATCAAAATGAAAATACCAAAGAATTAGACAAGAACTTTACAGAATCTAACGCATTAAAAAAAGAAGATATTTACTTTTATACTTGGATAAGCGGTGTAAGTCTTCTGATTATTTGTAGCATCGCCTCAACGGTTAAGCTTAGGAAAAGATTAAAAGGCTCAAAACAAGTTGGTGAAAATGTCTATGAAAATAAGAGTCTTGAAACGGCTTTTGTCTTTGGACTTATAAAACCAAAGATTTATTTACCAACTGGATTAGCGCCTGAAGAAGAAAAATATATAAGAAAACACGAAGAAGTCCACATAGAAAGACTAGACCACTTGTGGAAGTTTTTGGCATTTATAGTAACGATAATTCACTTTTTCAATCCACTGGTATGGCTTGCATATTACTTAATGGGTTTAGACATGGAGCTTTCTTGTGATGAAAAGGTAGTTAAAGATTTAGGAAATAGTATAAAGAAAGACTACTCCAAGTCTCTACTATCATTTTCAACTGGCAGGAAGATTTTAACAGCATCGCCTTTAGCCTTTGGAGAAAACAACACCAAGACTAGGATAAAAAACATTTTGTCATACAAGAAGCCTAAGAAATTTGTGCTGGCTTTATGTTTTATATTATTGGCTGTGGTTGCCGTTGGATGTTTGACAGATAAAAATGAAAAAGAACCTAAAGAAAATTCTAAAGCACAAGAAGAAACCCAAGAAGAAAGCTTTGATTCTGCAAGAATCTATAAAAGCCCCAAAGAATTTTTAAAAGGTACAATAGAAAATCAAATAGACAGTTTGTTTTCATCTTTAGGCTATGAAATTTCTGACTATAGAATCGACAACTTGGAAAAAGTTTCTAAAGATATAAATATTGACGGAGAAAAAATCGAAGTTTATAAGTACGCTTACAGTTTAAAAACTACAAAGGCAGAAGAACTGGCAAAGACTTTAGATGGAAAAGTAATAGATAAGTCTTGGGTAAGTGGTTTTAATAGAACTCCTTATTTGATTTTTGAAAAAGTTTCTGATGGCTATAGGCACAAGGGCTATATTGATGAAGATAAGTTTTCAGCTGATCTACCTAGCTACTACCAAGAATTTATGGTTAAAGCTTCATTAGTATCTCAGGACGAAAATGCCAGTGTAGAAGACTTTGCTATAAGTCATATTGGAGAAACTATTTTAAATCTATATTCAGCTGGAGCTCAAGTTTCTGACTATAAAATTGACAAATTAGAAAAGTTTTTAAGTTATGATGATATTGGTGGCAAGGCATATGAAGTTTATAAACTAAACTACAGCCTGCAATTTGTCGATGAGAAATCCTATGACAACTATGATGGCTTTATTGGCAAGGGAAAAGGTAACAAGTGGATTGGAGAATTTTATGGAGATAATTATATGATCTTCCAACTTAGGTCAAGTGGCAAAGTTTATATAACTGCAGTGAGCGGTGTTGAGGGCTTTTTAGACGACGGATCCAAGGAAGCAAATGAAAATATTTTAAGAGAAATTCTAGAGAGAAAGAATATAATTACCAGAGAGACTTATACTTCAGAGCATTATGTTGCCTCATATAAAGACTTCCTAGGTAGAGCAAGCAAGGCTCTTCTTTCTCAACCTGTAGAAAAGGGGAAAGATGGAATTTGGATAGTGGAAAGATGGATTGACGAAAACGGAAATGTCTACTATTTAGATTTGAACTCTTCCAATTTAAAGACTTTGCAAGATAAGGTAAAAAGTGGACAGGAAACTTGGAGAAAGGATCCTAGAGAAGTGACACTGGATTTTATAAATTCAATGGATACCTTCAAAATCTTTCCGAACAAAGTAGAAGTAGAGAAGCTTAAATATTTGGAAGACTTTTATATAGTACCTGTTTCAGAATATACTGGTTTTATTGAAGAAATAAATTTGGATCAAAAAGACATCGACGATAACATTCACGTAATTCTAGCTGAATGGATAACTTTGGAAGACAAAGAAAGAATCAAGGAACTAGGTCTCGATGTAAATGTAGATATGCCAGAAGGTTTCTATGTTAAAAAAACTAAGACATTGGAAACATTTTTCTTAGATAAGGATACGAAATACTTTAATCTTGACACATTATTATCTTCCAAATCTGATGCAAGTCTTACGAAGGAAGAATTTATAGATTACTTTAATGCTCACAAAGACTCTTTGTATACCATAACTACGAAGGAAGGCAAGGTAACCCAAATTTCAGAGGTTTACCTTCCATAAATTAAATACTTCCAACTAAAAAAATCCCTATTGCTAGGGATTTTTTGTTTGTTCTTTTATTTTGATGCACATTCGCAGAGGAGATCTTTTAATCTTCCTGTGATGAAGTACTTGGTTTTCTTTAGTTCTTCTATATTTTTAGATCCTGTAAGGGTCATGACGATCTTTGTCTTGTAGATTAGTCCTGCTAGGTACTGCATGGTGTACTCATATCCGCCGTGGATTAGGTAGGAGAGGATCTCTCCTGAGATTGCCACCATGTCTGCTCCTATTGCTATGGATTTCGCTATGTCTAGTGAGTTTCTAACTCCGCCGGAGCTTATTATTTGAAGATCATCAAGTCCTAAAGATTTCGCTCCGATGACGCTCATGGCTGTCGGTATTCCCCAAGAATAAAGTTCTGATAGATCATTTTCTGGGTTTCTTAGATTTTCCACTTCCATGAAGTTGGTGCCACCGTATCCTGAGACGTCAACGATTCTAACTCCTGAGTCGTAAAGTCTTTTAACGACTTCTTTACTCATTCCAAAGCCAACTTCTTTTACTATTACTGGCACGTCTAAAGAAGCTACGATCTTTTCTATATTTGTAAGGATGCCTCTGAAGGTTCTGTCTCCTTCATCCATTGCAAGCTCTTGTGCAGGATTTAGATGTATTTGAAGACCATCTGCTCCTATCATTTCAACTGCAAACTTCGCTTCGTCAACGGTTGCCCGGCCAGATAGATTACCTAGGACGATGCCGTCTTTCATATTTTCTCTTACGATTTGATAACTCTTAATCGCGTCTTTATCTTCCATTGCAAGAGTTTGAGATCCAACTGCCATAGGTAGATTAAATTCTTTTGCAATCAGTGAAAGATCTCTATTTATATCCTCTGTGAATTCTGAGCCACCAGTCATGGCGTTGATCATCAGTGGAAAGTTGATCTTTTTATTTAAAAACATAGTAGAAGTATCCACTTCGTAGAAATCACACTCTGGTAGAGAATTATGCACAAGTAGCACATCGTCAAAGAGTGGATTGCCTGTGTAACTGGATCTTAAATAGTTTTCTATATGTTCTCTTTTTCTATATTTTCTCATTTTATTCTCCCAATCGTCGTTATTATCTATGCACAGAGCCACCTGTGGATGAACCAGTAGTAGCTATGTTGAAAGCTTCGGTAAATGATTTGTAATCTTCTGCAGATGAAAGTAGCTCATAGTTAAAGCTATAGAAAGGATAGTCCACCTTGTAGGTCATTAGGTCTTCGAATCCAAACCCAAATGCTACGCCGTAGTGGAACATGCCGTTGGTATCTTCTGAGTCACGATTATCCTTTAGATCATTCTCAATCTTTTTATACTTCTTAAAGACGTATTCTCCTTTTGGAGTTAGTCTAAACATAACTGCAAATCCTACTACCAAGATCGCTATAAATGCTAGTGTTGCAATGAGTATGATAATTGGATTTAATGTAAAGAAAGATGATAAGAGAAATAGCACTGAGATAATAGCTGACTTTGAAAATAGCTTCACGTCTCTTAAATTTTGGTACTTAAGACCAAGTTCTATAAGTCTTTCTTTTAATATATTTACAAAATCTTCGAAGTTTCTATAAAACTTAACCTCGTTTTCGGATCTAATGTCACGGATCTCTTTGAATGAGATCTCATCACTTCCATTTAGCTCAAACAATTTGTCGAAGAAGTATCTTTGGTAAGAATTCTTTATCTGTGATTCATCTTCTTTAACGACTACATAGTCTGCTCTGGTCTTGCCTCTTTTTGTAGTGTAGTTTGTTCTATAAATGGATATAGCCCCAGCTTCTTCCATTTCCAAAAGGGTAACTTCCATAAGCCTTGTAAGTGCCATATTGCCCTTTAAGAAGTAGCCAGCTTCAACTGCGGTTAAGTACACGAGATTTTCTTCGTCATCTGTAGCTGTTATGAGTTTTAAGAGTTTGTATCCAAAAGGAATTAAGAGAACTCCAAATCCAATGGCTATAACTGTATAGATTATAGGGCTCTTCTTGTTGGGATTTTCCTTTGCAGAAAGAGCGAGATCCTTGTAGGTGGAGTCGGTTCTATTCTTAGCAAACTCTGTAAAGTCCATGTCGTAGAGAACTTCTACATTTACAGAAGAATCCTTAGGGATATTTGTCCCGGTGAGGACTATCTTTCCATCCTTTACTTCAGATTTAACATCGCCGCTTGAACGAATGAAGACATCCTTGCCGGTATAAGCTCCATATTCAAACTCGATTGTGCTTTTGAAGTTTCTGATATTATCCTTTAGACCTTTGAAATAACCATAGGAGAGATCACCAGTATCTTGACCAAGGCTTGTTAAGTCCTTTAGGACATAGGTAAAGTCGATGGTCTTGCTACTTGGAAAAGAAGTATAGACCTTGATTTCAAGGGAATTATTGTTCTCAACGATGTTATAAACATCCTTTGAACCATTGGTGGCCATAGTATCTTGGGTCAAAGACTTTCCATTTATATAAACTTTTATATCATCTATCTTAGAAGTATTTTTCTTATCGATGGTTCTAGTGACTACATTTCTTGAGCTGTTTTGGCTCCAAGTTATAGATTCCTTAACCTGTGCATTTCCTTCCTTTGTGATTAGAAGATTTGAGTTAAATCGATCTATTTCAGAATTTGACTTTCCGTAAACATTTATATTAAAAATCAACAAAAATATAAAAAATAAATTTGCGATAATTCTTTTTTTCATAGTATCACCAACTTAATTATATCAAATAATTGACTCTTCTGGGAGAAGATGTACAATTATATTATGATAAATTTAATATATAGGGTAAAATACTAATTAGAGTTAAGAATTGAGAAAAGGGTGATAGAATGTATGATATTTTAATACTCGGGGCAGGTCCTGCAGGGCTAACGGCAGGTCTATATGCATCCCGTGCGAAACTAAAAGTGGCGATAATTGAAAAAGCCATCGAAGGTGGACAGATCTCTGGCACAAGCTCCGTTGAAAACTACCCAGGCATACTTGAAATTTCTGGAATGGACCTTGGATTTAACATGAGAGAGCAAGCAGAGAACTTCGGATGCGAATTTATAAATGATGAAGTTGTATCAGTGGATTTAACTGGCGACGAAAAATTGGTAAAGGGAAGATTCGATGAATACAAGGGAAGATCTGTAATCATAACCACAGGAGCAAGCCACAGAAAGATTGGTGTCGAAGGCGAAGAAGAATTCACAGGCAGAGGCATAAGCTACTGTGCAACTTGTGACGCAGCATTCTATGAAGACTTAGACGTATATGTAGTTGGTGGCGGCGACAGTGCAGTAGAAGAAGCACTATTTATCACTAAATTTGCAAAGACCGTGACCATAATCCACAGAAGAGATAGCCTAAGAGCATCTAAAAACCTCCAAGAAAAAGCATTTAAAAATGAAAAGATAAAATTCATCTGGGATAGCGAAGTAGTTAAGATCGAAGGAGAAAATATAGTAGAATCTATAAGCCTAAAAAATACAAAGACAGGAGAAATAACAGAGATTAAAAGCGAAGAACCATTTGGGATCTTTGTATTTATAGGACTAGTACCAACGACAGGTCTATTCGAATCACAACTCTTACTTGAAGATGGATATATCATAACAGACGAAGAAATGAAGACCAGCCTAAAAGGAGTCTATGCAGCAGGAGACGTGAGAAAGAAAAAGGTAAGACAAGTAGCAACAGCAGTAGGAGATGGCTGTATAGCAGCAATAAGTGCAGAAAAATATTTAAATGAATTAGATGGGACACTTTATGAAGGATTTAAAAAGTAATGTAAAAGACATAGCACTTGTATTAGAAGGCGGAGGCATGAGAAATTCATACTCCGCTGGTATTTTAAACGTGCTATTAGAAAAAGAAATATATTTTAACTATGTAATAGGAATCTCAGCAGGTGCAGTCCACGCTGCCAACTACCTACTAAGAGATACTGAGAGAATAAAGAGAAACTTCGTCGACGTGGTAAGAGACGAGAATGTAGGAGGTATCCAGTCCCTATTAAAAGGAAATGGCTACTTCAATTCAGAATATCTCTACACAGAATTTGAACCGACAAAAGAAAAGAAGGACATCTACCATAGATTTTTTGAAAATGAAGCACAAATTACTATCGGCGCATACGATGTTGACCATGGCAAGATGAAATATTTTACCAAGGATGATATCAAAACTGTAGACGACCTCAAAATTATGACAAGAGCATCATGTTCACTACCACTACTTATGAAAGAAACAGTAATCGACGGAGTAACCTACTACGACGGCGGAGTGGGAAGACCAATTCCAATTAGAAAAGCCATGGAAGACGGATACGAAAAATTCTTTGTAGTACTGACAAGACCAAAGGGCTACAGAAAAGAAGCGCCAACAAAAAAACTTATTATTAAAAATACATTAGGTCACCATCCAAAACTTGTAGAAGCAATCTTAACAAGACACGATAGATATAACGAAGATTTGGACTTGCTAGAAAAGTTGAAAGCAGAAGGCAAAGCCTACATAGTCTATGCAGAAGATCAATCAGTAGAAAACACAGAGATGGATCTACACAAACTTCAAAACAACTATGAGCTCGGCTACTTCCAAGGACTTAATCAGTACAAAGAATACCTGGACTTCGTAGGCCTAAAATAGAAAAATATAACAAAGACATCAATTCGTGATATAATACTAAAAGAATAAATAAGGAGTGATAAGATGAATAGAGTAAGAGTCCGTTTCGCACCTAGCCCAACGGGATTTTTGCACATAGGTGGACTTAGAACAGCCCTTTACAACTATTTATACGCAAAGAAAAACGGGGGAGACTTCATACTTAGAATAGAAGATACAGACAGAACGAGATACGTCGAAGGAGCAATCGAAAACCTAATCCATGCCCTTGACTGGTCAGGAGTGCATGTAGACGAAGGAGTAGTCCTAGACGAAGAAGGAAACATCACAGAAAAAGGTGAATGTGGCCCATATATCCAATCAAATAGACTAGACATATACAGAAAATACGTAGACGAATTAATCGAAAAAGGCTACGCATACTACTGCTTCTGCAGCGTAGAAAGACTAGAAGCCCTAAGAGAAGAACAAAGAATCAAGGGCAAAGTACCAAAATATGACGGACTATGCAGATCCGTAAGCATCGAAGAAGCTAAAAAGAGAATTGCAGCAGGAGAAGACTACGTAGTAAGACTAAAACTACCACACGATAGAAATATCAGATTCCACGACCTAGTACGTGGCGACGTAGTAATAAACTCAGACGAAATAGATGACCAAGTACTGATGAAATCAGATGGATTCCCAACATATCACATGGCAGTCGTAGTAGACGACCATCTAATGGGAGTAACTCACATAGTACGTGGAGAAGAATGGCTATCCTCAACACCAAAGCACGTATACCTATACGAAGCATTGGGCTGGGACGTACCAGAATTTGTTCACCTACCAACAGTATTAAATAAAGACCACAAAAAACTATCCAAGAGACAAGGCGACGTATCAGTAGAAGACTTCAGAGGTAAAGGATACTTGCCAGAAGGACTGATAAACTACCTAGCATTAGTAGGATGGTCACCAGATGGCGAACAAGAAATCCTATCCATGGACGAACTAATCGACCAATTCTCATTTGAAAAAGTAGTAAAAAGTGGCGGAGTCTTCGACATCGACAAACTAAACTGGGTAAACGCCCACTACATGAGATCATACGACCTAGACAAGATCTGTGAACTAGCAATACCATTCGTAGTAGAAAAAGGACTAATGACAGAAGAAGAAATAAGAAACAACTATGAATGGTACAAAAAACTCATAGAAATAGTGAGAGACGGCGCATCAAAACTAGATGAAATTCCAGAACAAATAGCATTTATGTTCGGTGAAGTAAAAGTAGAAGAAGAAAGCGCAAAAGAACAAATAGAACTAGAACACGTACCACAACTACTAGATGCATTCCTAGAAGAACTAGAAACAGTAGAAGAAGTAGACGAAGAATTCGCAGGATCAGTAATGAAAAAGATCCAAAAGAAGACAGGAATAAAAGGTAAGAACCTATTCATGCCAGTAAGAGTAGCAATAAGTGGCACAGTACACGGCCCAGATTTAAAAGCAATAATCTACCTACTAGGAAAAGAAAAATTAGTAGAAAGATTAAATGCAGCAAGAAAATATACAAAATAAAATAAATAATAAGGATTAAAACGGCACCCAGGTGTCGTTTTTTTTGTGAGGAAAATATTCGTAGCGGAAGTAATCCTAAGGAATACAGTCACCCTGAGAGGCAGTCGAGTTCAACAAAGAAAACCTTGAGGAAGACAGTCACCCTGAGCGAACGCAGTGAGTCGAATGGGTATAACCTCCGAGGTGCAAGTCCTCCCAATTAAAATCAATAATAATTATCACGCTATCCGGATAGCATCAAAAATAAACTTATGCTATCCGATAGCATTTAAATATAATAATGAAAACTTAACCTTACTAAGGAGAGATCCTTTAAAGCCCTAGCCGAAATCTTTGATTTCGTAGCAGGTCTTATGCAAAGAGTTCCAAAGAAGACGAGCTATGCTAAGTCTGATTTGCAGAACTAGACTGCCTACTTCAAAGGCTAACGTCTTTTCTGCTCAGGATGACTTGTAGGGGAAGATGCTATACGTATAGCATCGAAAACAAACTAAAACAAAAAATTTAAAAAAACTTTCAAAAAACATGTTTAAATTTATCGCATCAGGGTATTAATATATTACCAAGAAATTGGTGAGGCACCCATCCTATTGATAACTAAATTTAACTCAAAAGAATTTAAGATTCGAGAGTCCATTTGCAATAGGAAATCACGACTTGAGATGTCAAGCGGGTTTATGTAATCCAAGCAAATGTTAAAATATAATTTATAAGTTTGATTACACTAATAGGAAGCTTAGATGGTACCTTGGTCTTATAGCTACAAATGTAAAAAGTTTGAGCAATTTAGAAAAAAGACCCGGTTACCTGGCAAAGGATGTAAGAAAAAATTAGAACGAAAAATTTATCGATAGATAAATAAATAATTAAAATTGAAAAGAGGAAAACAGTGATAGAACCTAAAACAGAACGGATGGGTGCCTATTAAAAGGAACAGAGAATCATTTAATGTGAACTGTTCCTTTTTTTATGTTTATTCTACATAGTCACAGTGAAATGGTTGTCATTTAAATTGGTTTTGATATAATTTTATACAAGGAGAAAAATAAATAAATTTAAATAAAAAGGAGGATTAATTTTGAAAAGAGTAATGGCGATTATCCTAGCAGCGATAATATTATTTGCATCATTTACACCGGTAGTGGCTATAGAAAATTCCAAGGCTCAAACTGAAAATGAAAAGATTAAGTGGCTAGTGGAAAACAATTTCTTAGTTGGAAGAGGAAAATCAAGAGATTTAAAACTTGGCTCATCAATAACGAGAGCAGAATTTACAAGGATGGCACTTGTAGCAAAAGACGAAGAGGATGTAGCCAAAGAAAAGGCGAGCATCTCTGTGAAATTTAAAGATGTAGACGAAACTCATTGGGCGGCGAAACTCATATCCTACGCCAGCGAAAAGGGATATATTAGCGGATATCCAGACGGAAACTTCAAGCCAGAAGGTGAAATTACATATGAAGAAGTAATCTCTATCTTAGCGAGAATCCATCCAAACTACACGAAGATTGAAGCGAAAACTAAAGGTTGGGCAGAAGGTTTCATAAATTTTGCTGCGGAAAATGGAATCCTCGAAGGACTTAAAATCGAAGGTAGCTACAAAAGTCCTGCCATTAGAGAAAAGACCTTTGAAATGATTTATAACTTTAAAAATATTGAAATTAATCATGCAAAGGAAACGAAGTCCACAAAACCAATTGAAACGAAGAATGATTATTTTGGATGGAATGGATTTTATCCTTATTGGTTCCAATTTGGATATAGACCAAGAGTAGAAAGACCGGATGATCCAGAAGTAAAACCGGAACCAGGAACACCAGATGTTAAACCAGAACCGGAGGAACCAAAAGAACCAGAAACACCGGAAATGCCAAAGGAATTTGACGCAGAAAATATAGAAACAATTACAGTTAAAACACAACCAAAACTAACTTATACAGAAGGTGATAAGCTAGATTTAACAGGACTTGTTGTGACCTTAACCGACAACCAAGGACTAACAAAAGACGTAGAGTTTAAAGATTTCAAAGAATACGGACTTATGACAGACCCAACAAGTGAAAAACAATTAACAGCAGATTACAATGGAACTAAGATTAAAATTACAAAAGGAAATTTAGAAACCGAAACAAATGCATTGACAGTAAATGAAAAAGTTTTTGACCCATCAAATATAACCAAGATCCAAGTTAAAGATCAACCAACAAAATTAGAATATACCGAAGAGGAAATTTTAAACTTAGCTGGACTTGTTATAACATTAATCGACAATCAAGGGCTAACAAAAGAAGTAGGCTTAGACAAATTTGGAGAATATGGAATCACAACTTCACCAGAAAATGGTACGCCTTTAATAATGGATCACAATGGAAAACCAGTTATAATTTTCAAAGACGAAGTAAAAGCAGAAACAGATGCATTAACAGTAAATCCAAAAGTATTTGATAAAGAAAAAATAACTGGCATAGAAGTTCTAACTCCGCCAACTAAATTGGAATACACAGAAGGAGAAAAATTAGACTTAACAGGTCTTGTAGTAACCCTAACAGACAACCAAGGTTTGACAAAAAATGTAGAGTTTAAGGACTTTATAGAATACGAAATCACAGTTTCTATAGCAGACAAAACATCATTAACTGTTAATGATCATAATGGTGCCAAGATAACAGTAACAAAAGGTAATTTCGAAGCACAAACAGATGCACTAACAGTAAATCCAAAAGTCTTTGATAAAGGAAATATAACCAAGATTGAAGTTAAAGCACAACCAAACTTAACTTACACAGACGGAGAACAACTAGATCTAACTGGATTAGAAGTGACCTTAACTGACAATCAAGGACTAACAAAAGATGTAAAATTTGAAAATTTTGATGATTTTAATATCACAATTTATCCAGAAAATGGAACGCCTTTAACAGCTGATTACAACGAAACTAAGATTAAAATTACAAAGGGAAATCTAGAAACAGAAACTAACACACTTACAGTAAAAGCATTTGACAAAGACAATATAACAAAAATAGAAGTTATCACTCAACCAAAACTTGAATACTTTGAAAGAGAATTTTTAGATCTTACAGGATTAAAAGTAAGATTAACAGATAATAAAGGAGCGACAAAAGAAGTAGAATTTAAAGACTTTAATGAATATGGTATAAAAACACGACCATCAAATGATCGCCAATTACTTATGGGTAGTTATAAGGAAGTTGAGATTTATAAAGGTACTATAAAGACAACAACGGCTCCATTGATAATTAAAAAAAGATTTTTTGACATAAATCTTCTTGATAGTATTGGTATAGCAAAACAGCCAAAAACAAACTACACAAAAGGGGAAAAGCTTAATTTAGCTGGAATGGAAATCCTACTTGTAGATAAAAATGGCGCAACAGAAAAATTTGGGATTACAGGGATTATAGCTAAAGGGTATAAATTAGAAATTATACCTTCAAACGGAACGGTTTTAGGCGTTGAACATAATAAACAGCCGATAATAGTAAAAGTTAATAATAAACAAACAAAAACTAAACTGATATATGTCTATATTAAAGTTGATTTCAAGACCTCAGAAAAAGAAGTTTATTTAACAAAGAAAATACAACCTGACACCACAGTAAAGAAACCTGACGATCCGATGAGAGCAGGATATAAATTTGCGGGTTGGTACACAGATCTTACATTTGAAACAGAGTTTGACTTTGATAAGATATTAAATGACAATATGGAAGTTTATGCAAAATGGGAGAAAATAATTTAAATTTTATTTTTAAAAGACGGGAAACCGTCTTTTTGTGTTGTTTTTGAAACAAGGTAGTTCGTTTATAATGTTTAAGTTGCCAAGACCTGCTCTTCGGAGGTTATACCCCTCGACTTTGCTCGGGGTGACGACCACCTACATAGATCACACTAAATAAGAAGATTTAAAGGAAGACAGTCACCCTGAGCGGAAAAGGCGATAGCCTTTGGAGTCGAATGGGTATAGCCTTGGTGAGGTCATACATTGATGATCGAGTCAGTTGAGAGGTTAATTGTAGCCTCGAAGCCCTAGCCTAAATCTTTGATTTCGTTGCACCTTGTGCATAGTTCCAAAGAAGACGAACGAAGTGAAGTTTGATTTGCTGAATTCGACTGCCTATCAGAATGACTAGTTGGTTAGATTGTCGTTTGATAGGGATAAATTAATTTGAAAGGTTTAAAGAATTTACGCCTTCGGCTGTGGAACCTAGAAGGTTCCGCTACGGGGTTACTTAGTAGGAATGGTTGTTTCACGGCTTCGCCTGAGTTGAGAAAATGTAGTATCAAGGTTAATGGAAGCTGATAGCTTCTGCTACAATGCAGTTGCATAGGCTTGGCATTCCTTTTCAAAAAACAAAAAAAACCCACAACCAATGGTTATGGGGATGGAGCTAACGGCGGGAATTGAACCCGCGACCTCTACATTACCAATGTAGTGCTCTACCGACTGAGCTACGATAGCATACAAATATATTATAGATATTTACAATATATTTGTCAACTTATTAATTTTTCTCATCGCCTATTGTCAGGATTTCAATCATCTTTGAGACTCTAAGCGGTAGATTAATCTCATATTTTCCTGGTTTGAAATCTTCCACCTTGCCCATCTTTTCTGCAACGGCCACGAATGCCTTTTCATCTTGGATGACTTCTCTCTCCTTTAGAAGTAGAGCTATGTCCATGGCGCCCATCTCTTCTGTAACTGTGATTTCACAGACCTTAGGACTTATCCCAACGAGTTCAAGTAGTGTTTCTCTAACAGTATCTCTCTTTTCAATCTTGTAAGATCCAGCTTTGAAACTATTTTCTATAGCCATATTGTAGCAGACTCTTTTAAATGCGTTGATATCTTCGATTAGGTCTAAATCCTTTAGAGTCTGTCCTATTTCGTCCAGGTTCTCGCCGTCTTTAATCTCGACGGTCACATAGTTATCGAGAGGATCTTCTGTAAGCTCCACCTTTGGTAGTTCGAGGGTGGATCCTTCATTTTCAGTCAGTGTTATATATTGTTTTTTAAGTATGTTTATTTCATCTTTTATGGATAGAGATACATTGACATTTTTCTTAGCCACTTGGTTTATATTGTCAATTCTCCACTTAATCACAAATGCAACCACAAGTAGAAATATTACCAGTAGTATGTATTTGAATACAGTCAAGACACTGTCTTGTACTTTATGAAATATCTTCATTTAATCAACTCCTAATAGGTAGTATATCAGAATTGGAAAGAGTTTTAAACAGTGGTATAATTAAATAATGAAAGAAATTATTATTAATAGAAACGACAAAGGTCAAAGACTTGATAGATTTCTGGGCAAATACTTGCAAAATGCAAAAAAATCCCTGATCATGAAGTCCATCAGAAAAAAAAATATTACCGTAAATAATAAAAAATCTTCTCCAGAATATATTTTAAATGAAGGGGACAGAGTTGAGATTTACTTCAGCGAAGAAACTATAGAGAAGTTCACAAAGATTAAAAATCATGTGAAGAGAGACTTTCCTGAGATTATTTACGAAGATGAAAATATAGCACTCGTTAAGAAACCACGCGGTCTTCTAACTCACAACGACAAGAGGGAATACGAAAAAAACGCCCTCGACATGTTCGTTAGCTACATGATTCACACAGGAGAGTACGTGCCTAGGATTGAGAAATCATTTAGGCCATCTTTTTGCAACCGCCTAGACAGGAACACTTCTGGAATCCTAATCGGCTGCAAAAATGCAGAGGCTCTTCGCGATATCAACGAATCGATTAAAAATAGAAATCTCGAAAAACATTACATGGCACTAGTTGAAGGTAAGATTGACGAAGAGATCCACGACATTAGCTATTTAGAAAAGGACAGAGAAAAGAACAAGGTGACTTTGAACGAAAGAGGCGATGGAAAAGAAATCGAGACCATCATCCGTCCAATTGAGATACTTGGGGACTACACCTTGGTGGATATAAATCTCATAACTGGCAGGACTCACCAAATCCGTGCCACTCTTAAAAAATACAACAAGAGCATAGTAGGAGATTTAAAATACAAAGGCAGAAAGAGTTTCGGTCTTAACAGTCAATTCTTACACAATTACAAAATAGTTTTCGGAGGACTTAAGACCCTCGAATACCTAAATGGCAAAGAATTCACCCTTGACCTTGACGATGAATTAAACGATATTTTAAAGGAACTTAGAAATGAAAAATAAATTTGACGTAATGGGCATGACCTGTTCCGCATGTAGCTCTGCAGTTGAGAAGGCAGTGCGAAAAGTCGATGGAGTCGAAGAAGTAAATGTATCTCTAATGACAAACTCCATGACCGTAAACTACGACGGTGACTTGGCAGCAGACATCGAAAAAGCTGTTGCAGACGCAGGTTATAGCGCAAAACTACAAACCAATGAGAAACAAGTAAATAGAGAAGAAAAGAAGGAAAATATATTTGAAATCCAGTACCAAGACACCAAGAAGAGGCTCAAACTTTCACTTATATTTATGATTCCACTGTTCTATATAGCCATGGGACCGATGATGGGACTGCCAACATTCTCATTCTTACAAGGACACGAAGGAATATTTAACCTCGCCTTTACAGAGATGCTTCTCGCAGCACCAATCCTCTTTATAAATCGCCACTACTTCACAAATGGATTCAAAGCCCTATATCACAGGACCCCAACCATGGACTCGCTGATCTCTATCGGCTCGGCTTCAGCGTTCATCTACGGAATCTATGTCATATTTAAAGTTGTAAACGGATATATCGCACAGGATATGGAAATGGTAATGCACTACGGCCACGACCTCTACTTCGAATCAGCGGCGATGATCTTGACACTTATTACATTGGGCAAGACAATGGAAGCAAAGGCGAAGAGGAAGACATCTGATGCAGTTGAAAGCCTTATAAATTTAACGCCAAACACAGCAAATGTAATCATAGATGGAGTAGAAAAAACTATTCCTATAGAAGAAGTCCAAGTCGGATTCATTGTGGTCGTTCGTCCAGGAGAAAATATCCCAGTTGACGGTACTATAATAGAAGGAAACCCATCAATTGACGAATCCACCTTGACAGGAGAGCCAATTCCAAAGGACAAAAAACCAGAGGATCCAGTCTATGCAGCCACCACAAACACCAATGGATTTTTCAAATTCAAAGCGACGAAGGTTGGCTCAGACACAACTATAGCTAAGATTATAGAACTTGTAGAAGACGCCAACGCAACTAAAGCGCCAATCGCAAAACTAGCAGATAAGATATCATCAGTCTTTGTGCCAATAGTCATAAGCGTGTCAATCATCTCATTTATCGTGTGGTACTTCATCCTCGGAGGAGGATTTGAATTCTCACTGGGAATAGCAATATCTATCCTAGTTATCTCCTGTCCATGCGCACTAGGACTTGCAACCCCGGTTGCAATCATGGTAGGCACAGGAGTAGGAGCCAAGATGGGCATACTATTTAAATCGGCAGAAGCCTTGGAAAATCTTCATAACGTGGAAGAGATCCTTCTTGACAAGACAGGCACAATCACAGCAGGAAAGGCAGAAGTGGTAGAGATCATAACCACCATTGACCCAGAAGAACTTATAAGAATCGCAGCGGCACTAGAAGTAAAATCTGAACACCCACTAGCAAAGGCGATAATAAACTATGCAGATAAAAACGAAATAGAACCATACGAAACAGAAGAATTCTTCTCACTAACAGGCATGGGAGTAGCAGGCACAATCGAAGGCAAACCATATATAGCAGGCAATTTAAAACTCATGGAAGAAGAGGACATCGAGCTCTTGGAATTTAGAAACTATTCCGACGACATAGCAAAAGAAGGCATGACACCAATCTACCTAGCAGACGAAGAAAAAGTCCTAGGAATCATAGCCATGAAGGACACAGTATTAAAAGCTTCCAAGGACGCAGTGGAATATATGAAAGAGAGAGGTCTTAAAATCTCCATGGTCACAGGGGACAACGCATTAACGGCAGAGGCAATCGCAAAAGAAGTCTCCATAGAAAATGTAGAATCAGAAGTCCTCCCAGAAGACAAAGAAAAAGTCGTAAGAGCCCACATGGAAGAAGGGCGAAAAGTAGCAATGGTAGGCGACGGCATAAATGACGCCCCGGCACTGGCAAGAGCAGACGTGGGCATCGCAATAGGAAGCGGCACAGACATCGCCATTGAATCCTGCGACGTGGTGCTAATCAAAAATAACTTGGTGGACATAGTAAACGCCTACGAACTTTCCAAAGCAACCATAAAAAATATAAAGGAAAACCTATTTTGGGCATTCTTCTACAACACCATCGGCATACCAATAGCAGCAGGAATCTTTTATAACGCCTATGGACTGAAACTAAATCCAATGATCGCAGCCTTTGCAATGAGCATGAGCTCCATATTCGTAGTACTAAACGCACTAAGGCTCGGCAGGTTTAAAGAAAAATTAAAAACCGACGAAAATATAAATGTAGAAGAAAATCAAGATATTAAAGTTATAAAGTTAGAATCTAGGGTATAATTGTATTATGTAAATGTTTTCAAATAGGAGGAATTATGGATTATAAAAAATCTTATCAACAAAAGTTAATCACAGCTGAGAAGGCAGCATCATTAGTAAAAAGCGGCGACTATGTAGACTACGCATGGTGTACAAACACACCGGTAGCAATAGACAGAGAACTAGCTAAACGTGCAAAAGAACTAAAAGATGTAAAGGTACGTGGCGGAGTACTACTATGGATACCAGAAATATTTAAAGCAGACCCAGAAGGAAACACATTCATCTGGACATCATGGCATTCAGGCGGACCGGACAGAGGAAGAATCAACACCACAGACGCAGCATTCTATGGCCCAATCAGATACTCAGAACTACCAAGATACTATAGAGAAAACTGTGAGGTAGACATCGCATATATCACATGTTCACCAATGGACAAACACGGATACTTCAACTTCGGACTAAGCGCATCACACCTAATGGCAGTAATCGAAAAAGCAAAGACAGTAGTAATCGAAGTAAACGAAAAGATGCCAGTAGCACTAGGCGGAGTAGAAAACGTAGTACACATAGACCAAGTAGACTATGTAGTAGAAGGGGACAACCCAGCACTAGCAACCCTACCAAAAGGATCATTCGGCGACGTAGACAGAAAAGTAGCTAAACTAATCGTAGAAGAAATCCCTAACGGAGCATGCTTACAACTAGGAATCGGTGGAATGCCTAACGCAGTAGGCTCACTAATAGCAGACTCAGATCTAAAAGACCTAGGCGTACACACAGAAATGTTCGTAGACGGATTTGTAGACATGTACAAAAAAGGCAAGATCACAGGCGCAAAGAAAAACATCGACAGATTTAGACAAGTATATGCCTTTGCAGCAGGCTCACAAGAAATGTATGACTTCATCGACAACAACCCACAATGTATGGCAACACCAGTAGACTACACAAACGATGCAAGAATCATCTCACAACTAGATAACTTCATCTCCATAAACAACGCAGTAAACGTAGACCTATGGGGACAAGTATCATCAGAATCAGCAGGACTAAGACATATATCAGGAGCAGGCGGACAACTAGACTTCGTACTAGGCGCATACCTATCAAAAGGCGGCAAGAGCTTCATCTGTCTATCCTCAACATTCACAGACAAAAAAGGTGAAGTACACTCAAGAATACTACCAAACTTCGATACAGGATCAGCAATCACAGCAGCAAGACCAAACACAAACTGGATTGTAACAGAACATGGTAAGTTCAACGTAAAAGGAAAATCAACCTGGGAAAGAGCAGAAGGAATAATAAACCTAGCAGCACCAGAATTCAGAGATGACCTAATAAAAGAAGCAGAAAAAATGAATATATGGAGAAGATCCAATAGATAAACAAGTGCCCGAAAAGGGCACTTTTTTTATGTGAACAAAATAAGAAAAACCTTATCACACAAAGTGGAAATTTTTACACAAATACATTACAATAGAAGTATAACAAGGAGGTAAGTATGAAAAAGAAATTATCACTACTATTAGCACTTTTAATGATGATGACCACAGTGTTCACATCATTACCAGTAGCAGCAGAAGAAGCAAAGGACGCAAAAACAACCAAGCATGAAATCGTAATACTACACACAAACGACGTTCACGCAAGAGTAAAAGCAGACGAAAGAGAAAAAGCAATCGGCTATGGAAAGATCAAAACCTACAAAGAAGAACTAGTAAAAGAAGGCAAAACAGTTTTAATGTTAGATGCAGGAGATACATTCCACGGAACAACATTTGCCACAATCTCAAGAGGAGATAGCATAATAAAATTACTAAACGAAGTAGGATATGACTATATGGTACCAGGAAACCACGACTTTAACTATGGCTACCAAAGACTAGTAGAACTAACAGGAAAAGGAAACTTCAAAACACTAGCATCAAACGTAGTAACAGAACAAGGCAAAAGAGACTTCTTAGAAAATGATATCAAAGAAGTAGACGGAGTAAAGATCGGATTCTTTGGACTAAGCACACCAGAAACATACTACAAATCACACCCATCAAACACAAAGGGCATAGTAATAGCAGAACCAGTAGAAGTAGCAAAACAACAAGTAGCAGCCCTAAAAGCAAAAGGAGCAGACTTCATAGTAGCAATAGGACATTTAGGAATCGATGAATCAACAAAAGAAGCAGAAAGATCAGAAGGCGTGATCAAAGCAGTACCAGGAATCGACCTATTCATCGACGGACACTCACACACAGCACTACCAGAAGGAAAAGTAATAGGCTCAACCCTACTAGCACAAACAGGATCATACACAAACAACTTAGGAAAAATAACCCTAACATTTGACGGCAACAAAATCGAAAACAAAAAAGCAGAACTCATCTCTTACGAAGCAATGAGCCTAGTAAAACCAGATGAAAAAATCGAAGCAATCGAAAAAGAAGTAGATGAAGCAAACAAACCATTCCTAGAAAAAATCGTCGGCAAAACACTAGTAGACCTAGAAGGAAGAAGAGAATTTAATAGAAAACAAGAAACCAACCTAGGAAACCTAGTAACAGACGCAATGAGAGAAGTAAGTAAAGCAGACATCGCCATCACAAACGGTGGAGGAATCAGAGCAACCATCGAAAAAGGCGACGTAACCATGGGAGAAGTACTAACAGCATTCCCATTCACAAACTTCACAGTAACAGTAGACCTAACAGGAAAAGAAGTAATAGCCGCACTAGAAAACGGAGTAAAAGCAGCACCAGAACTAGCAGGATCATTCTGCCAAGTATCAGGACTAACATTTAAATACGACGACACAGCTAAAGCAGGCGAAAGAGTATTCGACGTAATGGTAGCAGGCAAACCAATCGACCTAGAAAAGACATACAAAGTAGCAACCAACGACTTCATCGCAGGCGGCGGAGACCAATACGACGTATTCAAAGGCAAAACAGAAACAGGACAATACGAACTACTATCAGAAACATTAGCAAAATATATCGCAGCTAAAAAAGAAGTAAACCCACAAGTAGAAGGCAGAATCACAGTAGCAAAGAAAGACGCAAAAGCAGCAGAAGCAAAAGGATTCGAAGACATAAAAGGCATGTGGGCAGAAGAATTCATAAAATATTCAGTAGAAAAAGGATACTTCTCTGGACTAACCAAAACAAAATTTGGACCAAACAACTCAGTAACAAGAGCAATGGTAGTAGCAGTACTAGGAAGATATGAAAACGCAGCAAAAACAGAAGAAAAAGTAGAATTCTCAGACGTAACAGGCACAGAATACTACGCACCATACCTAAAATGGGCAAAAGATAACAAGATCGTAGCAGGATACGAAGACGGAACATTCAAACCAAACAAAGAAATCACAAGAGCAGAACTAGCATCCATCATGACAAGATACCTAAGAGACTACAAGAAGATGGAAGTAAAAGGCGAAGCACCAACATTCTCAGACGACGCAAAACTACCAGCATGGGCAAAAACAGACATTTATGACTGCGTAAAACTAGGCATCATCAAAGGATTCAAAGACAAAGACAAAAACGACGGCACAATGTTCTACGACCCAACAGGATACGCATCAAGAGCACAACTAGCAACCATATTCTACAACCTAGACCACGCAAAATAAAATAAAGAGAATAAGAAAAGGAGCACCCGCTCCTTTTTTTAATGCTTGAATTGTCAAGTCAAGTGAAAAAAAGCCGAAGGAAGGAAGTCACCCTGAGCGAGCGTCAGCGAGTCGGCAGTCGAGTTCTTCAAATCAGCCTTCACTTCGTTCGTCTTCTTTGGAACTCTTTGCACAAGACCTGCTGCGAAATCAGAGATTTCGGCTAGGGCTTCGAATGGGTCTAACCTTTATTTAACCAAGTCTGGGCAACTACTTTTGTAGCGGAAGCAATCTGCTTCCATCAACCTAACTACTACATTATCTTCCCTCAGGCGAAGCCGTATAACAGCCATTCCTACTAAGTAACCCCCGTAGCGGAAGCAATCTGCTTCCATAAACCTTGATACTACATTCTCCTCCCTTAGCCGTCAGGCGTACGACCACAAAGCTTCTTATTCATCCCCGTAGCGGAAGCATCTTGCTTCCATAGCCGAAGGCGTAAATTTTTTACAACTTCCAAGTGATTAACACCTATTGAGAGGCAGTCTAACCAATTGGTCATCCTGAGCGAAGACGGTGAAACTGTCGAAGTCGAAGGATCTGACCTATATTTAACCCATCCTTGTAAAACACAAAAAATGACCTTTGAAAATGTATCAATCATCAATGTCTGACCTCACCAGGGTTATACCCGTTCGACTTCGGGTTCCGGCTAAAGCCTTCACCCTACGCTCAGGGTGACTGTCTTCCTTCGGTTCTCTTTTAAAACAATGTCTGTAGGTAGTCGTCACCCTGAGCGAACGAAGTGAGTCGAACGGGTATAACCTCTGTAGATCCAACCAAAGCAACTACATCGTAGCGGAAGCAACCTGCTTCTATTAACTCTGGTACTACATTCTCTTCTCTCAGGCGAAGCCTACAACAATCATCAATACTTGGACACACCATGGCTAGACCCATTCGACTCCAATGACTCAGCCTATGGCTTCGTCATTTCCGCTCAGGGTGACTGTCTACCTTCTGTTCTCTTTCAAAAAAAGTATCTAGGTGGTCGTCACCCTGAGCGAGCGTCAGCGAGTCGAACGGGTCTAACCTCTGCAGAGCAAGTCTCGGCAAATGAAATTATACCTACCGAGATCCTTCGACTCCAACCACATACTACATATAGTGACATCCACAACCTTAAACTCCAAAACACCACTAAAAATGATAATCCAATTATCAAAACGCCCATTACCCACCCTATCAATCACCAACCACCTAATCATAATAAAAAATTACTATAATAAATTAAAAAAGAAATCTGATAAACACTAGCTTTACATTAATTGAAACAAAGTAACATACTAAAATAGTAATTTATTTATATATAAAAATTGGGGGGGGGTATTGAAATAAGCACTGTGATCTTCTGCAATTAGTTTATAATAATAATAAAGTTCACTTAAATAGTATTGATATAAAATAAGTAAAGGTTTATAATGTATATAAGTATATTGAATGAAAAATAATTCACAAAAAATTCATTTAAAAATAAATTATTACATAAAAATAAGAATTAGGAGAGAAAGAATGAAAAGTTTATCTAAGAGGACAATAAGTCTTATACTAGCAGTATTAATGATATTGGATGTATTTGCACCAGTAGCTGCAGTAGCAAGCACAAACTCAACGCAAAACAATGTAAAGGTATTGGATGATCTACCGACCGAAACGCAGATCGCTCCAGGTGACGAACTAATAATCCCGGCAACACCAGACGAGGATACCCTTGTGCCTGTGCAAGACCCGGCTAAAAATTCATTACAACAACCATCTCAAAAACCAGCGCAACCAACACAACCAATAGAACAACCAGCGCTAGATCAAATTCCAAACTTAGATCAAATAGAATCTCAAGAACCACTACAACCGAACCTCGGCTATGTTTCATGGGAATTAGTAAACCCTGGTAAAACCGCCTACGTCAAAGGTGACATACTAGACTTAAAAGATCTAAGAGTCAAAGTTAAAAGAGTAGACGGAAAAGAAGTCGTGCTTAACAATGTTGATATATTAAAAGACATCAACTTTGAAATAGTATATAGCATGGAAAATAAACTCGACCTAAAACCAGGCAATGAAACTATCATTATAAAATATCCTAATTTAGAACCAATAACAATAAATATCAATGTATATGAATCAGAAGATCAAATACCAAAAGATCAAAATAAAGATGAACTAACACCAGCAGAAAATCCTAACGATAAAAAAGACAATATAATAGAAGGAAACGATCAAAACTCTCCAGAAAATAAAATAGATAACGAAAAGAACGAAGATGGGTTAAAGGGAGATATATTCGACCAATTGCTCGGAAAAGAAGAAAACCAACTAGGTTTCGAAAAATTCAACCCACTAAAAGCATTCGGACTAAATGGAGGAGCAAGTAGAGAACTAACACAAGAAGAACTAGAAGCAGGACTTACAAAGGTAGAACTACCTACCCCAGGAGTAGCACCTGTAAGTCCAGTATTTACTAGATCAGCATTTAGATCTACAGAACTTCTAGGAGACGATAGTCTAAATGAAGATTTTGGACTAGACCTGTCTGATGAGTTTATATCAGATCCAGTAGGAGCAAGAAGTTCTGGCGTGCAAATAGAGGATGGAAAGAAATTCCACATCATCACCCGCTTTGATACTTCAACGGCAGTGGGACCTATAAAGGAAGGTCAATTCTTTAAAATCCACCTCGACGATGCGCTTACGGTAAAACCAGGCACAACGCTTGAACCAATAAAATATAATAATGAGATAATAGCTACACCAAGCTATGATTCAATAAACAATACCATAGTCTATACTATTGAAAGAGATATAACTGAAAATATCCAAGTACCACTTAATATACCGGTAGACTTCAACAAATCTAATATCAAACTAGATGAAAACGAAGAGTTCACAGTAACAAATAGAGTAAGTGGTCTAGGGGTAACTGATCCAAAAGACTTAATACCAAATAAAGTAAATAAATATGGTAACGTGACCAACCAAATCATAGAACCAGGTAGAAAAGATGTCACAGAAATAATTGAACCCGATGATTCAAACTATAAAGTTTACACAGATGCAGTTGCAAATCCTGTTATAAAAGATAGAGAGCTTAAGGGTTATAACTGGACTATTAAAATAACATCAGATACCGACTTAAGTGAATTAGGTTACAAAGCCAACTTCACAACAGTAAAAGGATCTGGACTTGAAGAAATAACAAGCAGAGATGCAAATGTAACTTTAACAGACCAACTTGATGGTGCTTTTGGAATTAATGACTCTAAACACCATGAACCAGGACCTGGAATAAAAGAAATCACTTACAATCTCTACACACCAGTAACTGCTGGTAAACAAGCAGCCTATATGATGGATATCTCTGTTATACTTACAAAAACAAAAAAAGATAAGGTTGGAGCGAAGAGATTAATAGTAGGTGAAGCCTATGGAATCAATAAAATAGCAGAAGCTACTCCAAATAGAGTAGGTATAAACAACAGAACTACCATCCTAGGTGAATTTGAGAATGAGAACACTGCAAGGTGGACAGTAACAGACGCAGTATCAACTGGTGATGGAACACCAGCACTACCATTAGAATCAAGAACTCTTGGAAACCAAACATTCCAAAATGGAAAAGTTGCGGTTTACGGATTAGATGCTGATGGAAAAATGGTTGCTAAAATTGTTAATGCTGAGAACGCTGATGGAAGTAATAATGTAACAGATATTCCAACTCAAGGAACAAACCCAGGATCAAGCGATGTTGGAACAATCGCAGTTTACGAATACAACACAACTATTCCAACAGGAAACAAAGACCCACAAACCATTGCTGGAGTATCAATCTCTAAATATCAAGACATCTTTGTAGACCAAAACTGGAACCTTGATCAAGGTCTAACAATGCCAGAAATGACAGTAAAGGCAGTAGATGCTTCTAATGAAAGTACTGAATTAGGAAGTGCCACAATTACTGAATCACAGGCTAACCCAGACCCAGCAAAAAGAACAATTACAATAGAAGATACAAAAGTATGGAATATTGCAGAGGGTGGAAATGCTACAAGAAATGACATTAAAATCAAGCAAGACTTTCCAACTGACAAAAAAGACTCAAACGGAAATGCCATATCCTATTATGAAAATGCCAACTGGAAGGATCTAAATGCTGACAATACCTACTATATCCATAACAGAGCTACAGTAGAAAAAAACCCACAATTTGGAAACTTTACTTTAATAAAAACAGGTGAAGACGGAAAGCCACTTCCAGGAGCAGTTTTCAAACTTCTAGGCCAAGGTGAAGCAGAAGTTGCCACAGACAAAGAAGGTAAAATTCGCTTCCAAAATATAGCGCCAGGTTCCTACCAATTATTAGAAACTAAGGCACCAGCAGGATATAAGCTTAGCCAAGAAACGACAAATATAAACGTTGATGAAAACGGAAGAATTTCAGCTTCAGGATCTTCAGCCAAGTTAGAAGTAGGTGGCAATCCAACAGTAACAGTTGCCCATAATGTCTATCCAGACTTCATGAACGCTATGCAATATGCAAGAGTAAATGATGACGGATCTGTGACAACATACATCTACCTAAAGGCAAATGAATCCAAAGGTGGATCAACAGACAAGGACACTAGACTTAACTTGATACTATCAAGTGGTGAAAAATTTAAAAATATTAAAGATGTCCAAGTCTATGACGTAAATCCATACTACAGAGATTATCTTAGAAAAGAAATGATCCAACAAGGTGTGAACCAAGATGTTTTAAATCATATTGGAAATACAAACGTCTTAAATGCACCAAATACAAATCCTATAAGGGCTACTCTATATCCTAGAGATGCTTATACACAAAAGTTAGGTTATAGGATTAGGTTTCCACAAGAGAGATTTAATAACGACTGGGGATTCCTAGTAGTAGCAAATTCACCAGCGGGTACAAGCGTAACCTACGACTGGTTAGTAGATGGCAACAATGACCTTGTTGGAAACAACGCAAGACTAGAAAACCAGACTATAAGACCTACTACAGCAGAAGATGCTAAAAAGGAAACAACTTTAACTATTACTAACGAGAAGTTTGAAACTCGTCCAGTTGAAGTTACTAAGTGGGATAAGGACAAAAATCCAGTTGCTGGAGCAACTTTTGAAATAAGAGATGCAAATGACAAGCTTATTTCCACAGTAGACTCCCTAGCAGATGGTAAAGTATCCTTCGGTGACCTACCAGAAGGTAAGTATACAATAGAAGAAACTAGGGTCCCAGAAGGCTACATTAAATCTGACGTTGTCTTCGACGTAACAGTGGATGAGTCAAATCAAGTTACCTACAAGCCAAGATTTAAAAACAAACCGGGTACACCAATTAACGGTGAAGACTACTACATCGAAGATATCGAACAAGACCAAGATAAAATTAGCGCAAAGGTAACAAATGTATCCCAATCCCTAGTTATAAACGAAGGTGACTCAGGAGACATTGGTTTTAGACCACAAGTTTGGGAAGCTTATAGACTAGAGTCCTTAAAGTACAATGCGACTATCGACCTATCAAATACAGCACCAGGTCAAAGATTCTCTATCCAATTTGATAGAAACCTAGACTTCACTCAATACTTTGGAGAATTTCCAAAGATAAATGTAGGTGGAGTAGAAGTTGCAGACCCATATTTTGATTACACAACCAACAAGCTTACCTATGTATACAATGAAAAGTCAGCTGGTGGTAAGGGCCAAGCGAAGATAGAATTAAAGGGTATTATCCCATCTAAGTACTTCGCACAAAACGATGGAACTTTTCCATTTACAGTAACAGTTGCACCAGACCAAAAAACTGGCGTAACAGGCCAACAAACAATTACAACAACTGTACCAGCAGACTACGGTCAATACGATTATGATAGACATAATAAAGAAGTTCCACAATCCTATTACTTTAGAGATGTTTATAAGGAAGGCAATGATTGGTATGTAGCAGTACTTGCTTACTACAATCCAGACCATATTAGAGAATCTGACCCAAGAGAACTTAAGTTTAACTGGTTATCAACTAACTACCAAGGAGCAACTAAGAACTTCTTTACTTGGGAAGGAAATGGTAACAAACCAGCCTTCTCCCTAACAAATGTCAATGTATACCGTACTTCACCAAATATGAGAACAATACATGCAGGTAATTTTGAAAAAAAGATCAACGACAACATGCCTTTATCTTTTGGTGTAAGACCGGGAGATGACCCTGCTAAGTACAACTTGATATATTCTAGGAAGATTAATCCAAACGAAACTGTTAGAAATGACAGACAAGGTGGAATTACACTTAACTACGACCCAAGTCAAATCCAAGACTTTGGTGTTATTACAAAAAATAGTCCGCTAAGAATTTGGATGCCATCCATAAACAACTTTAGCAAAGATGGATACATCATAGAGCAAACCTTCAAGATTGATAACCTTTATAATTTCAACAATCTTTGGAGAGTCTTCTGTATGACAAATAACGACTTTAAGTCATCCTTCATAACAAGGGCCAACTACAACAAGGCGACAGGAGACCAAGCAGGTGGAGAAATACCAAAATTCTTCAGCCAGAAGGTAGCCCTAATAAACAAGAAATACACACCAGGTTCTTTCAAAATCAAAAAGCTTAACGATGCCAACAGAGAAGAAGTTCTTCAAGGTGCGTCCTTTAGCTTGACAGACGAAGCTGGTAACACTATCTATAGGTCATCAGGACAAGATGGTATAGTAGAATTTTCTAAACTAAAACCAGGCATCTACACTCTAAAAGAAGAGTCTGCACCAGATAAATTTATCAAGACAGACAAGACTTGGAGAGTTAACGTAGCTAACGATGGTAATGTAAGTATAGTAGAAATAGGTCTTGGTTCAACAGGAGAAACCCTATACGGCAAAGACACAATTGTACTACCAGTAACCAACAAACCAGTAGCAACAGAGTTTAAGGTTTATAAGAAAGATAACGAAAACCAACCTCTTCAAGGTGCAGAATTTAAGATTACTAAGGCAGAATATGGCACTCAAGTTGCAACAGGTACTTCAGATAAAAATGGTACAGTATCCTTTAATGGAGCCCTAGAAACGGGAACTTATATCCTAGAAGAAACTAAGGCACCAGACGGCTACAACAAACTTGACAAGAAATGGGTTTTAGAAGTAGACGATGACAAAAAGGTCAAGATCTACAACTATATAGAAGGACCAAAAGAAGGTACTAATCCAGAAGTAAACAAGTCAATCCTTGGAGAAGCAGGGACAAAATGGGTTAATGTTGCAAAGAGACCACTTACAGGTTGGGTATTAGGAGATAACAGACAGACAGGCTATTATAACAACTGGCCAGTTCCTTATAGACTTGGTACAAGAATTGTTGCTAAGAACGCTGGCCAAAAATATGTTATCCAAAGATATGTATTAAACCCAGAAGCTGATACAATAACTCTTAATAACGCATCAATCCATAGAGAAAAACCACAGTTTACTAATATGGATTGGTATGCTGGAAACGAAGATTACAAGATATTTGAACTTGACAAGGCTGTTGATGGAAATGTCGAAGACATCAGACTTGAAAACTACAAGTTAAAAGATATTACAAACGAAATTACAAAAACAAAAGAAAATATCTCAGGTCAATCAAGACTTTATCTTAAATTTAACAATAGACAAATTACAAAACCTATTGTTATAGATGTAAAAGTACCTTACACAGCCGAAGAAGGCGGAGTTGGTACAGGTATGGACCTTCAAACAAACAAGGGTCTATTCTGGAAGTCAGACTACTACGACAGAGCCAACCAAATCGTTGAAGGTGATCCAGTTACAACAACAGGTGAAGCTGGAAATATCAAGGGAGCCTACGTATCAGAAGATGCCCTTGACGTAACTAACGAAAGAATTGTTCAAGAATTCTCCTTCAAGAAAGTTGACGATGGTGGAACTGACGCAGTAACAGGAGCAACCTTTAAGCTCCAAGGACCTAAGAAGTCTGATGACGATCTAGGGCCAGAAGTTTGGAAGAAATCTGGCACAGACGGTATAGTTAAATTTGACAAACTAACCCCAGGTATCTATCATCTTACAGAATCAGGAGCAGCCCAAGGTTACGAAAAGGCCAACACAGACTGGACTGTAATAGTAACCAAGGACAACAAAATCTATATTAGAGATAACAATCCTGGATCAACAGTTCCAGACCAAGGAGCTAAATGGCAAAAGGTAGACCCTACTAAGACAAGTGATGAAAGACACACCGACAGCTACACAAGTAATGGCAGTACAGGTAAGATTGAAACTAAGATTACAGAAGTAAACAAGAAAGAAAACAAGTTTAGGCAAGTCTATATAATAAACAGGCAACCAGAAAATCTTCAAAACACATACTTTGAACTTCATGCCCAAGAAGAAAATAGACCGATAAACACATCCAACACAAGAATAGTTTCTGTAAACCTTGTTGAAACATCTTCAACCTTTGACAATATAAAGGTAACTGGAAATCCAATTGAATATGATACTGAGGTTTATACTAAGAACGAGCAAGAGAGAATAAAAATCACACCAAAGAATCTAAGTGGAGAGGGTAAAACTCTAGCCATAACTGTAGAATCATATATACCAAATTCAGGAAATGTTGGAACTGGTATGGACTTCTACAACTTTGGATCCAACCACTATTGGGTTACAGAATGGTATGATTCACTAGCTGGTATTCCACTAGTAGAAGCTACAAATACTACAACAGATAAAAACGCAGTTGTCTATGTAGGGACACAATCTGTAGGGCAACAAACAACACTATCAGCCTACATGGCGAAGGCGATGAATATCGACGCAAAAGACCAAAGCCTAGCAGAAATGGTAATGAGCACAGGACTAGAAATAGGCGATAACCTAGTTGGAACACCAGTAAGAGCTGGAGAAGGTTGGCAACAAGTAGATAAAACAAAATCTACAACAGTAAGCCACCAAGATGGAGATGGCATCCAAACTAAAATTACTGAAATAAATAAGGATACAAAACAGTTTAAGCAAGTATTCTTACTTGATGGAAGTAAAAGTAAGCAAAACCCAATTATGTTTAACCTAAGAGGGGCAGATGGCTCTAACAGTACTCTAGGTAGCATACAAGTTTATCAAGTAACTTCTGGTTCTACTATTGACAATATAGTAACTAATAAATCCATTGATCACAAAGGACCATATGGTGATGGGAATATAGGTGGACAGAATATTACCTTCACTAAAGCAAATAACAAGTATGCTGTTGAAATAACAACTTCATATACTGAAAATAAAAAGTTAGGATTTGAAGGAAGATTTATATATGATAGAACAGGTAAGCCAAATGATTGGAAATATGCTACAGCAAAAGAATCCTACAACAGTGCAAATGACATTAACAAAACTCAAGAGCAAACTTACGATGTAAATCTATTGACTAGCAGTGATGTTGGTACTGGAGGAACAATAAGTAGTTCAACTAGGAGTGCAAAAGAAGGAGATACTGTAACAGTAACAACAAAAGTAAATACTGGCTATATCCTTGAAAAATTTGAGGTATTAGATTCATCAGGAGCACAAGTTTATTACACTAATAACGGCACATCCTATAGTTTCACAATGCCAGGAAGTGATGTCACTGTTAAGGCTAAGTTTAAGAAACAAAACGAACAGCCAACTAAACACAGGGTTGATACTCAAGGTACAAGTAACGGAAGTTTCACAGTTGATAAATCTGAAGCTGCTTTTGGAGAAGAAGTTACAATCACTCCAAGCCCAGCACAAGGTTATAAGGTAAAAGAAATTTATGTTGGGAGTGCAGCTGGACAAGTTCCTGTAAATAACAACAAATTTACAATGCCAGATGCTGATGTTTTAGTAAGAGTTGAATTTGAACTAGTAAGTCAACCTCAACCTATTGAACACAACATCAATATAATCAAAACTGAAGGCGGTCAAGTCAAAGCTGACAAGTCCACAGCAGAACAAGGTGAGACTGTTAAACTTACAATCACACCAGATAATGGCTATCAAATACAAGCTTTACTACTTCTAGATAAAAATGAATTGCAAATACAAGGTTCATCAATCAGCAATCTAGATAAGACCTTTACAATGCCTGATGAAGATGTGTGGGTAAAGATTTTATTTAAGAAATCAGAAACCCCAGCAAAATCCTTCATCGTTGGTAAAGAAAATGATGGTGGAAGAGGATCTGTAGTAGTAGATCAAAATAGTGCCAAGGTTGGAGAAAAAGTTACTTTCACCCTATATCCATACAATGTGTACAAGGCTACAAAGGCAACTGTTACAAAGAATGACGGATCTGGACAACTTGCAGGTGTTGTATTTGACCCAGCAACAAACAAGGGTTACTTCATAATGCCAGACATAAGTCCAGCTACAGGAGTTACAGTAAGAGGTGTCTTCGTAAGTAAACCAGCAGGTGAAAGAACTGCAACTGAAGAAAGAACTGAAATCCTTAAATACAAGACTGATATAACTGTAGACGAAAGCCTAAAACCAGGCGAGAAAGTTACAGACCAAGAAGGTAAAGACGGTGAGGTTAAGTATAACTACACTGCAACTTACAATAAGGCTACAGCTACAGGTCAAACAGACGTCGCTGCACCAGCAGACTGGCCAGCAGATGTAATAGCTGCCCTAAAAGCTGGTAAGCGAACTGGCGAAGTAATTACAGATTTTGCGAGAACTGAATTGTCAAGAACAGAACCTACTAACGCAAAGGTTCGTGTAGGTAAATCAGATGACCCAATCGATAGTTTCGTTCCAGGTCCAAATGACAAGCTAGTAAAAGATGGTGAAACCGTTAATCTTGTTAAGATTACTAACAAGAAGGCCGGTATTAATCCAAAGATTTTAAAGAGAACTCCAGGTGGAGCTCCTCTACCAGGCGCAACTTTCACAGTCGAAAAAATGACTGATAAAACTTACGGAGAAGTTGATAAGTCTTTTGGAAAAGTAACAGCAACTTCTGATGAAAAAGGTAATGTAATCTTTAAAGACCAAGCAGGTAACGAAGTTAAGCTTCAAAAAGGTTACTATGTAATCAAGGAAACAAAGGCACCAGTAGGATTCAAAAAAATAACAGCCGAATGGAAGATAGAAATAAAAGACGACGGTGGACGTATGTATGCCGAATATCAAGGTCCAGAAGACATACCATCAACTCTTATTGACGACAATAAAAAGGCAAGTGCTGGTAGTTCAGATTCCAATGACCTAATCAAGTACAAGGCAAGACTAACCTATATAGATCCAGAAGCTAAGACCTATATTCAAAGAATCTATATAGATACCAGAGGCTACTATGGTAACGACACAGAAGAAAATAAGGGACTTCTAAATCTTCAAATAACTCCTAAGTATAAGAGAGAAGAAATAGATAGACCGGGTCAGTCACCAGAAACTATTAAAGACGGCGTTAAAACTGCCTACTACCAATCTTTTAAATTAGCAGACGAAACATCCTACCAAAACATGGATGACCCTGCCATCGATAAGGTCTTAAGGACTTATGACCTTGCAAAAAGAGAATTGTCTTTAGATAAGACAGCAAGGTGGAGACCATTTGACTGGGGCTTTGACGAAGACCAACTAAACCTAGGCAAGGGTGTCTATATAGTAGAAGTTGAAGGTTTCTATGATGATGTCATAATAAATAACAAGTCTGACAAAACAGAAAAATATGACATTCCAGAAGGAGACCTAGGTAAGATAGACCTTAACCTAAACTTCTATGAAGGAGCTAGAGAGTTCCAACAACTTTATGAAAAACCAGATGGAACTTTTGGTTATAAGTATATCGAAAAGGGATCCTACCAAGGTGGTGCTGAGGCACTAAGAGCCTGGATCGAAAAAACTCAAGGAAAAGAAATAGCTGACGCTTGGGCAAAGCAAACTACAGATGGAGAAAAATATCAAAACTTCATTGGAAAGCATGTAAAAATCGGAAATAAGGATTATTACACAGGACGAATATATCCATCGTTAGATAAACCAATATTTGAACGCAAAATATCTGCCAACCTCAACCCTCTATATAACTCAAAAACTCAACAAGAGATACCAAGAGAGGGCTTGGAAGTAGAAAACGAAGAAGAAACTTACAACATCACCTTCTCTAAACACGGTAGAGATAATTCCACTGAAGGAATAAATAGTGAAAAGGTAACTAAAAACAGACTTGAAGGAGCAATATTCCAGCTACAAATTCGTGGACCAGGTGGTATCTATGAAGACATGCCAGGTAAAACAGTAGCATCAGCTTTCAACGGATACTTTGGTTTCAGAGGACTTAAACCAGGTCGTTATAGACTAATGGAATTAAAGGCACCAGAGGGATATGTTCCTATAAAAGATCCAGTACTTCACTTCACAATAGCCTATGAAAAAGGCGAAATTGATAAAGAAACTGGAGACATCACACCAGGTAGAGGGGTTGTAACCCTTGAGTACAACGAAGGTAATGGTATCTTCCAATACGCACCCGATGATCCAAAAATCACCCCAGAAGATGGTAAGTTAACTGACTATGTAACATCAGCCACTGCCAAGAACATGGGTAAGATAATAAACGAAAAACCTGGAAAGGGTAGTGTAAAGGTCAAAAAGCTAGATGGAGACGGAAATTCACTTATAGATTCTAAGTTCAAGCTAACTAGAATTACTAAAGAAGGTCAAAAGGTAGAAAATGACGGCATCTATAATGGAGTTACTAGAAACTATAACGAAACTCTAAATGCAACTGTAGGCTCAGGACAAGCCAAAGGTACAGATATAACTATAGATCCAATAGTAGCAGGAGAAAAAGAAATCACTGGTAAAACAATTGGTAACTCAGAAGTTACAATTACCTTGCCAAATTCTTCAAAAATAAAAGCGACATCTGATACTACTGGTAAATTTATTGCAAATGTACCTGAAGGTGTATCTCTTGCAAATGGAAATCAAATTTCTGCATCTATTATAGAAGCGGGAGTTATAGTCTTTGATAACCTACCAATAGGCCAATACGAACTTGAAGAAATCGAATCACCAGACGGTTACCAAAACAAGGGACAAAAATGGTACTTCACTGTAGGTGGTCAGGGTCTAGACCCTTATGCTAACGATACAAGCTCAGGAGGAGACAACCTAACCAGTAAATTAACCTTAGATTCTACATTCGAAGTCCAAAAAACTTTGACCAATGATGATAGTGATGTTTCAAAAAATAATGTTATCTATCCTCACAGGGCACAAAGTATTGATTTTAAAAACAAGTTTACGGTAAAAGATGGTGTAACAATCAAGCCAGGTGACTATTTTGAAGTCAAGCTCTCAGACTCAATCGACCTAGTAGGTATTTACAAAACCAAACCGCTTAGTAACCTAGACATCTTTGCGGATGGTATTGGAACTATAGCCAAGGCGACTTACGACAAAGAAAATGGTGTAATCAAGTATGTATTTACAGAATATGCCAAGACCTACACCCTAAAGGATTTTAAAACTGAAATTGTATCATGGATTAACCTAGATAAGGTTTTAACTTCAACTGACAATGTACCAGTTGGTATGGGACTTAATGTTGATACAGGATATACACCAACATCAAAATTAAATGTTATATATGACATTAAAAGAGAAACATCTGACAGATCCTATTCTTATACAACTTATGATAGTTATTGGTATGATTTGTTTGGAAATATACACTATGAAAACCTACAAACAATAACCGATTACCATAATATAACAGGTAAGATTTTTGAAATGGATAATGAGACTGGAGTATTTAAACAATACTACTATATCAATAGGATGAAGAAAGAAGGTAGTGACAACTGGTCCTTTAGATATGATCCATATCGTTACGATAATGGCACTAAGACTATTAGTGATGCAAACATTAGGATATTCAAATTAAATGATAATTCTGATGCCAAAATTACTAAGGATATGCCAGAGTCCTTCTCAGTAAATCTTGACAATAATCCTAACCTAACAGAGATTATCAATAGAAGTTATACAACCTTAAGATATGTGGAATTTCCATTCTCTAAAGCCAACGGTACAGGTAGTAGCAAAAATGACTCCTATATAGTTGAAGTAACAGGAAGGATTCCTAAAAAGGAAATAGATTCCTTAGAAACTGCTGGCGAAGTATTGGCACATAACAGAATCATAGCTGCTAGATGGGATGTGGCGAGATTCGATACAAACACTACCGAAGCAAGGGCAAACTTTATAGTATCCGCTATCAACCCTAAGAATGAAATAATCTTTAAAAAGGTTGACCAAACAGGATCAATCCTAAAAGGAGCCAAATTCAAACTCCTTAAGTATTATGACAATACTAAAAATTGGACAGAGGTAGTAAGTTCAGAAAGAACTTCTGACGATAAAGGTCAATTCAAGTATGAAGAATTACCACCAGGTAAATATGCCCTAATAGAAACCGAAGCACCAGAAGGCTACAGCAAGATAGAAGGACATATAGTAGAATTTACCGTAGGTAAAAATGGTGTGATAACAAGACAAGTTGTTGGGGAAACCCCAGTTGGATCAGGAGGTGGTAGTACACCTACCGAATCGACTACACCAGTAACAGAAGAAATTAGCATTGAACCAATAGAAGTTGTGAACTACAAGGACATCGAATTTGTGAAAGTAGATGCTGTAAATCATGATACTACACTTGCAAATGCTGAGTTTGAAGTTTGGTACAAAGAAGATCCTAATACAGAATACGCAGCCCTTAAAGAAAAGAAAACTGTAGGTGGAGAGGAAAAAGAAGTAACTAAGACAGTGACTTCTGATAAAGACGGTAAGTTTAGCCTTAACCTAACAAAACCAGGCTACTATGCTCTTAAAGAGACCAAGGCACCTGAAGGATACTCTAAGATGCCAGGTTATATCAAAGAGTTCAGAGTGAAAAATGGAAAAGTACAAGTACTTGAAAAAGATCCATTAAAAGCAAGTCACAAGACATCTACTAAGGGTAAAATCACAAGTGAAATAATTTCAGTGGATAAGAAAAATAACACATTCAAACAAAGAATTGTTATTAACCCTAACCATGAGACTATGACAATCCCATCTTATGAGTCTTATATCCGTATCAAGGAAAATGACTGGAAGATAACACCAAAGTATAAAGAAACCCATACAAATGGTATAGGTGGATTAGTCAATGTGGCTCTTCTTAAGAAAGATGGAAATAAAACGCTGGATGATTTAACTGAAGATGACTTCAAAGAGTATGATGCAATTAGCTTCCAAAACGCTGGAGGTACTATAGGTTCAAGATACGGTCTAAAAGAAATGCTTGGCGAAACATCTACAACAGATAAACCAATTACAACAACAGATTCAATAGTAATGGAATTCAGTGGAAAGCTTGATGATAAGAACACAAGTGGCACAGCCGACCAACTATTTGAACTAGTCTTTGACTCAAGTATAGATGATCAAATAAGCGATAGCTTAAATATCGAAAGTTTGGCAAGTAACAATCCAGCTTATGGTGACTATACAGGAACTGAACCAATAAAGGTTGAAAACAAAAAAGCCGAATACCCTTGGACTGGTGGTATGGGTACGTTCATATTTACTAGTTGCGGTTTGGCTCTTATGGGGCTTGCTTATCTAAGCTACAGGAGAAAAAGGGGGCTTGGTTATCGATGAATGATTACAAAGACAACCAGAGGTATCCTCCGTAGTGGAAACAGTCCAATAGGGAAACACCGTAGCGGAAGCAACCTGCTTCCATGCCGAAGGCTTTACAGAAAAAGTCTAAAGGGAAACAGTCACTCCGAGCGAGTAGGCAGTCGAGTTCTACAAATCAGCCGGCACTGCGTTTGGCTTCTTTGGAACTCTTTGCACGAGACCTGCTACGAAATCCAAGATTTCGGCTAGGGCTTCGAAGGATCTCACAACAAAGTAATAACAAGGGCGGTTGCGGCACTGCCAAGACGCCCTTGGAATTATAAAATGGAAAGAAATAATAGACTAGTTTTTAAGGACTACAAATTTTTCTTGAAACAATCTAAAATTAGTCACCTATAAAGGCAAGGTGATTTATGGCGAAGAAAAAGCATTCTAAGAAAAAATCAAATAAAAAAGATTCTCAGATTAACAATACTGTTTCTAAGCAAACAAAATTAATTGATGAAAACAATGTAGATGGAGAAAAAAACTCTAACAATGATATCGCTCAAGAAGAGTCGACGAATGAAGGTATATTTTGTAAGGCTGTTTCTTGTATATCAAATTTCTTTTGTAAAGTAGATGATGCATATAATCTAAGCTTTTCGTATTCTGGTAAAAATAACATTCAAAGCATGGACAGCATAGAGGTAAGAAAATATATTAACGAATATTATAACAATGAACGCTCTATTGAAAAGAAACAAATTCTGGATGATTTAAAAATTTTCAAAATGATTAGAGATGATTTAGAGATGTCTCTTGAAGATGATACGACATTCTTAAATCTATTGACCACATATAACGCTATAATAGCATCAATGATTTCTTTGATGGTGACAATAGGCACAAGTACTTCTAAGAAATTAGAAAATAGTAGAGCGATGATTACTGAAGAAATAATGCTATTTGGAATGAGAACAATGAGATACTTTATGCTTTTTACAATTGTTTTGGTATTCATTTTTTATATTCATAGATTATGTAAAAAATCATTATATAAGAAATTGAAATCCGTTAAGTTCGGAATTAACATTCTTGAAGATAAAAAAGAAAGATTAGAGTTTGAGAAAAAAGATTAATTGGAAAAGAAGAAGATGATGGGGATTAGATAAAACCCGATACATTAAGTCATAATTGGTCGTATGACCATTTATATAAGGGCGCTGGGACCCTAACCCAGTTTAATTAAGACTTATTAGTCTTAGGAGTAAAATGGGAACTGGGACCCAATCCCAGAAAAAACACACAAGGAGAAAAATATGAAAAAATTACTTTCATTCCTATTAGCATTAGTGCTAATGGTAGGAACAATTACGCCAGTAATGGCAGCAAATGATGCAGTAACAGTGCCAACTGGTACAGTTGGAAAAGATCAACTTAAAGATGATAAACCAACTGAAACAACTATCAATCTTTATAAGTTGACAACTAAAAAAACATATAAGGATGGAGCACCATGGGACCACACTGGTGGAAAGATTGATCCTAAAGAGTATGCTAATCTAGGAGATGGAGTTGAAGCTCTAGAAGGAGCTCAATTTACATTCTACAAAATCAATGGAGATAATGATGTAGAGAGTGAAAAGATTCTTGAACTTTTAAAGGCTAATCAAGGAAGTTTCAAAACAGTAGCTCAAATGCAAGATTTAATTAATAATGGAAAAACTGATTTAACTCCAAGCAAAGTTGATAAAACTTTGAATTCAATCGGTAAAAATAAACTTGCAATTGCTACAGGTACTGGTTTAACTGATGGACACACAGCTGATACAGATGCAAATGGTTTAGCAACTGTTAAACTAAGCGACGGTTACTACTGGGTAGTTGAAAGTAAAGCACCTGATAAGATTACTGGACAAAAGGCAGTACCATTCGGACTTACACTTCCACTTACAAACGCTTATGATGTTGAAGATGAAAATGGTAAAATCATAGCTAAAGCTGGTACTAAGTACCTTGACCCTGTTTACATCTATCCAAAGAACATCGAAACTCAAGAAGTTAAAATCGACAAGAACTTCTATAAAGAAAAAACTGGCAATATGACAGATGAAGAATTTGCTCAATTCAAAAAAGAAGCTTTAGCAAGCGGAATTACTGAAGCACAATTTAAAAAATGGGAAGCAGATGTAAATAACTACAATGCAACAAAAGACAAAATTGCTCTTACAGTAGGAACAAAGGCACCTTACGACATAGTAACTGAAATTCCACAAAACAATAACTACACTTCTATGTCATGGTCAGATATTATGTCTAAAGGACTAACATTTAACAATGACCTTAAAGTAACAGTTTCACAAGAAGGACAAGAAGATAAAGTATATGACTTTACAAATGCTGCTAAAGTAACAGGAGCAACATACGCACAAGGAAGCTATGGATTCGATTTAACATTCGATGAAAATGGCGACATAATGAAAGATATAATGTCAAAAGTTAAGACTGGAGCAGTAAAAGTTCGTTTACAATACTCTGCAACTGTAAATAACAAAACCGTAGCTGATGACTATGAACACAACAAGGTTTCATTCACACCAGGTAAACCAAACCCTACACCAAATGTAAAACCTGCAGATAACAAGATAGAAGTTACAAAAGATTGGACAGATAAAGATGGAAAAGCTGCAGAAGCACCAGCAGGTGTTGAAGTAACTTACTTCCTAATTAACAGTAAAGGCGAAGTTGTAGATTCTTATACAAAGAAAAGTACAGAACAAGACAAAGACTTCAGCCACACATTTAATATTGATGCAGAAATCGCAAACGACACATTCACTGTAAGAGAAGTTGTACGTGGATACGAAGCATCTTATAAATCAGAAGCTGATGGAAAAGTAACTGTAACAAACAAAAATAAACCAGATGTACTTGTACCAACAAATCCAGAAGTTACTACTGGTGGTAAGAAGTTTGTAAAAGCTGACCAAACAACTGGTGAAAGACTAACTGGAGCAGAATTTGAAGTTTATGATGCAAAAGAAGAAGGAAAAGTTTTAGCTTATGTTACAACAGAAGACGCCGAAAATCTTAAAAAAGCAGTTACAGATGCAAAGGCAGAATTAGATAAAGCTATAAAAGTATATAATGATTTATCAGCTGAACAACAAAAAGGCGAAGATGGAAAACAAGCTAAAACAGCAATCGCCACAGCTCAAGAAGCTTATAATAAGGCAGTAGTTGCAGCAGCACAACAATACAAATGGGTTGAAACTACTGACACAACTGCTGAAAGAGTAAAATTAGTTTCTGATGGACAAGGTAAGTTTGAAATAACTGGCCTTGCATATGGAACATACTATCTACAAGAAACTAAAGCTCCTAAGGGATACGCTTTAAATGACGCTAGATATAAATTTGAAATTAAAGCAGGTTCTTATAAAGCTACTGAAGGTGGAGTAACTTATGAATCTGATGATCCAGTAAGTGATAAAACTGTTGGTGGAGCTCAAAGAGTAGACAACAGAAAAGTTACTATCCCACAAACTGGTGGTATCGGTACTGTTATATTCACTGCTGTAGGTATCGCTCTTATGGCTGGCGCTTTCGTTGCTATGAGAAAGAGAACTGCTGAAGAAAACTAATTAAGAAAGAGGGTAAGCCGTGCTAAATTTTAAAAATAGAATATTTAAGCTACTTCTTGGCTGTGTAATTTTTAGCATGGTTATTATCTCAGGTGCTGTTTATGCCAAGGATCTGACCATCGATTTAAATGGTCTTGGTCGTAGCTTAGATGATATTTCTAATAGGGAGATTGTGATTTGGAAGGTTGATTCCAAGATTATGTCTTCCGATAAGAGGCTGGATTTAGTTAAAAATTTAGAGGGTGTGTCTGCTGCTGATCTGAATAGTAGATATAGTAGATTCGGTGGCAGCACCACTATCTATACTAACAAGGATGGCTATGCGCTTCACAATTTTGATCAAGGGACCTACTATGCGAGGGTTACTGATGCTGATGGCAAGATTAGGATAGTTCCTTTTGTCTTCGTGTCTGACGACAAGGATGATGATAAGACTATCCTGCCTAAGGGTCATCATGAGACTCCGCCTGGTGATGTGGAACTGTTAAAGGTGTCTGCTGATTCGGTGCCTCTTGGTGGTGCAGAATTCCTGCTCTACAAGGTGGTTAATGGCGAGGAGATCCCTGTGAAGGTGAACGGCTCTTATAAGCTTGTTACTGATTCTAATGGTTTGATCCACGTTGGTAAGATTGAGATGGGCGAGTATGTGTTCAAGGAGATCAAGGCGCCGGACGGTTACAGGATCAAGGTTGAAAAAACTTATTTCGTGGTGAATCCTTCTGGCACTACCAGGGTGGTTGTGGTTAACTACAAGGACACTGATGGTGGCAAGAGATTCAAGAAGATCGATTCTGTGACTGGTAAACCTATTGAAGGTGTGCAGTTCGTCGTTTCGAGAAGGATTGACGGCTACGACGATAGAATTAAGGTTAACGGCAAGGATTTGGTGCTTGTTTCTGACAAGGACGGGTATTTCGTGGTGGACAATCTTCCTTTTGGTGATTATTTCATTTGGGAAGTGAAGCCTCAGGCTGGTTATGAGCCTCTTGGTGAGATGGTGTCCTTTGTGATTGATACTAAGTCTTTGGAGAAGGATCTTGTGATCGAGAACAAGCCTGTTAATCCTCCGCCTGAAAAGGAAAAACCAAAACCTCCTGAAAAGGAAAAGCCTAAGAAGCCTAGAAGGATTCCGAAGACTGGTGACGTGAGTTTGATTCTTATGTCTATTTTCGGTGTTATCCTTTCTGTGTGGGGCGGTGTCTTGGTGAAGGATAATAAATGATTTATGGATCGTGATCTTTTGTGATTATGATTTGTATTGTTGTTTATGTTTTGGACAATTAAATAGCACAGGATTTTAATCAATTATGTTAAATGTACCCCCTATGTACTTTGTATGTAGGGGGTTTTTTAAAGCCCTAGCCGAAATCTTTGATTTCGCAGCAGGTCTTATGCAAAGAGTTCCAAAGAAAACGAGCGAAGTGAAGTTTGATTTGTTGAACTCGACTGCTGTTTAGGGTAGGGTAACCGCACTACCAGTCATCCTGAGCGAAAATGAAGAAGCCTGGGCTGAGTCATTGTAGTCGAATGGGTATAACCCTGGTGGGGTTAAGTATTGATGATTATAAAAATTATAAAAAATGTAAATAGATATCCATTACATAACCTAAACTTATTCTTTTTTCTTCAAATCTTTTTTACGAGGGAGAGGGAGGGAATTAACGTCTCGCGACAAAACCTACGGTTTCATCTGCGAGACTCGCAGTTTCCTCCCTTCTCCCTCGAGCTCTCTCTTCCCACCTCGCATTGGGTTTTTTCTTGAAGTGATTTTTTAATTCGGCTAAAATTTTCCAAACTCGCTACGCTCAAACAGTGGAAAATTTCTTAACGCCGAAAGCAAAAATCACTGCAGTGGCT
>QWBY01000216.1_pt1 | contig 44466 bp, 29 predicted proteins | sample 1972471 | NCBI WGS metagenome assembly QWBY01 (sample SAMN09866722, study PRJNA288562) | Human gut metagenome isolate term6_stool, whole genome shotgun sequencing...
TAATGTTAATGTCAAGTCATTCAGTAAACAAGAAAATATTTGACAAGTAAAACAGAAATACATCGTCAGATCTGACAAGTGAATTCAGGAAAAGACACAAGGATGACTGATGGGATTTCAAAAGGTCAGCTTTCAAGAGACAAAAGGTCAGCTTTTGTTGTGCGAAAGGTCAGGTTTCGCACAACGATTCCTATCGCACTCATTTACAACATGTTACAAACTCGATAAAAATAATTGAGCCTTAATCCCCCATTTTTTCGATATTATGATGCCTTTAACATAAATTGGTCATTTGAACCTGAACCGTTTTCAATTCGATTGTCGTCGAAAACATCAAGTTATGATTTGGAAGCAAGCTATTGCACCTATCCTGCAAAGTGTCTATTATACGACATAAACATCTGAAAGAAAGACTATTAATACCTGAATTTACATATATTGGAAGGACTTTTAACAATAACTCTTTTGGAAAAAAGTTCATGAATATTTGGGAAATATAAAAAAAATGTATAATTTAGCACCGACCTAAACGAAGAGAATTTAATTCTACCTTAATTATAATTATGACAAACCGTTCAACAGAAGTTAATTGAGCCTCTTGCTTTCGCTTCCGCCAACTAACCTCAGACAATGTTCAACACAACTCGAAGCTGAGGCTGGCATCAAAGGTTGAAATAGCTAACTGTCAAGTGTTTATTCTGTTCTACAACATAAATCATAAAACAGTACAGGAAGAAAAGATAATAACTAATATAAATACAATCGTTAACAAAATCACAATGACATGAAAAGATTTACCTATTTTTGTGCTTGTTTGATTGCCACTTGTATTGCGATACCTGCGTTAGCGCAGACAAAGCTCAAGAAACAAATGGCTCGCAAGTATGAAATCCAAAAACGAATTTCACAACACCAGGGAGATCGTGCCATCAATTTCGCACTTTTCGACGAAATGATACCGAAGAAGGCAGACATGACAACTCCGTTCACAGCTCTCATGCCTTCGTACAATGTATCCTCTCCACTGAAATCACCGGTACTTACAGCACGTAAGGTCGAAATTCTGGGTAGCCATATTTCAGACGACTATGGAGAAATGATATCATTCACACCATCGGCAAGCATCAGTTACAATGTTCTCAAAACATTGGGCTATGATGTAAAATTCAATGGTGGATGCGCACTCATAGACAACAAGTACTACGGAATGAGCGTTTGGGAGCTGGCTGGCATGAAAATGATTGATCTCTACGAATTCAACACTGACACATGGGAACCTGCAACCGAAGAGCCTGCACAGATTTACGACAAGTCATTACTTGCTACAGAAACTGCAAAAGACCCCAAATCGTCGAAGGTTTTCGGCCAGTTCTTCACCAGCGACTTGAGCGCACTTGAATGGGGCTTTGTCGATTATGCTACCCAAAGTCGCACAGTCATCAAGAAAAGCCAGCATAGAATTGTTGCATTAGGCTACGGCAATGATAACTTTGCCTATGGTGTGGCAACCGACGGAAATCTCTACAAGATTGATCCATCTACAGGTAATGAGACACTCGTGGGTGCTACGGGTGTGAAGGTCATGACATCTGCCAATAAATACTATGAGCAGAGTGGTGAGATTGATCCTGTTTCGGGCGAGTTCTATTGGGCTGCGACCGACGGCGATATGGTATCGAAGCTCTACACGGTTAACCTCACGACTGGTGCCGCTACCGAAATCGGCGCTCTCCCTGATGCAGTCGTGGGCATGGCCATTCCAGGTGCTGAGGCTGCAGATGGCGCACCCAACAAGGTGACCGACGTCTCATATAGTTTTGCCAACGGTTCTTTATCAGGAAAAGTTAAATTCACCGCTCCTACCACAACATACGCTGGTGATGCGCTGCCAAATGGTACCACACTGAGCTATACCATCTATGTCAATGGTAAGAAAGTTGCCGATGGCACTGTTAAGTCGGGTGAGACCATCGAGCCAGATGTTACCGTTCCTGAGGCAGGCATGTGCAATTTCAAGATTATCACCTCAAACGCCGTTGGCGAAGGTGCAAAATTCATAGACAACCAGTGGGTGGGTCACGATGAAATGGCTGCTCCGGGCGATATCACCATGACAAGAAGCGGAAGCAATAAGTCGCATGTCAAAATTACATGGACAGCCTCAACAGAAACATTGCACAATGGATATATAGGAAATGTAACATACAACGTGTATCGGATTGAGAATGGCAAATTGAAACTCGTAAGCGAAAAGCAATCAGGCCTTACATTTGAGGAGGACTTGCCTGCTGACGCTGTATTCGGCAACTACTACTATGTCGTACAGACCATCAACGGTGATGTTGAAGGTGAATACGACCAAACTGAAGAATTCTATTACGGTAAAGCCTATGAGCCTAACTACAGTGAGACGTTCGACAACAAAGCCAGCACTACACCTTACATTAAGGTTAACAGAGTTCAAGGCAGCTACAACGACTGGGAATGGGACGAGGAAGAAAAGTATATGAAGTGTAGCAGCAGCTTCAAGGGTAAAAGCGATAGCTGGCTGATTTCGCCCCCTATCCACTTGAAGGCCGGATATACATACTTCATCAAGTACGACGTCATCACTCCAGCCGCCTACAAGGAAAAACTTGAAGTAAAATGGGGCAAGGATGCCAACGACAACGAAACACTCCTCACAGAGCAGTTGATGCCCGTGACAGAATACCCAGGTAAGGCAAGTATCGTGACAAACTACGAGAAAGAAATCACCATCGGTTCTGACGGTAACTATAACTTCGGTTTCCATGCCGTATCAGAATCGGGGTCGTTTTTCGTGGCCATCGATAACTTCAAAGTTGAATTAGGACCATTACCTACCGCTCCTGCCTCAGTGACCAACCTGAGTGGCGAGACCGAACCAAGCGGACTGGATGAGGCATTTATCACATTCACGGCACCGACAAAGAACCGCAAAGGCGAGACAATCACATCGCTCGATAAGATTGTCGTGATGAGTGGCGAACGCATGGTGGGCACTGTCTCTCCAGTAACTCCAGGACAAGTTTGTACTGTTCACGATACCAATGCCAAACACGGCGACAACACCTACGACATCTATGCCTACAACGAAAATGGCGTGGGACAGAAAGCCACCATTACCATCAAAGTGGGACAAGACAAACCTGGCGCTATCCCAAGTTTGTCAGCCATTGATCAACTAAACTCTGTAAAACTCACATGGAAGGCTCCGGAAGCAGCTGAAGGCGGATTGATTAACCCAGCAGGGCTGTGGTATCAAATCCACTACGTTAAATCATCCACAGAGATTGAGGAAATAGGACAAACCGCAAAGGGTGTGACTGAATATACTATTGAAGATTTCAAAACTTACGAAGGTACACAACGCATCGCTTACTGGGCAGTCACACCAAGGAATGCCTCTGGAGGCGGACCAATGAAGATTAAGTCCATGTTGGTGGGTAAACCCTATCAAATGCCTCACCACCGGAGCTTTGCCAACGGCTCAGACGATGGAATGTTCATGGCTGGAGTCGCAAGTGAAGCTGGCGATGAATGGATAATGCTGAAAGGAGAGTCATCCGATAAGGACAACGGTTGCCTCTACTACGATCCTAAGGAAACAGGCAGTGCCATGATTATGTTGGGTAAGGTAAGCCTCCGTGGTGCAGTAAATCCTCAACTCATATTCGACTATAAGTGTACTCCGAACGCAAAACGCAAGATGGTTCTTGTTGCTCAGCCTATGAACGGTACAGCACAACGCATTGATATCAAGGATTTCAACACCATAACCAACGCTGGCGAATGGCAAAAGGCAGTCGTTAAACTTCCAAAGGAACTGACAAAGACTAACTATATCAGCTTTATTATCCTCGGAGAAGCTACAGAAAAGCAGGCAGAGGCACCTATCTATGTTGACAATTTCAACTTCGTTGATCCCCTTCCAAACGATGCAGCTGTAGAACTGGTGACACCTAAGACCGTGAACAAGGGACACAAGGTTGATTTCAAGGTTAAGGTTACAAACTTGGGACAGAACGATCTCGATGCCAAAACTATGGTGAAGATATCTGTCAACGGAACAGAAGTAAGTCAGGTCTCTCTCACAAAGACACTCAAGACAACCGACTACGAACTGCTTCCAGTTTCATACCAGACCTCTCTGAATGATGCAGCTGACCAGCTCGACGTGAAAGCTGAGGTTGTAGCAGCGGGCGATGTTGAGAAGAAGAACAATATCGACAACGCAATCATCGAATATGCTGACAACAACATGCCGAAACCAGAGAACGTGACATCGACAGGTGACAACACACCAGTCGTTGGTTTAAGCTGGAGCGAGCCAGCAATCGAGACTCCGACCGTAACAGAAGACTTCGAAAGCTACGATCCTTGGTCAACAACTATGGGTGAGTGGACACTCGTCGATGTCGATAAAGGCTACAACGTATCACTTGACGGTGAAAACTTCAAGTTCCCACACAACCGCGAACAGTTTGCATTCATCGTGGCTCAACCGAAAGATTACCCAGACAACAAGTACAAGAAGCATGTGACCACACATTCAGGAGATAAGTGTGCCATGTCATTCCTGCAAGTTGCTAACCTTTCTAAGGCAGTTCCAATGGCTGCTGATAACTGGATGATCAGTCCCGCATTACCAGGAAAGGCCCAGACTATCGACTTCTGGGTAAAGAACACTGGTACATACGCAGAAACCTTCGAGGTGCGTTATTCAAAGGGTATCAATCCACTTGACATTAGGAAGTTTATCAAAATTGGAGACACACACACCACCAACACAGGTCAGTGGGTGAATATCTCTGTTGACCTTCCAGAAGGAGCGCGTTTCTTTGCTATCCGTCAGAACAGCCCAAGTTCAAGCACGACGATGTTCATGATTGATGATATTACCTTCATGAAGGGTAATACACCTGTTGCATATAACATCTACCGCGATGGTATCTTGATTGGCACAAGCACAGACTACAAGTTTGAGGACCAGCCAAACAACGATGGATCGCACACCTACAGCATTACAGCCGTTTATGCAGGTGGCATGGAGTCTGAGCCTGTAGAAGTCAATGTGGTAACTGACATCCGCGGAATTGAAAGTAAAGATGCCTCATCATACAATGTTTATACCTTGGACGGTGTTCAGGTATTGAAGAACGCAAAGGATCTCAACTCATTGAGGCGTGGTATTTATATCATCAATGGCAAGAAAGTAATGATCAACAAGTAATATAGTATTGGCAGAGCGGGCCAAACGGCTTGCTTTGCCTCACTATAACAAAAATCAAACAATTCAATATTATGTATAACAAAATACGAAATATAGCTTGCTTGGCTCTCTTCGTAGCTTTAGCAGCTCCAAGTTTAGCAGCTCCAAGAGACAAGGCAGCCATCATGAAGGCAGCTCAGCGCACCTTGAAGGCCAGCAGCAGCCAGCGCAAGGCTCCTTCTTTTTCAAGTAACAAACTTGAAATACTGAAGGAAAACGAAGCGTTCACGGTTGTTGGTGCCCCCACTGGTGGATATGTAATCATCAGTAATGATGACTTAGCTCCTGAAGTCATCGGTTATTCAGAATCAGCTTTCAACGATGAGAATACGAATGACAACTTCAAATGGTACTTACAGGCAGTCGAGAAGGCTGTAAAGAACATTGTTGCAAAGGGCAAAGTTCTTAAAGTCATCAAACCAAATCCTGCCAAATACCCACAAAAAATCGAATCATTTGTCAATGTTAAGTGGGGACAGCAAGATCCATACAACCGCCTTTGTCCAACAGCCGCAAAGAGTAACAGTACCCCTGGACAGAATTATCATGGCGGAACAACAGCTGTTACGGGTTGTGTGGCCACTGCCATGGCACAAATTCTGCGCTACAACAAATATCCTGACACAGGAACAGGTACCAAAACTTTAACTGTGAAACAGCCAGACGGTTCCAAAAAGGATTTTACCGTGGATTTCACCCAGAGCAATTACAGATGGAACGACATGCGCGACGTATATAAGAAAGGTGCGTTCAGCGAAGAAGAGGCGATGGCCGTTGCAACATTGATGCGCGACTGCGGTTTTGCTGCCGACATGAGCTATGCCTCTGACGTCTCAGGAACTCCCATCAACGCAGCTTATGCTGGGCTGAAGGCCAACTTCAAGTATCCTTCTACCATGCAACTCCTTTACCGCATGGATTATATTGCCAAGGATGCTGAATGGATGGACCTTATTTTCAAGGAAATCAGCGAGCGTCGCGCTATCTTCTATGGAGCAAGCGACAAGAACCCCAATAACGGTGGCCACGCCTTTGTTCTCTGTGGTTACAATGAAGAAGGTAAAGTTTATGTGAACTGGGGATGGAACGGAGAAGACAACGGTTACTACGATGTGAATCTCTTGAACCCAAGCAACTACCAATTCTCAGAAGCACAGAGCATGATTATTGGTCTCGCTCCCAACCGTCCAGCAAGAGACAAGGCGCTATCAATAGATGTCGAAGTACCTGGAACTCTCAAAGACAAGATTTCAGCAGCAGACCTTGAAATCCTTCAGTCACTGACCGTGAAGGGAAGCATCAACTCTACCGACATCAAGTTCTTGCGTAGCATTGCCGGTTGCGACGAATATGGCAAGACAACGAACGGCGCTCTTGAGACCATTGACCTGAAAGACGCAAACATTGTGTCGGGCGGTGATCCGTTCCTCGTTGACGGAAACCTCACCACTGCCAACAATGAGATACCAGAACGTGCATTCTTTGGCTGTCAGAGCCTGAGAAAGATTATCCTCCCTACTTCTATTACCAAGATTGGCGACGGTGCTTTCGGAAAACTCAACAGCATCCAAGAGATTGTCATCCCTGAAGGAGCTGACAAGCAATACCAACTGAAAAACAATGTTCTTTATACCAAGGACGCCACAGAGCTCATCGAAGTATTGCCATTAGCAACACGGAAGTTCACGGTGGATGCGACAGTGAAGAAGATTCATCCTTACGGGTTCTCAGGCTGCCAGCGACTGACCGACATTATCATTCCCGCCACTGTAGAGAAGATTGACAACAACGCATTCGAGGGCAGCTATGCCTTCAACAGCATTCGTGTTTATGGAAAGACTCCTTGCAACTTGGGCGAGAAGGTATTTGCCGACATCAACAAAGCCATAACCAAACTCTATGTGCCTCTACACACAGAAGACATCTACAAGGCAACGGAGCAGTGGAAGGAATTCTTCGTTGACTACGACAACATCCTCCCATTCGGAACAGACATCTACGCAAGCACGGCCACACGCATGTACGGCGACGAGAATCCAGAGTTCGGCTACCGGTTCGATGGTGACGATTTCGTGGGCGAACCAGCATTATCATGTGTGGCAACTCCGACATCGGAGGTTGGCGATTACGAAATCAAGATTACCCGCGGATCCATCGAGTCGGACATGCTCCAGCTCTTCAACGGCACACTTGTCATCACGAAGGCTAAGGCAACACTCAAGGTTGACGACAAGCACATCAATCTCGGCGACGCCTATACGCCAACTTACAAAATCAGCGGACTGAAGAACGGCGAGACCACCTGCACCTTCACGAAGGAGCCAACCTTCATCATTAAGGACAAGGACGGAAACGTTGTCACTTCATTCACAACAGAAGGCCTCTACCACGTCTATGTGGATGGCGCAGAAGCCAAAAACTATGAGTTTGACTGTGAGGGTGGCTACGTAATGGTCTATAAAGACGCAGCAGGCATCGAAGAAGTGAACTCCGAGGAAACAGACAACGAACCTTACTACACCTTGGGTGGCGTGAAGGTTATGAAGCCTGCAAAGGGTGGCATTTACATCCACAAGGGTAAGAAGGTAATCATCAAGTAATCCCCCAACTGGATTACTCTCACAACAGACGCAGTATTGCAGACTCAGTTCGCATCAACGGACACCGAAGGGTCGCATACTGCGTCTGCTTTTTGTATCCCTCTTTAGGTCTTTCCATCCCTGTTTCGTGCTGATTTCCGTTCTTTTACTTGCACAGTGCAGACTTATTTACTATCTTTGGTGATGAAAATCATTGCAAGTGTGTGACGACGTAGGGAAAGTACATAAGGAAAAGCGATTACCAAAGACAATCCACTGAGATGAACAACCCCTTAAAAGTGAACAACTATAATCAATTATATGGCAACAGTAGATGACAAGAAGATTATCTTCTCAATGGTGGGCGTATCGAAAATCATCCCACAAAACCAAAAACAGATTCTAAAGAACATATACCTGTCGTTCTTCTATGGAGCGAAAATAGGTATCATCGGTCTCAACGGAGCAGGAAAATCAACTTTGATGAAAATCATCGCTGGTATAGAGCAGCCCACTCAGGGCGAAGTGGTTTTCAGTCCGGGTTACTCCGTAGGCTACTTGCCTCAGGACCCGCCCCTCAATGAAGAGAAAACCGTGAAGGAGAATGTCATGGAAGGCGTACAACACGTGTACGATGCTTTGCGTGAATACGACGAAATCAACGTGAAGTTCGGGCAAGAGGAATACTATGGCGACCCAGACAAGATGGACAAGCTCATGCAAAGGCAGGCTGAGGTACAGGATATCATTGATTCGACCGACGCATGGAACATGGACTCGAAGCTCGACAGAGCCATGGCAGCCCTCCGCTGCCCGGCCGGCGACTTACCCGTGACCAACCTGTCAGGAGGCGAGTGCCGTCGCGTGGCCCTCTGCCGACTGCTGCTGCAGAAGCCCGACGTGTTACTCCTCGACGAGCCGACCAACCATCTGGATGCCGAAAGCATAGACTGGCTCGAACAGCACCTGCAGCAGTACGAAGGCACGGTGATTGCCGTGACTCACGACCGCTATTTCCTTGACGACGTGAGCGAATGGATTCTTGAACTCGACCGTGGCGAAGGCATTCCATGGAAGGGCAACTACTCGTCATGGCTCGATCAAAAGACAAAGCGCATGGCACAGGAGGAAAAAACCGAATCGAAACGACGCAAGACACTGGAGCGAGAGCTTGAGTGGGTAAGGCTGGCACCCAAGGCCCGCCAAGCAAAGGGCAAGGCCCGTCTGAACTCATACGAGCAGATGCTCAACCAAGAACAGAAGGAACGAGAGGAGAAACTTGAGATATTCATACCTAACGGACCGCGTCTGGGAAACAAAGTCATCGAGGCACGGCACGTCAAGAAGGCATTTGGCGAGAAACTGCTGTTCGACGACCTCAACTTCATGCTCCCGCCAAACGGCATCGTCGGCGTGATAGGTCCGAACGGTGCTGGCAAGACCACCCTGTTCCGCCTCATCATGGAGCTGGAAAAACCCGACGCTGGAACATTCGAAGTCGGAGAGACTGTCAAACTCGCCTACGTTGACCAGCAACACAAGGACATCGACCCCAACAAGACTGTATATGACGTGGTGGCACAAGGCAATGAAACCATCAGAATGGGCGGACGCGACATCAACTCACGCGCCTACCTGTCACGTTTCAACTTCGCCGGAACCGACCAGAGCAAGCTCTGCGGTGTACTTTCGGGCGGTGAGCGAAACCGTTTGCAACTCGCACTCGCACTGAAGCAGGAGGGAAACGTGCTGTTGCTCGACGAGCCGACCAACGACATCGACGTGAACACGCTCCGTGCACTCGAAGAAGGTCTGGAATCGTTTGCCGGATGTGCAGTAGTCATCAGTCACGACCGCTGGTTCCTCGACCGAATCTGTACCCACATCCTCGCTTTCGAGGGCAACGGCGAGGTGTTCTTCTTCGAAGGCACCTACTCCGAATACGAAATCAACAAGGCCATGCGAACAGGCAACGAAGAAATCAAGAAAGGCCGCTACCGCAAGTTGATGGAAGACTAACCCAACACAGGCGGATGATTGCATGACAGAATGGCAACCGCATGGTTCGACATACACTTTTCCATTCCTTTGATAGGTCTCAAGGCCTCTCATCATCCAAGGGTGAAAGTGTGATCTGATACCCAATTTGGAGTTACACATCACGGCTTTTTCAGTTTACGTAACAAGTTGATTTTCAACATGATAAGTTTCCACACACAAAAGGTCAGCTTTCGTCATCCGAAAGCTGACCTTTTATAATGTGATAGCTTAGCTTTTGTCGTGCGAAAGGCAAGACACCGCTTGGTAATAGTAATTTTTCTTTATACGACTATGTCAGGGAACCATTGCGCATTGTTCCAGCCTTGACACAAATATCCTTCACAACCTCACCACCGGCGATTAATCCTGCAGCAGCCGGAACCCAGGCATTAGAGGCGGGAGTTGAACGCTTTTTATGCGCTATTCCCGTCTTCTCCTCCGCTTCGGCGGGCGTCGCCCCATCCACTTGCCGAGGCTCAATACTGGTCAGTGGCTCTTCGGGACTATAAACAACTTTGATACCACGCACGTTGGTTTTACGAAGCTTCTTGCGGAGAACCTTTGCCAGCGGATCGTTGATGGTCTTGAACAGGTCGGTGATGCAAAGTTGCGTGGCATCGAGCTTGAATGCCGCCCCCATCGAACTGATGACGGGCACGCCGAGCTGATGGCAACGTGTTATAATGTCAAGTTTGGCCACCACGGTGTCAATGCAATCCACCACATAGTCATAGTTTGAGAAGTCGAACTGACCGGCTGTTTCGGGCAGATAGAAAGTTTGGAACTTGCCAACCTTGCATTCGGGGTTTATATCCTTGATGCGAGCCTCGACGACATCTACCTTCGGCTTTCCGAGTGATGAATGGGTGGCTATGATTTGTCGGTTGATGTTTGAGAGTGTTACGAAATCATCATCCACAACGTCAATGTTCCCCACACCGCTGCGGGCAAGCACTTCCACCACATAGCCACCAACTCCCCCCACTCCAAACACTATCACATGACTGTTGCGGAGTGTCGCCAGGGCGGAGACACCCATGAGAAGCTCGGTTCTGGAAAATTGATTCTCCATTAACTAAGTATTGAGAGGATTATACCAACTTGATGGAAAGTGGTTCCACAATGATGAGATGGCGCTTGTAGAGGTCGCCGACGGCTTTCTTATAGACTTTCTTCGACACTTGGAAGCGCCGCTTGATGTCTTCAGCATCGCTCTTGTCGCCAAGGTTGCACTGGCCGCCGTTGTCCTTGAGATACTGAAGGAGCGTCTCTGCGAAATCGGTGGCGTGTCGCTGCCCTGTCGGCTGCAGGGTGCAGTCTATCTTCCCATCGGGGCGGACCGACGAGATGTAGCCTTTCATGCGGTCGCCCGTGTGTACATACTGAAAAACTTGTCCCTCATAGATAAGTCCGGGATATTGGTTGTCGATGATGACCTTGAAGCCAAGGTCTGTTTTCTGCCAGATGAGCAAATCAACCTCTTGCCCTGGCTTGTAGGGCGGGAACGACTCGTCGAAGTAATGCTCCACCTTAGCGGAGGCAACAAGTCGGTAACTTTCCTCATCAAGATGGATGTGCACAATGTAGGAGTTTCCTATCTGCATGCGCATCTTCTGCTCACGGAACGGACAGAAAAGGTCTTTCGTCACGCCCCATTTCAGAAATGCCCCGTATTCATTGACCCACGCACATTCGAGATAAGCGAAGTCTCCCACCACCGCCAGTGGCTTCTCGGTCGTGGCTATGGGGCGTTCCTCTTGATCAAGATATACGAAGACACGCAGTTCGTCGCCTATGGCCGTTCCTTCGGGCACATACTTTTCTGGCATCAGTATTTCTCCCTCTCGCCCTCCATCCAGATAGAGTCCGAAAGGATCGCCGTTGCCCTCGCGCAATGCCACCTTAACTACAGTTAGGGTGTTGTAGTCACCTATGTTTAATTTTGACATCTTCATGCTTCTATTAGTGCTTGGAATTGTTTCGGGTTATATTTCGCCTTGGTGCTGGTCGCCATTGACAATCAGTCCGTCCTTGAGATGTATGGTCCTATCTGTCAGCGTGGCGAGCGTCTCATCATGGGTGACGATGACAAAAGTCTGTCCGAACTTATCGCGAAGCTCAAAGAACAGGCGGTGAAGTTCCTCCTTGTTCTTCGTATCGAGACTTCCCGACGGCTCATCGGCAAGGACGACAGCTGGATTGTTGACCAACGCACGGGCTACAGCCACTCGTTGCTTCTCCCCTCCAGACAGTTCGTTGGGCTTGTGGGTGGCCCTGTCGCTCAATCCCATAAATTCCAGAAGCTCTTCGGCACGCAGACGGGCATCCTTGGGCTTGACTCCGGCTATATATGCTGGAATCATGATATTCTCAATGGCTGTGAACTCCGGCAGGAGCTGATGAAACTGAAACACAAAACCGAGGTGTCGGTTACGGAAATCGCTGAGTTTGTTGCTCGACAGACGGTTGGTCTCAATCCCATCGACACTGACGGAGCCCGCATCGGGCTGATCGAGCGTGCCGATGATTTGAAGCAACGTCGTCTTTCCTGCTCCTGAAGGGCCAACAATGCTCACTATCTCACCCTTTTCGATGTGCAAGTCGATGCCTTTGAGCACCTGTAGCGATCCAAAACTTTTGGTGATACCTGTAATATCTATCATATTTTTCTTATTTTACTTATGATCCACTCACGGAAAACATCGTAAGCACTCCGCTCTTCCGTATGTTGCGACTGGGCAAAGGTCATTCCGTCCATACGGTCGCCGTACTGGTCGGGGAAAATGATCATGATTGTCTTTCCCTTAAAGAAGCGATTGATTTCCTCTGGCAAACGCTCCATCGCCGTTTTATAAGAGATGGTGCCCTTACGGGCAGTGACGATGACGAAGAGATGGTCTTCCTTCACCTCGGCTGCCAGTCTCGGCAACTCTTTCCAGTGCTCCATCTGAACATATTCTCCCCTGACACTTGGGTGTCGGTTACGAACGTAGCCACTGATAAGCTGCAATGTGTCTTGCCTGCCATGGAAAATGATTCGGCATTCCGTATTAGCGGCAATGCGGGAGAGGCGCTCCAGCCAACGGTAGAAACCTGGTTCGAACTCGGCACGTGAGGGAACGGCCACCTGTATGCGACGTATCGTGTTCAGTGGCTGCATGATGCGCGAAATAACGATCTGCCGACTCAGGCCGTTGTAGAGACTCTGCGTGAATTGTCCCCAGAATCCCTTGGTGATTTCTTGTCGGGCGTGCAGGCCCATTACGATTTCGGAAGCCTGAAACTCTTTGAACGCATGCTTAATGCCATTGGCTATGTTGGCAGCGATGCGCACTTGCGTCTCAAGAGGTACGTTAACGGCGCTGGCTTCTCGTCGGAGATGATCCAGAAGCTGGCGTCCCTCCTCTTGATTCTTGGCCGCATTCACATCATCGTACACCACATTCAATGCCACAAGTCCGCGTCGATGCTTTGGATTGCGCATCATCATGGCCAGCGACAGCAAGTTGTCGGCATAATCGGGATACTTTACAGGGATGAGAATCCGCTCGTCGTTGTCCGTTCGCACCATTTCCGGCTCTTCTTTCTTCATCAACCGGATGCGCTGGGCCGCCTTTTCGGTCATCATCGTTGAGAAAACACAAGTAAAGAGAATCATCATGACGATGCCATTGAGCACTTCGTCATTGAAAAGGAACTGTCCTGGGGCAATCTCCAGTTTGCGACCGACCATCACCATTGCGATAGCGCCGGCTGCATGGGCACTGGTGAGCCCAAAAAGCATGTTGCAAACAACCTTCGGCAATCGGAAAAGCAATCCCGAAAGATAAGCTGCCAGTCCTTTTCCGACAGTTCCGAACACGACAAAGCAGAGTACTACCCAGATGATGTGTGGTCCTGTGAAGAGCAATCTCACGTTGATAAGCATACCCACGCCTATCAAAAAATAAGGAATAAACAACGCATTACCCGTAAATTCGATATGATTCATCAACGGAGAGAACCGCGGAATGAAGCGGTTGAGTATCAATCCGGAAAAGAATGCTCCGAAAATGCCTTCCAAACCGATTGCATTGGACAGCGCTGCCGAAAGAAACATCACGGCTAACACGAAGATAAACTGCATGACATTGTCGGAATAACGGCGCAAGAACCAACGAGCCATCCTTGGAATGCCCCATATCAGGCCGGAAATATAGAGCGCAAACTTCAGGATGAACCATATCCAGAACGCCCCTCCGCTTCCACCGTTGTACGAATTGACAATAGTGGCCATCCCGATGAGTGCCAAAAGAAGCGAGATCATTGTGGCTCCGACGCTGAGCGTTGAGCTTTGGTGCTGCGTCAGTCCGTAACGGCCGACAATAGGATAGGCAACAAGCGTGTTCGACGACATAATGCACCCCAGTAGCAATGATGACATTTCAGAATACCCCAGCAAATAAACTCCCATCAGATAGGTCAGAAAGAACGGAATGACGAATGTGAGCAGCCCGAATATCGAAACTCGCCCTTTGTTCTTCTTCAATCCCTCCATATCCATCTCCAATCCGGCGAGGAACATGATGTAATAGAGTCCCACACTTCCGAAAAGTTCAAATGAGGCATCACGTTTCAGGATGTCGAGGCCATACTCTCCCACCAAGACACCTGCCAATACCATGCCGATGATATGCGGAATGCGCAGCCTTCCCATAATGATGGGCGACAGAAGTATCACCAAAAGCACGACAAAGAAGATGAGCGTTGGATCGGTGATGGGGAAATACTGCGCTATGCTGAACATCTCTATTAATGATAATTATTTGCAAAGATAGCAAAAAGATGTGGGTTGAGGATTGATAGTTGACAGAATTTTGTAAATTTGCACCAGAAAAGGTTTAATAAAAAAGAATTAGGATAATGAAAGTAGCAATAGTTGGAGCAAGCGGAGCTGTGGGACAAGAGTTCCTCCGCATATTGGAAGAGAGAAAATTTCCACTCGACGAGCTTGTACTCTTTGGTTCAAGCCGCTCGGCTGGTAGAAAATATACATTCAAGGGAAAAGAATACGAAGTGCGACTTCTCCAGCACAACGACGACTTCAAGGACGTAGATATCGCTTTTACCAGTGCTGGCGGTGGCACATCGGCCGAGTTTGCAGAGACGATTACCAAGCATGGCTGTGTGATGATCGACAATTCCAGCCAGTTCCGCATGGACAAGGACGTGCCGTTGGTTGTTCCAGAAATCAATCCTGAGGATGCTTTGAACCATCCGCGGGGAATCATTGCCAATCCCAACTGTACGACTATTATGATGGTGGTGGTGTTGAATCCGATTGAAAAGCTCAGTCACATCAAGAAAATACACGTGAGCAGCTATCAGAGCGCCTCTGGTGCGGGTGCGGCAGCAATGATGGAACTCCAACAGCAATACAAGGAATTGGTGGAATACGGCGAAGTGAGGACCATTGAGAAGTTCCCCCATCAGCTGGCTTACAATGTCATTCCGCAAATCGACAAGATGACCGAGACCGACTATACGAAGGAGGAAATGAAGATGTTCCATGAGACTCAGAAGATCATGCACTCAGATGTGCGCACCAGTGCTACATGCGTCCGCGTGTCGTCGCTCCGCAGTCACTCGGAGTCGGTGTGGTTCGAGACCGAGGAGCCCATCTCTGTCGAGGCCATCCGCAAGGCATTGGCGACTGCACCTGGCATAACGCTCGTTGACGACCCGCAAAATTACGTCTATCCGATGCCTCTTGAAAGCGCAGGACACGACGACATCTACGTCGGACGTGTACGCAAGGATTTGGCAGACGACAACAGCAACACGCTCTGGCTCACTGGCGACCAGATTCGCAAGGGCGCTGCGCTGAACGCTGTTCAGATTGCGGAATACCTTATCAAAGTGAAGAAATAACGGTCTTTCAACACGGAAAGGCTTAAACTGAAGAACTCGCAATCCCATGGGTTGCGAGTTTTTTTGTTTGGCCGACAGATTTTGCGTCAGAAGTGCAGAAGCCGCACCCTGAATACTCAAGGGGAAATTACTATTCGCTCACTGCCAACTCCAATTTGCCTTTTCGTTCTCCAGTCCTATCGGTGGGTCTTATAGTATTTCACGGCAGCCTCAACATTGGCCTTGACAGCCTTTGAGGAGAATGTGGCCCCCGAAACACCATCGACCGCTGCCACCTTGTTCAACCGCAAGCCAACGAACTTGGGCAGAAGCTTGGAATTGACCAACGAGAAATACTTGGGCGTCTCGCTATTGGGCAAGGCCTTCACACCCACGACCTTATTGTTTCTGATGGACACCTCCAGCGGAGTGGCGCCCCTAAACCCACGAACTGACGGGGCAAGGGTAGTTGTATTGACCACATACGTACCGTCGGACTTCTTAACCATCACCTTTCCTTTTCCCACAGCTGCAAAACACATGCCAGCAGCCATGAAAACGACAGATGTCAACAGTGCTATCTTTCGCATCATCATTGTTTTTCGTTCTTTTTAAGTTACAATTTTAGTCGCCAAAGATAGCAAAAGAATAACGAAACAGCCGATGTTTTTGATTTTTTTAATATGTAATAACCTCTTATTCATGGAAGAATCTATATATTTGTTGCAGCGATTACGGTATTCTTGACCAGCGACCATAGGCTGAAGACAGAAGAGAGCGGGTTTCAAAAATCACCACCGAAATGATAGCGCATCGGATACGGATTGCACCTTATCATCCGTTATTTTCCCTCCGCTTCAAAATATAAGTGCATTCTGCTGTAAATTCCGCCGTGCACCCTCACCTACTGACAATCAGTTATCTGAAAACAAGGTCAAAATCCGATACGACTAATTTATAGAACCTTCCCATAATAGGAAGAAAGAATGATGGAAAAGATACAATACACGCAACAGACTGACTCTCCTTTGGGCAGCATTACGATGGCAAGCGACGGCGAAGCGCTGACTGGACTATGGTTTGCCGGGCAGAAATACTTTGCATCGACATTGGGAACACAGTTACAGGAACGGCGACTGCCGATTTTCGATGAGGCGAAACGATGGTTAGAAATCTATTTTCAAGGCCGAAAGCCCGACTTCACACCAAAACTGAACCTTTGCGGCACGACTTTCCGTCGCGAGGTCTGGAACATTCTTTTGCAGATTCCTTATGGCACCACACTCACTTATCGTGCCATCGGCAGGCAATATGCCCTCTCCCACGGACTGAACCACATGTCGGCACAGGCCATCGGGGGTGCAGTGGGACACAATCCCATATCGCTGATAATTCCCTGTCATCGGGTCGTGGGCAGCAACGGAAGTCTGACGGGCTATGCTGGCGGCATCGACAGGAAAATCGCATTGCTAAGGCTGGAAGGCGCCTACCCTACGCAGCTGTTTACCCCAATCGAAACTGAGCGATGAGTCACCCCCTCGTGTGCCGTTCGCTACATTTTGACTTCCTCGGTCGATGAAAAGCAGAGTCAAACTATTTTGTATTTTTATATATTGACGACCGAACATTTTGCATTTCGAGTGGATTATGTTTGATATAGATTAAATAATAATATAAAATAAATTATATTATGGTTTGAAAATATCATATAAATATGTATATTTGCAATAGAAAAAGAAAGTCAAACATTAATATTTTAAAATATGGCACTCAGCATTCGCTTGCAACAGAGCAAGTTCAAAGAGAAAAACCGTGGCGGAAAATGGCACGCACGGGTGGTTAGCAACGGCGTCACATCTACCAACGATCTGGCAGAGTCCATTCAGGAGAACACGACCTTCACGCGCGGCGAGGTGACTGGCATCATCATGGCCTTGGTAGATGAGATCAGCTACAGCCTTAGCTTGGGCAACACGGTGGTATTGGATGGTTTGGGACGCTTTCACTTAACTGTCGAAAGTGAGCCCGTGGAGAACAAGGAGGATTTCGACATCAAAAAAAATATTACGGGCATCAAATGCAAGTTCCTTCCTGCGAGTCGTCGCGACCCCGCCACACGAAAGAGCAAACAGGACTTTGCCTCGGGTGTTCAGGTGGTGTGGGCTGACCCTGACGACGACGAATGACGCTGCCTGACGGTACTGTCAATGCTTTGAGATGGCTCGTGCCTGGTGAGAACATCAAAGTGGTTCATCAATCCGAGGTTGATGGCATTGGGCGTCGTCACCTTTTCAAACATGCTGGTTTCGGGCAACAACTCTGACTGGTTAAGGAATCCCGGCAGATAGATATTGTGGTTGTAGAATGCTGACAACTGGTTGTTCAGCCTGTACTCGTCCGTCATTCCAAGGTTGATGGACCATCCTTGGTTTTGCTCTTGTTAATCAGAAGTGGAGTACTTTCACAGGAATAAAAGTGCGCCTGACAGGAATCGAACCTGCACGTCATAAACACTAGATCCTAAGTCTAGCGCGTCTACCAATTCCGCCACAGGCGCTTTATGGCTGCAAAGATAGTGCAATTATTACAAAACACCAAGTTTTTTTAAGTCAAATCGATGTTCTACACCAAGAGCCATGCCCTAATGTGCTATTTTTCAGGATTCTGTCTTGAATCCAAATCTTTCAAATAGATTGCAATTTCACAACCAGTTAATGTCAAGATACACCATAAACACATAATCGTTTCGTCAAAACGAATAATCGTTTCGATAAAAAAGTATAATCGTTTTAGCAAAAAAGTATAATCGTTTTGGTGAAAAAGTATAATCGTTTTTTCAGGATTGTATAATCGTTTTGCAAAGTATTGATAATCAACACAATACGAAGCACCTTTCAAAAGGTCAGCTTTTACCTCACGAAAGGTCACCAAAAGGTAAGCTATCACGTTGCGATAACTAAGAAAACTGTCTGCAATCGATTTCTCTATGATATCAACCAAGAGCGGTATTGCGGTTGAGAAACAGGTTGAGAATTAGCCTGATGTAGGCATAAGCCAGCAACAACGATGTTTTAATTCCGAAAACGTTTTACGATTTGAAATAAAATATGTAAGTTTGCAAATGAGTAGAAGCAACCGAAGAGTAATCCAATCGTTCGCCAATACTCATATTTTTGTTGGTAATAAATAAAAAGCGTTTGCTGTTTATTCTATAAACGTTCTGGAAACTTGGCCGTAGAAAGAACAATCACGAGAATAAGTTGCAAATGTCTGCGCAATATGCGTGGGCGTTTGACTTATCTGTGATTGTGGGTTCGGCCAAGTACCTCAGAACGTGGATGAGTTAGCGTCCACGTTCTTTCGTATTTGGCCGTTCCTCGTTTTGTTGTAATAATTCAGTATTCGTTCAAAGTAACTTTTACTATGGCGAATAAAACCTTAACCTTAGCAAAAAAGGCTAAGAACGATGAGTTCTACACGCAATTAGGCGACATAGAACGGGAGTTGAAACACTACAAAGAACATTTCAAAGGAAAAACCGTGCTTTGTAATTGCGACGACCCACGAGTGAGCAACTTCTTTAAATACTTTGCCCTGAATTTCGAGCAATTGGAGTTGAAACGTGTGATAGCTACTTGTTACAAGAATCAAGAACCTAATCTTTTCTCACAAAACAAGTCTGAACAGGCAGTATATATCATTTACGAGGGCGATAAAAACGGCAATCGCATTGTTGACGATATGGAAATAGAAGTGATGCCCTTAAAAGGCGACGGAGATTTCCGAAGCAAGGAGTGCATTGAATTATTAAAACAAGCCGACATCGTCGTGACCAATCCTCCCTTTTCTTTGTTCCGTGAGTATGTGGCGCAGCTTATGGAATATGAAAAGAAGTTTGTTATCATTGGCAATTATAATGCAATCACTTATAAAGAGATATTCCCTTTATTAAAAGCAAATCAATTATGGCTTGGTAATGGTTTTTCGGGTGGCAACGCTTACTTCAAGATAATTGATTCTGAACGTACTTTTGCTAATGGTGTATATAATGAAGACACGAAATTAGTAAAGTTCAGAAATTGCTGTTGGTACACTAATCTTGATATTCAAAAGCGTCATGAAGAACTGATTTTGTATAAGCGTTATACACCGGAAGATTATCCGAAATACGATAATTACGATGCCATCAACGTGGATAAGGTAAAGGAAATTCCGGTGGATTATGAAGGAGTAATGGGCGTTCCAATAACTTTTATGGATAAGTACAACCCTAAGCAGTTTGAAATAATTAAATTTAGGAAAGGTAACGATGAGAGAGATTTGGTTTATACTGATTTAGATGGGAAGAAAGTACAACCATACTTCAGAATATTAATTAAAAAGAAGACTCTATAACTATTGTTGTTGACCAACGAAGGATATGAAATATTAGAGTATATATAGAAAGCTTTATATAGTAAGTAATTATGAAAATAGAATTAAAACCTATCAAGCTAAAAGACCTTTTTCAAGGATATAAAGACGATGCCGAAGAGGGCGTAGTGGCATACGGAGGACTACTCGACGTGCGCCCCAAATATCAGCGAGAGTTTGTTTACAAGGACGAGCAGCGCAATGCCGTAATAGATACGGTGAGGAAAGGATTCCCATTAAACGTGATGTATTGGGTGAAAAAAGACGATGGAGGTTTTGAAGTGTTAGACGGACAGCAACGAACACTCAGCATTTGTCAATACCTGATTGGCGATTTCTCCATAAAGGAACAATATTTTCACTCTCTAACCGACGACCAGCAAGCACAAATCCTGAACTACGAGCTGATGGTTTATTTCTGTGAGGGCAGCGATAGTGAAAAGTTGGAGTGGTTTAAAACCATTAATATTGCCGGAGAAAAGCTATTCGATCAGGAATTGCGCAATGCTGTATATACAGGCGAATGGCTCACCGACGCCAAACGCCACTTCTCTAAAACGGGTTGCCCGGCAATGGGATTGGGCGACAAGTATGTAAAGAGTATCGCCATACGACAAGAAATACTGGAACTGGCCCTATCGTGGATAAACAATGATGCCAAAGGAACCACCGATGAAAAGATACGGCAATACATGGCAGACCACCAACATGATAGCAATGCCAACGAATTGTGGCTCTATTTCACACAGGTCATCAACTGGGTGGAAACCATCTTTCCCACCTATCGCCGTGAGATGAAAGGATTGCCATGGGGATTGCTCTACAACGAGTTTGGAAAACAAGCGTTAGACACTAAAAAGCTGGAGGCAGAGGTGGCTCAACTCATGACAGACGATGAGGTGCAAAACAAAAAAGGCATTTACGAATATGTGCTGACCCGCAACGAAAAGTATTTGAATATTCGAGCGTTCGACAACCGCATCAGTCGAGCAGTATATGAAGAACAAGAAGGAATTTGTCCTATTTGTGGTAAACATTTCGATATAAAAGACATGGAAGCCGACCACATAATACCCTGGCATAAAGGCGGAAAGACCGAAAAGGAGAATTGTCAGATGCTTTGCATGAAATGCAATCGTACAAAGTCGGGCAAATAAAACCGACGTGGGGCAGATGGCATCAACACAGGTTGAAGGCAAATCTGTCAATTAGATTCTGTAGGAAACATTATTCTCCGATGAATATCGCTTTGTCTTTATAAAGAAAGATACAGAAAAAGGCTGCAAATCTATGTTATTTGCAGCCTTTTTATATTTATTTTGATGCATGGTTTGCACATCAGTTAGAACTCTGCGTTCTTCGGTGTGCGCGCAAATGGTATCACATCGCGAATGTTCTGCATACCCGTAACGAAGAGAATCAGACGCTCGAAGCCAAGACCGAAACCGCCATGAGGACACGTTCCATACTTGCGGGTATCGAGATACCAATCATAAAGTTTCTCATTCATGCCACGTGCATGAATCTCGTCAAGCAGTTTCTCATAGCTTTCCTCACGAACCGATCCTCCGATGATTTCGCCAATGCGTGGGAAGAGCACGTCGGTGCCCTGCATTGTCTTGTCGTCGGCATTCTTCTTCATGTAGAACGACTTGATTTCCTTTGGATAGTCGGTCATGATGACTGGACGCTTGAAGTGTTGCTCAACAAGATATCGTTCGTGCTCGCTGCTGAGGTCCATACCCCATTCTGACACGGGGAACTCGAACTTGACACCATCTTCCTGCGCTTTCTTGAGAATCTCGAAACCTTCGGTGTATGTCAGACGAACGAACGTTTCCTTCAGCACACCCTCCAGACGTGAAATGAGTTCCTTGTCAATCATCTGATTGAGGAATTCAAGGTCGTCCTTGCAATTCTCCAAAGCCCAGCGGACACAATATTTGATGAAATCTTCTTCCAAGTCCATCAACTCTTGCTGGTCGATGAATGCCACCTCAGGTTCAATCATCCAAAACTCTGCCAAGTGGCGGGGAGTGTTGGAGTTCTCGGCACGGAAAGTAGGGCCAAATGTGTAAATCGCTCCAAGAGAAGTAGCACCCAACTCGCCCTCCAACTGACCAGAGACGGTGAGATGGGTCTTCTTGCCGAAGAAGTCACTGCTGTAGTCAACCTCGCCCGATTTGGCTACTCTATCCAAGTTAAGAGTGGTTACCTGGAACATATTGCCGGCACCTTCACAGTCGCTACCCGTAATCAACGGACTGTGGAAGTAGTAGAATCCGTGTTCGTGGAAATAGCGATGGATGGCTATTGCCATATTGTGGCGAATGCGGAACACTGCACCGAAAGTATTGGTGCGCAGACGCATGTGCCCGTACTTGCGCATATACTCGAAGCTCTGACCTTTCTTCTGCATAGGGTAGTCGTTCGGACACAGTCCGTAGATTTCTATTTCCTTGCACTGAACTTCAGACGTCTGCCCCTTGCCCTGGCTCTCTACCAGAACGCCCTTCACGCTAATACAAGCGCCCGTCGTGATGCTCTTCAGCTGCTCGGAATCCATTGATGATGGATTGACAACCACCTGAATATTCTTGATTGTAGAACCGTCGTTCAAAGCAATGAAATCGACAGCCTTACTACTACGGTGGGAACGTACCCAACCTTTTACATTGATATCTTTTCCATAGTCGGTGCAACTCAATGCATCGACGACTTTTGTTCTTTTCATTCTTAAATATTTAATGAACCCACCACACCCCTCGATAAGGGACTAAATCAGGTTGGGCTATAATTGTATGTCTAAAGAGTGTTCCCCCACTCGTTTAAGAGGTGGGGAAATCTAACTTACTCGAAAGCTCCCATACGAAGCATCTCAACTTCCTGCTCGGTGAGGAAGCGCCAATCGCCACGACGGAGATTTTTCTTTGTAAGACCAGCAAACTGTACTCGATCGAGTTTGACAACACGATAGCCTAAGCTCTCGAAAATACGGCGAACGATACGATTCTTACCGCTGTGGATTTCGATTCCCACCTGACTTTGGTCGCGCTCGTCAGCATATTCGATAGCATCGGCTTTCACTTCGCCATCCTCCAACTCGATACCATCTGAAATCTGCTGAAGGGTTTGAGGAGCGACGGGCTTGTCGAGGAAAACATGATAGACCTTCTTTTTCAAGAACTTGGGGTGAGTGAGCTTGCTGGCAAGGTCACCATCGTTGGTAAAGAGGAGTACACCTGTCGTATTGCGGTCAAGACGACCTACAGGATAGATCCGCTCAGGGCAAGCCCCCTTCACAAGGTCCATGACCGTCTTGCGCTGTTGTGGATCATCGCTTGTCGTCACGTAGTCCTTTGGTTTGTTCAAAAGAACATAGACTTTCTTCTCCAAGGACACGACTTCACCCTTGAACTTAACCTCATCGGCGCGCAAAACCTTGGATCCCAATTCTGTCACAACTTCGCCATTGACGGTTACTGCACCAGCCTGGATGAACTCATCTGCCTCGCGACGTGAGCACACACCTGCATTTGCTAAATATTTGTTCAAGCGCAATGGCTCGTTAGGGTCGATATTCTCTTCCTTGTATTCAATACGTTTCTTGAACGAATACTTTGCATTTGGATCGTAATCAGCACTGCGCTGACGATAGCCACCTGGCTGTCCGTAACCACCACGGTTATTATTGTAACCGCCACGATTGTTGTTATAGCCACCACGGTTATTGTTGTAGCCACCTCGATTGTTATTGTAGCCGCCACGGTTGTTGTTGTAACCGCCGCGATTATTGTTGTAACCGCCACGGCCCTGATAACCGCCACGGTTGTAGTTGTAGCCACCTCGGTTTTCGTAGCCGCCACGATTCTGATAGCCTGTTGACTGGTATTCTTCGCCCTCACCCATTTGATTATAGCGTGGACGATAACCACCTTGCTGCGAACGGTTTTGGTAAGCATTGTTCTGATAACCACCTTGACGGGGCTGATAACTGCCACCTTCTCCGTTATTGTTATAGCGTGGGCGGTAGCCACCTTGTTGTGGACGGCCCTGATAGCCACCTTGACGAGGCTGATAGCCACCACTATTATAGTTTTTGTTGGTGCGTGGACGATATCCACCTTGGCGTTCGCCACCAGCGTTGCTTCCTAAGTTAACTCCAAAGCCCTCAGGACGGAAACCGCCTTCTTCATTGTTGTTTTGCTCGCTTCCATAAGCACGTTGTGTATGGATTCGAGGACGCGGAGAATGTCCTACACTCCGATACTCTCTCTCGAAACCTGTCTGTTCTTCAGATGAATAGCCTTCGCGGTTTGCTTCAGTTTGATTCGACTGGCTCTCGTTGTTTTCTAATAAATCTGCCATAGTTGTTAATTCTTTAAATTTTACACTTAGCCTCACGGCTGTTCTTTAATATCTGTTTAATTGATCTTGTTTTTAAATTTTATCTTTATGGTTTTTCTTCTCAACATTCAATATTTTGGTGTCTATTTTTTAATTATAGTCCAGTGTAATTTTGCGGTGTGATGGCCAATAGTTCTTTCTTCACCTCCTCGTTCACGTTCAAACCTTGAATGAACTGATGAATGCTCTCCTCAGTCATGCGCTCGTTGGTTCGCGTCAGTGCTTTCAGGGCCTCATAAGGGTTTGGATAAGCCTCACGACGAAGAATGGTCTGTATCGCTTCGGCCACAACTGCCCAGATGTTTTCCAAGTCCTGGTTCAACTTACTGGGATTCAATATCAATTTTCCCAGCCCTTTCAACGTACTCTGTATAGCGATGATGCTGTGCCCTATAGGCATTCCCACATTTCGCAAGACAGTAGAGTCGGTCAAATCGCGTTGCAAACGGCTGACGGGAAGTTTCTGTGCGAGGAATTGCAAGAGAGCGTTGGCGATGCCTAAGTTGCCCTCGCTATTCTCGAAATCTATCGGATTGACTTTATGCGGCATGGCACTCGATCCAACCTCGCCAGCTTTGATTTTTTGCTTGAAATAGTCCATTGATATATACATCCAAATATCGCGATCCAAATCAATGATAATCGTGTTGATACGGCGGATAGCATCAAAAATGGAACCTAAATGATCGTAATTGCTGATTTGTGTTGTCCACTGCTCGCGTTCCAATCCAAGCTTTTCGCTGACGAACTTATCGCCAAATGCCTTCCAATCATATTGAGGATAAGCTACATGATGAGCATTGTAGTTTCCTGTGGCACCGCCAAATTTCGCTGTATGCTTACAATTTTTCAACAAGTGAAGTTGCTCTCTCAAACGATAAGCAAAAACTTTTATTTCTTTGCCCAAACGAGTCGGAGATGCAGGCTGACCATGCGTTTTGGCCAACATTGGGACATCTTTCCATTCGGAAGCATACTTTTCCAGTTGAGCAATGAGTTCTTCCACCTGAGGTACGAACACCTCGCTAAGCGCTTCTTTGACAGACAATGGCACACTGGTATTATTGATATCCTGTGAGGTCAGCCCAAAATGGATAAATTCCTTATAGGCATCGAAGGAGCCCAGTTTATCCAATTCTTCCTTAATAAAATATTCAACGGCTTTTACATCGTGGTTGGTCACTTTCTCAATATCCTTGACACGCTGAGCTTGAGATTCAGAGAAATCCTCATAAATCTTACGCAATTTGTTGAACAGAGACGGATCAATCCCCTTTAATTGCGGTAAAGGTAATTCACAAAGGCTAATAAAATACTCAATCTCTACACGTACTCGATAACGAATAAGTGCAAATTCGGAAAAATAGCTTGCCAACTTCTCAGTTTTTCCTCTATAGCGGCCATCAACTGGCGACACAGCTGTCAATTCATCAAGAATCATAACAATAGCATATTATAAATAATATATAAGGTTGCAAATTTAAGAATTTATATCCAAAGCATCGCAATTATTCAGATAATATTTCGTAAATATAACTAATAGAGACTACAAATAAAAAAAACTCACAACAATTAGTTGCAAGTTCCTCTTTCTGTAGGCCGTGGGCGTTGACGGATTCGAACCGCCGACCCTCTGCTTGTAAGGCAGATGCTCTAAACCAGCTGAGCTAAACGCCCTCTTAAAAAATCCCTGCATCCCTCGAAAGAGTACAGGGAAACACCCCTTGGTGGGCGTTGACGGATTCGAACCGCCGACCCTCTGCTTGTAAGGCAGATGCTCTAAACCAGCTGAGCTAAACGCCCTTACTTTTAGTAAGCGAGTGCAAAGATAGATATATTTTATTTATCCTCCAAATTTTCCTTTACTTTTTTCAAATAAAAAAGGAGGTGCTTACCCTTTTGGATAAGCACCCTGAGATTATACTAACTCTGTACAATTCTAAGATTAGTCTGTAATCTGAACAGTTGCACGACGGTTGAAAGAGATTGGTGACAATATGTCAACACCACCCTTGCCAACGGTTGTAATCTTGCTTGACTGAACACCCATCTTTTCAAGTTCACCTGCTACGGTCTTAGCACGCTCTTCAGACAACCACTGGTTGTGGTCTGCCTTACCAGTTGCGCTATCTGCATAACCAGTTACAAGAAGATTGTTGTTATTGTCAACAGCATACTTAGCAAGAGCCTGCACATTTACGAGGTCCTTCTGAGAAGCAATGTTTGTCTTGTTGAGGTTGAAGAACACAGAAATAGGAGTGTTGATCAATTCCTTCACAGACTCGTTTATAGTCTCAACTGGCTTCTGATTTGCAAGTTCATCACGGAGGCGAGCATTTTCAGCTTCTGCATCACGGAGACGTGCATTCAAAGCGTCAAGAGCTGACTGATGCTGTGCATTGATAGCCTCGATGTCTGGCATCTTATCCCATGTAGCCTTGCCAAGGTTGAAGTTCAAACCGATTTCAGCATACACGTTGTTGTCGTGAGAATCCCAACCACGGTTACCAAAATATTGATCATAGCCATCAACATCGCCTTCAAAGCGGTTCCAGCCTGCCTCAAGATATACACGGAGTGCCTTGCTCAAACGCCATGAAGACTGAACACCCGCACTAAGCCCCATACCGTAGAAATCACGACTCATGGAACGGCCGACGCCACCACCAATGAAAGGAATAATGTTCCAAACACGGCTTTCGTTATAACCACAAATCATGTTGCTGAGATTGAACATAATCTGCTCTTGGAGCAACCAATACTTGTTGTCGATATCATACGCTTTTGTATTCACATCGCCAACACGTTTACCCCAAACACCTTGGAATTTTGTACGAAGACCGATTCCAGGAGTAAACCATTTTCCTAAAGCTACACCAACACCTGGTTTTGCGCGGAAGCTCTTTAATGGACTTCTGTCCAAATCAAGACCATGCTCCTGACCGGAATACCAAGCATTCCATTCAGCACCAACCTGAATAAACCAATTGCTCCAGAATGAGTTTGTAGCGACACTGTACTTCTCAGTAGGTACGTCGTTCTGTGCAAAGCCAGCCACTGATGCGCCAGCAAATGCCAAAACCATTAATAATTTTTTCATAACCTTTATTTATTAAACAATCAAAAATAAATACTAGTAATTAGCAAGTTCATTCTTTAAATCATTGGCAAAGATAATAATTAATTTTAAATGACATAAAATTTCAGAAAAAAAGTCATTTTTTTTTGCTAAGAATTTAATAGTGTCCGAAATATGTCTTCATTCATCCACAGCAAAACTTAGCTCTCACTTTCTAAAAGCTTATCTTTTGCACTGCAAAAGGTCATGTAACGGAACACAAAAGCTAAGCTTTTAAATCAAAATTTGTATCATACTGGTTACCAATATGTTACAACTTGTAATCCCAACACGGTTTTTGTAATGTAATTCCATGGTATCCGTCAGGTCGAATGTTTGCTATCAAGCGCCTGTTTACCACCATCTGAATACGAATTGGGTAGGTATGTGCCATATACGATTAGAAAGAAAACACGTTAAGTCTTATGATTTATACGATGTTTCGTGAGTTTCCGAAAAAATATTTATGACACATTTGCTAAAAATTAGGAATACAATGACATAAATCAGTTTTTGTTGAATAAATGTTCGATTTCTGATTGCTGAATTATAGCTATTACAGGTTTCCCATCTGGTGTGTAATTGACATTACTACAAAGGAATAGTTCATTTACCAAATTCTCCATTTCCTCGTTATTCAACACTTGTCCTTGCGGAATTGCTGCATTTCGTGCCAAACTAAGAGCAAGTGATTTATTCATATCTTCACCAACGTGCAAATTGTTCTCTTTCACTGATGACAACATGTCCGTAATCAAACTCTCGATACCAAGTCCCTCGATACCGGAGGGGATGCCATTGACAACATAACTGCCACCACCCATATCATTTAAGTCGAAGCCCATCATCTGCATCTCAGGAAGTACTTCCTCCAATAATATAGAGTCGTTTGCTGATAAATTTACCATCTCTGGGAAAAGAAGTTTCTGAGTATGCGCCTTATGCTCCTTTATCTGACATAGATATGCCTCGTAGAGAACCCGTATATGCGCACGGTGCTGGTCTATGACCATCAACCCTGACTTAACCGCAGTCATTATATAACAGCCTTTGTACTGATAATGCACAGGAGATTTATCCTCAATGATGGTGGATGTGACGTTACCAAATCTTTCATTACTGGAAAATATCTGTTCCTCCTTTGGAACAGTGTCCACTATGTCTGGCGAAATGCCGCCCTCAGTCAGCCCCGAATAGAGCTTTTCCCATTCATTGGTTGTTGGGGAAGAATTGTGCGCCTCTTTAAAAGGATTATACTGTGGATTATAGTTCAGTTTGGGCGCTAATGCACCAGCGGTTGGATTGAACACAGGAATATCAGGTTTGCCCTCTGTGTCAAAATCTATGGATGGAATATCATTGAACTTCCCCAGCGCTTCTTTCACTCCCGCCATGAGTATCTGCCAAATGGCTTGCTCATTTTCAAACTTTATCTCTGTCTTCGTTGGATGTATATTGACATCAATATTCTCTGCTGGAACATTAAAATAAAGGAAATAAGGAATCTGCTCACCAGCAGGCAATAGTCGTTCGAACGCATTGGCAACAGCCTTATTAAAATAAGGATGCTTCATATACCTGTCATTTACAAAGAAATACTGTAGAGCACCTTTTTTCTTAGAAGACTCCGGCTTCCCAACAAAGCCATGAATCTTGCAGAGTGTCGTGTCAACCTCAACAGATAGTAAATCCTGATTGACCCGTTTTCCAAACACATCCACAATACGCTGGCGAAAATTGCTTGCCTTCAATGACATTATCTCAACTCCGTTGCTATGCAAGGTGAATGATAATTGCGGATAGACCAATACAATACGTTCAAAAGCAGTGATGATATTGTTCAATTCCGTCGTATTTGACTTCAGGAACTTCCGGCGGGCTGGAATGTTGAAAAAGAGATTCTCTATTTTAAAATTACTTCCTACCGGACATGAACAAGCCTCTTGGCCTGTGAACCGGCTTCCAGCCATCGTTAGCAACGTTCCTATTTCCTCCCCTTGCTGTCGGGTTCTCAACTCTATTTGTGCAACGGCAGCGATGGAAGCCAATGCTTCTCCACGGAATCCCATTGTGTGCAGAGAGAACAGGTCCTCGGCCTTCTTAATCTTGGAAGTGGCATGCCGCTCAAAAGCCAGTCGGGCATCAGTCTCAGACATGCCCTTACCATCATCAATGACCTGGATGGATGTCCTGCCTGCGTCAACAACCAAAACATTGACAGTCGTAGCACCTGCATCAACGGCATTTTCCATCAACTCCTTCACGACGGAAGCTGGACGCTGAATCACCTCGCCTGCAGCTATTTGGTTGGCAACGCTATCGGGCAAGAGTTGTATCACATCATTCATATTATACCTCCATTAAACTCAACAAGAGAAATACCAACAAGACAATAAGGAAAACACTTGCTCCGACGCTTAGCAACAATCGTTCATTACCGGCACTTCTTTTAATCCTTCTGAAGCGGACTACCCTTCCACGGGTTCCGCCTTCAACCTTCGAACCTATTTTCTCAGACTCAATTCGACCCAGCTCATATTCAGCATTTTCCCTCAATCGCTCCAAACGCTCCCTTCTCTCATCCACGTAGATGAACTCATGGTGAAATTTCCTTGGTTTTGGTTGATTGAAAAAGTTCATACCTTATTATATATTACTTTAGAATTGTTTGATGAGGTGGTTCGGCAACAGGCTTTGGAGCAATCTCCGTATCATCCTGACGGCCTACTCGCCTAAAAATATCATACTTATCACGTGGTCGCATGTCAATATACCACCTAAAATTCCGAAGTTTCATCTTATCTGCCGGCAATTGCGTCATTGGATAGGCGACAGCGTTGAACTTACAAGTCCATATTTTTCTAAGTTGTCTTTCAGGCATCATATAGACGCGCATGGTGTCTGTCTCCAGATAATTGAGTGCCATCAGCGTACTATCCTTTTCATCAATCGGATAATAAACCGTCATGACACTGCCGATAGCCTCCCCCCATTGGAGTTCTCCCCCCTCAAAAAAGGCATTCATCCGCTTGGAGTACACTTGATTATAATGAATCTTGTCTTTCATTTCTTCAATCAGCGACGCATTCCCGAACACATAAGCTTCACGAATCGTAGAGTCATTCATAAAAACCTTGATAGAATCGCCCAACAACTGCCGACTGCCACTCCAAGCAATAGGACTTTGGTACATGGTCATGCATGAGTCTTTTGAGTTGGCAACAAGAAAGCCGCAAATAGCCTGCATGTCTGTACGATAAGCCCGTACATTGTTCACCCCATACAACTCGCGATACATTTCCGGAGTATTCATGTGAAATCCCTTCATGCTGATGGTGTCGGCATGAACGAATAGCGTGTCACCCTTTGAAAATTCCTTGGCCACGGGCCCAGGATTACCACCATAGGCTATTGCTGCCGAATCGGTGTAATGCACAAAGTCACCCAGAAAAGCATGCTTGCTCTTGTGGTCTATGTAATGCACATTGCCCGTTCCCTCTCCTTCGTGCGTCTTGCTGTTGTAAATCAGATTATCGCCAGTGATGGTTCTCTGCTTCACTGCGTCAACTATCTTCACATTTCCATGTCCTTCGCTATGACCCGTCTGCGAGTTATAAACAACATTCTCCCCAACAATCGTACGATGCTCCTTGTTGTCAATGATTTTCACATTTCCATAGCCTTCAGTATGTCCTGTCTTGCTATTATAGATGACTTCGTCGCCTGTCATGATACGTTTGTTGATTTTATCCACAATCTTCACATTGCCGTGTCCTTCAGCATCACCCGTAGTACTATTATAGGTAATATTGTCACCCTCGACATCCCGTTCAGGCGATTTAATGGTCGAGAATCCCCTTAATTCCATGTTGTCGGTCTTACTATTATAAGTCCCGTCATTGGTATGCACCACCTCACCCTTTCTCGTGCGAATAACGGACTTTCCAACGACATGCATCAGTCCAGTCTCCGTATTGCCATGAGCAGTAGGTGTGTTTATTCTGTACTTGGGTGTATGGACTACGACATTACCATAGAAGTTGGCATCGCGCGAATCCGTATTGTAATCTCCACGATCAGCAATCACGGTATTTCCATTATAAACAACAGTTCCCCTTCCCCCAAAGAAACTTCCGATGCTTGATACCATATCATAATCAAGGCTATCGCAGCGCAAAGAACGGCCGCCTTGTCTGACATTCACCTTTCCCCTTGCTTTCATCATTTGCGAGAATCCATCGTAGGATGCCCGAGAACAAGTCAGATGTGTTCCGTCGGTTCTCTTTAGATCCACATGTCCGAAAGCCTGAAAGCTGTTTTGCGTTTCATTCAGATAGGCACTATCGCAAAGCAGTGTCATACCTTTATATCTGAACTTCACGTGCCCTTTTGCTATCTGAACATCAGGCAATTCGAACTGGTTATGCCGTAGATTGTCAGCATGGTCGATATACACCTTGTTGCCTTTTTTTTGCTTTGTCTGGGCAGATGTCGAAAGTGAGACACATAGTCCAAACAGGCATAGAATCAAGTAAGTTGTGATTCTATGCCCGCAGTTATTTCTTTTTCTTCCGTTATTCAGGATCATCGATTCCAACCTTCATATTCAAAATTACAATTCCTGTAGCGAGGGTTCATTTTCACATATGTGTCCTTGACTTTCTTGACCACCCATTCATGAATGATTTCCTGTCGGCGCTTGGCCGTCACAATATCCTTCATTGCCTGGAAGTCCTCCGTTATCGTTGCCCTATGCTCGTTAATGCGGCTCTTGAGCTTTACAATGGCGCAAACAATCTTACCCTTTGCATCCACCATCTCGAATGGTTTCGACATCTCATCTACTTTCAAGTTCTCAACCACACGTGCTATTTCTGTAGGAAGGTCCTTCATTGCGAAACGCGATGTACGGGCATTGGCAGACGAGTTGACCATCAGACCGTGATTGTTCCTGGTGTCCTTGTCATCAGATATATAAGCCGTTGCATTCTCAAAGGTGAACTTTCCATTCTTAATATCTGTGGAAATAGAGTCGAGACGTTGTTTTGCAGCATCGATAGATGCCATCGAGACATGAGGTTTGAGCAAAATGTGACGGCAATTGATTTTATCTCCCCGACGGTCAATCAACTGGATAATGTGGTATCCAAACTCGCTCTCAACAACCTTTGAGAGTTTCTTAGGATCGGTCAGATTGAAAGCGGCAGAGGCAAATGCAGGATCAAGCATACCACGTCCCATGTAACCCAACTCACCTCCCTGACGAGCCGACCCTGGGTCCTCTGAATACAATCGTGCGAGTGTCTCAAACGAAGTCTCACCCTTTGTAACTCGGTCGGTATAGTCGCGGAGTTGGTTCTTGATTCTGTTGACTTCTTCCTGCTCCACCTTCGGCTTCTGTGTCAGAATCTGCACTTCAACCGTTGTAGGTATCATTGGGATACTGTCCTGTGGCATTTTGTTGAAATACTCACGCACTTCTGCCGGCGATACCTTGACATTGCTCACTAACTGTTCTTGCATTCTCTGAACCAACTGACGGTTCTTAAAATCGTCGTGCAGGTCTTGCCGAATTTGTGTAATGCTCTTTCGCTGATATTGTTCCAGCTTTTCCTTGGAACCAATCTGGGGTAAAGATATCCAATAATTAATCTGCTGATCAACACCTTGCGCAATCTCGCCTTCAGTCACCTTGATACTGTCGAGGGCTGCCTGATGGAGAAACAATTTCTGAACGGCAATCTGCTCAAGAATCTTACACTCTGGATCGCCTTTCCATTTCACACCCTCAGCCTCACCTTGAAGGCGCATCATTTCCACTTCTGACTTAAGAATAGGCTCATCGCCTACCACCCAAACCACCTCGTCAACCACACTGGCAGGATTGATTGCCTCGGACAAGAGCGTGTCTTGCTGTGCCATCGGCGACAGAGCTGAAACCATTCTGGATGGCAGCGCCGTCACAGACAGGGCCACGGCCGCCAGAAAAAGTGCTATGCTATACTTTTTAATTCTCATAAGATTCTTATTTTATCAATGCTTGTTAACCGTAGCCAACACATCACGATTGATCACTACATTATATTTCTTCCTCAGCTCAGCCACCCATTCCTTCTCTAATGCTTCCTGATAGTCGGAGGTGACCAGTCCTCGGACATCACTCATTTCCTTCGGAGCTTTCAGCTTCGTACCGAAAACGGCATCAATAGGATAATCCTTTGTGGGCTTAACTTCCACATTTTTCTTGAACACCTCGCGGTCAACCAACGAGTTGTCTCCTTCCTTGAAGATGCCTTTTTCCACGCGGATACGAATGATGCTGTCATTATTGAAAGTTGTACGCAACTTGTCAGCCCACTGGTCAAACGGCAGGCCTTTGACGCTTTTCTTCACAGCATTCACGTCGGCTTTATCCTTCACATGGTAAGCAATGCCCTTAAAACGGGGCTTATCCCATTTGTAATTCTTCTTATTCTTTTTGAAAAAGGCTTGCAAACCAGCCTCATCCTTGGCTGCTTTCGCCCAGACAGTGCGGTTGCTAATCTCAAACAACAGCAATCCGTCGTGGTATTCGCGGACCAAGTTCTTCAAGTCAGGGTCCTTGGCCTCCATCTCAGCCAGTTTCTGATCCAACAACTGTTCGGGCGTAATTCCTTCTCCAGCCTTGGAGGAAAGTTCTTGCAGTTTTTGGTCTATAATCTGTTCACGAAGGTTGCGAACTTCAATGAACTGATGGATGTCAGCCTTCAACGAATCGTATGGCTGAAGACTTTCCTTGCCTATCAATTTGATAATGTGATAGCCGAAAGGTGAGAGAACCGGACGGCTGACTTCACCAGGCTTCAACTGCAGCAAGGCATTCTCAAACTCTGCTACCGTCTGTCCTTTGGAAAGCAATGGCAGATTGCCGCCATTGACGGCCGAAGCTTTGTCTCCGGAATATTTTCTTGCCATTTCGGAAAAGCTCGCCCCTTTCATGATCGCATTGTAAACAGAGTCGGCACGGTTCTTAATCGTCTCCTGCTCGGCACTCCCAGCCCGCTGATTCAACGAGAGCAGAATATGCGCACATCGAAACAAGCCACCGTTACTGTCGATGCGCAGCTTTGTTTCTCTATAGATTTTTTGAGCCTCTGCCTCCACGTCCGAATCGTCAATCATCGCTGGTCGGATTTGCTGGTTGCGGTAAGTGAGAAACTCCTGCTTGAAAGATTTCAACGTATCGAGCTTGGCATCCAAGGCCGCCTGAACCTTCAACTTATAGTTGACAAACAAGTCAACGTATTCATCGACACTCTTCTTGTCAATCACTCCATCAGCATTATTCTTATTATAGGAATACTCAAATTCCGAACGGCTGACAGGTTGGCCGTTGATGGTCATTATCGTCGGGTCGTTCTGTGCCCAACCCCATGTGCTGAACAGCATGAGAGCTGCAAATAGTGCCTTTAGTCTCATCATTAAGATTTCTCTTTATTATTCCCTTCTATAAGGGATTTTTATATTAATCGTATAGAAATTTTCCGCATTCTTCCGATACACCTCTTCCACAGATTATTCCGGACGGGAATAGTTGGGTGCCTCGCTTGTGATGGTGATATCGTGTGGATGACTCTCCATGACACCGGCATTGGTGATTCGGGTAAACTTGGCATTGTGCAACTGTTCAATCGATGCGGCGCCACAGTAGCCCATGCCTGAGCGTAAGCCACCTACGAGCTGGTAGATAACCTCCTGCACTGTGCCTTTGTAAGGAACACGTCCTGCGATTCCTTCTGGAACCAGTTTCTTGTTGTCGCTCACATCGCTCTGGAAATAGCGGTCGCGCGAACCGTTCTTTTGTTCCATGGCCTCAAGCGAGCCCATACCCCGATAGCTCTTGAACTTACGACCGTTGAAAATGATGGTGTCGCCTGGCGATTCTTCAGTACCTGCAACAAGCGAGCCTATCATCACACAGTTGCCACCGGCTGCCAATGCCTTCACAATGTCGCCCGAATAGCGCAGTCCGCCATCTGCTATCAATGGTACGTCCGTGCCTTTCAACGCTGAACATACGTCGTAGATGGCACTCAGCTGCGGAACGCCCACACCAGCAACGACACGGGTCGTACAGATTGAGCCAGGGCCGATGCCAACTTTCACAGCGTCAGCGCCGTTCTCAACCAAGAATTTTGCCGCTTCACCTGTTGCAATGTTGCCCACCACTAAGTCGAGATTGGGGAAAGCCGACTTCACATCGTGCAATTTGCCAATCACACCTTGCGAATGTCCGTGTGCTGTATCGATAACAATAGCATCAACGCCCGCATCGACCAGTGCCTGTGCACGTTCCATGGTGTCGATAGTGACACCGACTCCAGCTGCTACGCGCAAACGGCCCTTCTCGTCCTTGCAGGCCATAGGTTTGTCCTTTGCCTTCGTAATGTCTTTATAGGTAATCAGACCTATCAAATGATTTTCATTATCGACAACCGGCAGCTTCTCGATTTTGTTTTCCTGAAGGATTTGAGCTGCGGCCGACAAGTCGGTCTGAGCATGAGTCGTGACAAGATTCTCCTTTGTCATCACTTCGTCGATTGTCTTGTCGAAGCGACGCTCGAAACGCAAGTCGCGGTTCGTTACGATACCTACAAGATGATTGCCCTCATCGACAACGGGAATACCGCCGATATGATATTCAGCCATCATCGCCAAGGCTTCCCTGACGGTGCGTCCCTTGCGGATGGTCACTGGATCGTAAATCATGCCATTCTCCGCACGCTTAACGATGGCCACCTGACGTGCCTGCTCTTCAATGGTCATATTCTTATGCATCACACCGATTCCACCTTCGCGAGCAATAGCAATGGCCATTGAGCTTTCGGTAACGGTATCCATGGCTGCTGTAACGAATGGGATATTCAGCTCGATGTTTCGCGAGAACTTGGTTTTCAACTCTACCCCCTTGGGCAGTACCTCTGAATAAGCTGGAATTAAAAGGACGTCATCGTAGGTCAATCCGTCCATGACAATTTTATCTGCAACAAATGATGACATAGTGTATTTAGAAATTTATTGCGTGCAAAATTAACAATAATAAATCACATCCGCCGCTATTTTACTGAATTTCTACACCTTAATTAAAGGTATTTAACTCCGTAGGTCTGTATTGCTCTGAAACAAGCGAATACTGACCGTCTGTTCACTTGTGATGATTGATCTGAATAACTAAAAAATGGGGGAAAGCCAATGCTCGACAACAGTCTTACAACATCCTGTAAACCAACACTATAACAACCGCCTTTCAAAAGATAACCTTTTACCGTGTGAAAGGTGACCTTTCGTCTCTCAATAGGTCACCAATGAGATTGCATTCGCTGACTTGACACAAAAAAACGACTGTTGCCCCATCGCCGTGCACCAGCCGTTTTTTATTTCAATTTAACGGCATTCCAATTTAGTTCGCCATCTCCGAAATGAATTTGATGCGCACCAGCCGTATCTCCTCTTCAGTATAGTCGTCCTCCAGTTCCCTGATGGCTTCGTCGAGGCTATCGGTCTTGCTGTTCATGAAATAGTCGTAGATGTCATCAATCTTATCCTCGTCATAGACATCTTCGAGGAAATAGTCGATGTTCAACTTTGTGCCACTATAGACAATCTCCTCGATTGCAGACAGCAACTCCTCAAATTCCATGCCTTCTGCTATCGCAATATCGTCAAGTGGCAACTTGCGGTCAATGCCTTGTATGATTTTCACCTTCTTCATGGACTTTTTGGCCACCGTTCGCACCCTCAACTCCTCCGGACGCTCGATGCCTTTTTCCTCGCAATACTTCTTAATGAGTTTACAAAACTCAGCTCCGTAGCGTTTTGCCTTGCCTGCGCCCACACCTTGGATGTTCAGCAGCTCCTGTTCGGTGATGGGGTACATCATCGACATTTGCTCTAACGACGGGTCTTGGAAAATTACATAAGGCGGAATGTCTTGTTTGCGCGCCATGTTCTTGCGCAAATCTTTCAGCATGGCAAAGAGTTCAGGGTCGAGAACGGCCGTTCCGCCTATGATATCCTCTTCTTCCTCCTCCGATTTGAACTCCGCATCCATGACAATCATGAATGACGTTGGTTTTTTCATGAACCGCTTTCCGGCTGAAGTCAGTTTCAGAATTCCGTAGTTTTCAACGTCCTTTTTCAGGAAACCTTCCAGCAGAGCTTGTCTCACTACCGGATTCCATATCTTCGGATCCTCGTCTTCGCCCGAACCGAACTCTTCCAGTTCGTCGTGCTTGTGTTCTTTGAGGTCGTCGGTTCCGCGTCCTTTCACGAAATCGATGACATACTCCTGCCTGAAATTCTCCTTCAGCGCCTTCACAGCTTGCAAGACAATCAACAGAGGTTTCTCGCCCTCAATCTTTTTCTTCGGATGCAAGCAGTTGTCGCACATCTCGCAATTATCCTTCGGGTAGTCTTCACCAAAATAATGCAGGAGTAGTTTGCGGCGGCAGACGGAGGATTCGGCGTAAGCCTCTGTCTCCTGCAGAAGCTGACGGCCTATATCCTGCTCGGCTACGGGCTTTCCCTCCATGAATTTCTCAAGTTTCAACAGGTCGTTCTTCGAGTAAAATACGATACAGATGCCCTCCTCGCCGTCTCTTCCCGCACGACCTGTCTCCTGATAGTAACCCTCAAGACTCTTAGGGATGTCGTAATGGATGACGAAACGCACGTCGGGCTTGTCGATTCCCATTCCAAAGGCTATCGTTGCCACGATAACATCGATTTCTTCCATGAGGAAATCATCCTGCGTCTTAGAGCGTGTCTCTGAGTCGAGTCCGGCATGGTAAGGCGCTGCCTTAATGTCGTTGGCCAACAGCACAGCCGCAAGTTCTTCGACCTTCTTTCGCGACAAACAGTAGATGATTCCACTCTTGCCGGAATGTTGTCTGATGAACTTGATAATCTGTTTGTTCGTGTCGTCCTCGTTCTTTTTAGCCCTTACCTCATAATAGAGATTTGGACGGTTAAAGGAGCTTTTAAATTCAGTACAATCCTCAATGTCCAGGCTTTTGATGATGTCCGTACGTACCTTGTCTGTGGCAGTAGCCGTCAATGCGATGATGGGGGCTTTTCCTATCTGGTCGATGGCTATTCGTATCTTTCGGTATTCGGGACGGAAGTCGTGGCCCCATTCCGAAATGCAATGGGCCTCGTCGATGGCATAGAAGCTAATCTTGACAGATTTGAAGAATTCCACACTCTCCTCCTTGTTCAACGATTCGGGAGCAACGTACAAGAGTTTGGTCTTGCCTGAAGTGATGTCGGCCTTCACTTTATCAATTTCCCCCCTTTTCAGTGAGGAATTCAGGTAATGAGCCACTCCATCATTCTCGCTGATACCATTGATGACATCTACTTGATTCTTCATCAGTGCTATCAAAGGCGAGATAACAATGGCTGTCCCATCCATGATGAGCGATGGAAGTTGGTAACAAAGACTCTTTCCACCACCTGTCGGCATCAACACAAAGGTGTCATTACCTTCAAGCACGTTACGGATAATGGCCTCCTGTTCGCCCTTGAACTTGTCAAAGCCGAAATAATGCTTAAGTTTTTCTGTCAGATTAACCGTCTTTGTCATGTTAATAGTTTGTATATTCCAGTCTTCTGTATGGTATGTTTAGGATTTATCCACGGCAACCGTCGGCCTTTCAGCCTACGGATGCTTGTGGTTTGAGTGTCAGGCAGTATCGAGTTTCTGAAGGTGAGCTTTGTCAAGCTGCTGCCGAGCATAATCGGCCGTCACCTCGTACTTCTTTATTCTGCGTGAAGGCATGTCAAACATGGTGTCTATCATTACCGCCTCGACGATAGAACGCAGTCCGCGAGCACCAAGTTTGTATTCAACTGCCTTATCAACGATGTAATCCAGTGCCTCATCGGTGAAGGTAAGGGCGATTCCATCCATTTCAAAGAGCTTCACATATTGCTTGACAATGGAGTTCTTAGGTTCGACAAGTATCTTTCTCAAGGCCGCACGGTCCAACGGATTCAGATAGGTGAGCACTGGAAGACGACCGATGATTTCCGGTATCAGACCAAACGACTTCAAATCTTGAGGAAGCACGTATTTCATCAGGTCGTTCTTGTCTATTTTGGCCACGTTCTGCACCGAGTTATACCCGACAACGTGGGTGTTTAATCGCTGGGCGATCTTGCGCTCTATGCCATCGAAAGCCCCTCCACAAATAAACAAGATATTTTTGGTATCAACGTGGATGTAATCCTGGTCCGGATGTTTGCGGCCGCCCTTGGGGGGCACGTTGACCATTGTGCCTTCGAGCAGCTTCAACAAGCCTTGCTGAACGCCTTCTCCACTAACGTCGCGCGTTATGCTGGGATTGTCGCTCTTTCGGGCTATCTTGTCTATCTCATCGATAAAGACGATGCCGCGTTCTGCAGCTTCCACATCGTAATCGGCCACCTGCAGGAGACGGGAGAGGATGCTTTCCACGTCTTCGCCTACATAACCGGCCTCCGTGAATACGGTTGCGTCAACAATGGTAAATGGAACTTGCAGCAATTTGGCAATGGTCCGGGCCAAAAGGGTCTTTCCCGTGCCTGTGGAACCTACCATAATGATGTTGCTTTTCTCAATTTCCACTCCGTCATCTTGCTTCGGTTGCTGCAACCTCTTGTAGTGATTATAAACCGATACCGAGAGATAGCGTTTCGCCTCGTCCTGTCCGATGATGTATTCGTCGAGATATTCCTTGATTTCCTTGGGCTTCGGCACCTTCTTCAACTTAAAATTGCCGCTCGACTCAGGCTTTTTACCAGCCAGAATCCCCGCCTGCATCACAATATTGTAGGCCTGTTGGGCGCAGTCATCGCAGATATAACCATTCAAGCCTGTTATCAGGAGATTTACATCCTTTTCGCTCCTACCACAAAAGCTACATTTATTTTGAGGCATCGTCTTGCTTTCTTTTTAATACAGCATCGATCATTCCGTATGCTTTCGCCTCTTCGGCATCCATCCAGTAGTTGCGGTCACTGTCTTTGTAAACCTTTTCATACGTCTGGTGTGAATGATGGCTGATGATTGTATAAAGTTCTTTCTTGAATTTCAGGATTTCCTTTGCCTCGATTTCTATGTCGGAAGCCTGTCCCTGCACACCACCTAACGGCTGATGAATCATCACCCGGCTGTGTGGGAGCGCTGAACGTTTGCCCTCCTGTCCTGAAACCAATAGTACAGCGGCCATAGAGGCGGCCATTCCCGTACAGATGGTTGCCACATCGCTGGAGATAAACTGCATGGTGTCGTAGATACCAAGACCTGCCGTCACACTTCCGCCAGGGGAATTGATGTAGATTGAGATGTCCTTCCCTGGGTCAACTGAGTCCAAGTACAAAAGTTGCGCCTGTAGAGTGTTGGCAGTATAGTCGTCAATCTGTGTGCCAAGGAAGATGATACGGTCCATCATCAATCGCGAGAACACGTCCATCTGCGTCACGTTCAACTGGCGTTCCTCCAAAATATATGGGTTCAAGTATTGCTGCTGCACGCTCAGCACGTCGTCAAGCGCCATCCCATTCATCCCCAAATGCTTGGTAGCAAACTTTCTAAAGTCATTCATTAGTTTTCTTTCGTTAAATAATAATTAGATAAAACAGAAGCCTTCGCCTCCTTATTATATTTGTCTTGTTTACAAAGATTATGCCGTTCTGAACAATAGGCTTCTATGTATTATAACACAAAGATAATCAAAAAAAGAGAAACTATCAACAAAATGGAAACTTTTTTTTCTCTTCGATGATGAGATTTCATAATTTACATCTCCGTACATCCTTGAAAAGAGGTTGAATTCTTACCTTTCGCATTTCGTTTCTCAAGAGAATGCGGGTAAAAATCCAACCTCTTTCTTATGTAATAGTAAAGAAATCTTTACTTATGCATTTTCTACTGGAGCTGCAAGCTTATTGAACTCATCGAGAGTCACCTTCTTTTTCTTCAGCTTCACGACCTTCTTCAAGGTAGCAGATAGCTTACGGTCAAGCGCAGCCTCAACGAATTGGTCGATATTCTCGCGCTTTTTCAACACCTCATCTGCGTAATTCTTCAGGTATTCGTCAGGAACATTGTTCATACCGTACTGGGCGAACTGTGCACGAGCCATCTGAATGGCGCTCTCACGTACGTCAGCATCCTCGACTTTCACACCGTTTGCCACTGCCAGCTGCTCCTTGATAAGATGCCATGTCAGCTCCTTGACACTCATGTCGTAGTTCTTGTCAACAAACTCCTGTCCCTTGTCCTGATTATTGGCCAACATGATTCGCTTCAAGATGGCATCTGGGAACTGGAGTTTTCCCACTTTCTTCTCCGCATAAGCACGGACATCCTGAATGAACTTATAGTCTGAGTCGCCCTCAAGCTGTCCTTTCAGACCAGCAGCTATGGTTTCGCGGAATTGTTTCTCATCTTTGATGTCAGCCTCCTTACCATACACATTGTCCCAGAGTTCTTTATTGTTCTCTGCATTCACGAAACGCGAGATTTCTGTTATCTGATAAGAGAAGTCGCCAGTGTGGTTGGCCACCTCTGCATTGTCGATCTTCAGCAAAGACGCTACCTCCGCATCGTTGTCTGGGTATGCCTTGCGTGGGTTGAATGTGATAATATCGCCGAGTTTGGCTCCATCGAAGAGCTTCTTCTGATCTTCCACCTTGATGTACTGTGGCATCAAAACGGCAGCCTCAACAGTCACGCCACCCTCAAGTGTGTTGCCGTTTTCATCAAGCTCACGAAGGTCACCCTTAAGCATATCACGCTTGTCGCCATCATATTCCTCCACCTTGTCGTAGTGGCCTGCGCGACTTGCGAACATCTCCACCTGCTGATCGATGAGTTTGTCATCAACCTTGATTTCGTAATATTCAATTGTATCCTTCTCTGTCAACTCAACCTTGAACTCTGGTGCGACAGCGATATCGAACTTGAAAGTGTAAGGAGCGGGCTTCTCCAAGTCAACAGCTTCCTGCCCTTCAGCAGACATTGGCTGACCGAGCATCTGTATCTTGTTGTCGGTGATATATTTCTGAAGATTTTCGCCTAAGAGTTTGTTGATGGCATCCATCTTGACCTGTGGCCCAACCTGACGCTTAATCATTCCCATTGGCACCTGACCCGGTCTGAAACCTGGAATGTTGGCACGTTTGCGATAGTCTTTCAGTGTCTTCTCAACATCTTCCTTATAGTCTGCTTCTTCGACTGTCAAGGTCATAAGGCCATTGACTTTGTCTGGATTTTCAAATGAAATTTTCATCTCTGAAGTTTTATGTATGTTTGTTTTATATTTTATCAATAATATTCGGCTTCCACTTTCAGTGAAACTCCTTAACGACTTTGAGGCGCAAAGGTACTCATTTTTTGCATAACAACATAATAATAAGGAGAAAAAAAATATTTTTAAACAGAGCTTCCACTGCTTCTACTATTTACGAGCAAACGTAAAGTCCGAATAAAATGCATATTTCTCCTATGGAAAAGCAAGTGTGATACCTCTTTAGAAACTCTGGATTTCCATATTGTTAAGAACCAATGGCAAAATTTCATCATGCCATAAGAAACAGGATAACAAAGGAAAACATCAAATTTTTTTATGTTAAACATTCTTAATATATAAAAAATCTTTCTTTTAGACATTTTTTTTTAATATATTTGTAATCATAAAATAAAAAGGGAAAATATATCATGAGACCTTTACTGACATTTTTTTTTCCAAGATTCTCGCTATATTTTTTATCTCTTGTGTTTTTTCTTTCAGGGATAACAAAACTGCTAAGCCTTAAGCAATTCGAATATGAAGTTGCACTATATTCAGAAGTTTATTTTTCTATTATATTTGTTGTATGGAGAAAATATATCGCCATATTAATATGTTGCATAGAATTAGGGACAGTAGTACTTTCCCTTTTTAAAAGAACCAAAATATTATCACTTTTTATATATTTGTTACTATTGATATTCTTTACGATTTTGACAGGTGTAAATTACTTTTCACCACCAATTACTGGTAGCATACAATCGTGTGGATGTTTTGGAGAATTGATTAACTTTACTCCACAAGCATCCTTCTATAAGAGTTTATTATTATTGATTATTGCATTATCATCCGTAATCTTAATTTTAAAAAATAAAAGGAATCTTAAATTAGGAAATATGAAAAGATTTTTTATCATCACATTTATCATTATGACATTATACAGTTGCTCTGAGAATAAGAATAAGACGAGTAGAATTGTAGAAAGCCTCCACGTGGAGAATGCATATTTTGATATAGGAGAAATAGATAAAAAAAGATCTAATATCCAAAAATTTAGTTTTAACCTAGAGAATATAGGAAATAGGGATATCACAATACATAGCGCAAAGCCTTCATGCGAGTGTGTTGTAGTACAAGAAGCACCTATCCGCATTTCCCCAAAAGAAAGTAGAATGTTAAAAGGATATATTGACCTTAAAAATCAAAAAGGAAAATTATCTAAAGCGATATTTGTAGATTTTGATGAAGACAAAGTTATGTTACTTCGAGTAATTGGAAAAATAAAATAATATTGTAATTTACAACTAAAAACATCTAATTAGGGTCTGCTGAATTATTATCTCTTCACAGACAGAGGGTAGCAGACGTAGACCCTCATAGTGACGATAATGATGAAAAAACGCCAGATTTCGG
>QWBY01000367.1_pt1 | contig 44178 bp, 31 predicted proteins | sample 1972471 | NCBI WGS metagenome assembly QWBY01 (sample SAMN09866722, study PRJNA288562) | Human gut metagenome isolate term6_stool, whole genome shotgun sequencing...
TCCGGCAGGCACTTCTCAAATAATTCCCGATATCTTCGATACCCTTCATCCCGGAGTGGACCTTGCAGTGATGTCAGAGACCAAAGGAGAAGCTCTTCCTCTTCCACAGCATACGGAGAGGTATAGACAAATTTTTTCCCGTCAAAATGCGGTTTTGATAACTTCAGTATTTCCGTAATCTCTCCTTTTGTTTCCGCCTGCATAATCATTTCCACTTTCTTCCGATGGAACTCGCAGACGATGCTCTCCAGAAATCCCTGCTTCAGATAAAATTCCGCCCTTCTATAAAGTTTTACAAGAGCCTCCACTCTTTCATCAAATAACTTGTCCTTTTCACTGACTATCATCTGTGCCAGTGCGTTTGCATGTTCCATAACCAATGCTGTTCCCATTACATTTCCTCCCATAATAAAAGCTGGCATAAGAAATTTCTTCTCACACCAGCACGATTCTTTTATTCCTCTGTGATGATCTCACTGCTTAATTTTCCATGTACCAGATAGCGATAATTCCGTCTGGAATTGACACAGGTAGACAGCGTAACTATCCGATCCGTTGCCGACAGCTCGGTGCCGGTATCATAATCCCTATAAGAAGACACCGTATCCAGAAACGTCTGAAAATCTTCCGCTTCCGGGAAATGATACCTATATCCCTCACTTCCGGTTCTTCCCGCATAGCAGGAAAAGATACGATACTTGAGGATCTTGTCCGGCAAATAGAGATAAAACTCCGGATGTTGTTCAAATAGCTCTTTGTCTTGGTACTTATCCAGAGTTCCGAACATGCTCCCGTTTTTCATATTATGCCCGTACACGATCGTATTCTGATCCGTAAAGTCCGGCTGATTATGGCAGTCCACAAAGATGCTCCCGTTGATATTGGATTCTCCCGAAAAAAGGTGATGAAGATAATATGCATTATCTTTCCCCTGTACCACCGGATAACTAATATCCAGTGCCGGAATCTGAATCCACGCTATGACATCCGGATTAACCGCTTTTAAACCTGCAAAATCAATTTCTAGATACCTATTCTTAGGTTCCTCCTTTTCTTTCTCAGACTCCGGTGATTCTTCTTCCTCTGGTTCCTGAACATATTCCTGCAGTTTCTCGTAACTTACGTCCCCTTTCTGATACTTCAGATAAGCACCAAAGAGTTTTCCTGCCGCTGCGAGAAAAACAAGCAACAGGCAGATAATGAGTCCTGCAAGAACCGTATTTCCTTTTTTTCTCATGATTGTTCTCCTTTCGGAAGAGCCGAAGTCTGTGCCCCGGTTCCTTCCTTCTGTTTGATGGCGGCTAAATAGTCATCAATCCCCTTGTGTTTCCCGTTCCACTCCCCGCTCTCGTCCATATCCCAGACCATCCGGTTCATCGGCAGGGAAAGCTCCCGGCAGATTTCATAGACCTTATTGCAGCCGTTCTGGATAATCCTCCGTTTCTCCGCCTTATGCTGGCAGATAACAGGGGAACGCTCAAAACAGACCGCACACTTACTGTCATGCTTATTGCAGGCTACTTTCATCTTCTTATCCATGTCATACGCCTCCAAAAGCTGTTTCATCCCATATCCTTTCATCCGCTCCAGCACCGGTTTCAGATTCCGGTACTGGTTCACTCCGGCAACGCACACAAAGGTAGCGCCGGACAGATAATGGGCTATGGTCCCTTTTAAGGCTCCTTCGGTCAGATAGACACGTTCTGCGGCAAGATCACCGATCACATGTACCGGACTTCCGGAGGAAACTCCCTGGTCATAATTGACACTGGACAGCCAGATATATTTTTTCGTGTCAGTCACATGATCTACCCGGATCTGAAAACCCTGGATGAACCCGTCCAAAGAAACTATGGGAATCAGGATTCCTGAGTTTTCTGCTTTGAAGTTAATCGTCCAGTTTCCGTCTGTATCCCGGTAGAATCCCGGCACGCCTTTCACCATATATCCTTCTTCTGCCAGCCTTTTGACCAGCTTCTTCATTCCAAACAGCGGGACACTCCGGTAACGCTGTGCTTCGATCTGTTCCGGTTTTAATCCTCGTCTTTGCAGATCCTCCTGATGCTTCCTGTTAAGCGTGAGCATGGACAGCATTCTCTGATACGTCCGGTGGATTTCCTCTATGGGTGCAAGCTCTGCCGTTGCCTTTTCTTCCTGTACCGGCGTTGCTTTGATATAATCCGTCCGGTATTCTCCTTTTCCTAATGCTTCCCGGATCTGCTGATTTGCTTCGGAGAGTGTAACATTGTGCAAATCCGCATAAAGCTTCAGCATCCCCCCGGACGCATCACAGCGGTTGCACCGGAATACATTCTTTTCCACATTGATATTCAGTTTTCCATGCGTCTCTCCACAAAACGGGCAGTCATAATAGTTTCCCCGCCGCTTTCTGAGATGCAGCACCTGCACCACATCCAGTATTCCATAATCAAACCCAGACATATCATAATACATCCCGGTCTCTTCCTCCTTTCCCCCGCAGAAAAAAGCTCTCTGCGGGGTTCTTCCTTAACCAGCCATCGGCATTGCTTTTTGTAAAATTACCTTTGCTGCCGCCGGAACCAGATTGTTCGGTCCGGAATATTGCTCGGCAAACCACTGGATCGTTGACGGGCTTTCAACTGCCACCTGTCCCATGGTCTTTCCGCCGTATTTTCCCTTTCCCGGAATCACAGTCCCGACTGCCATTTCATAGTTCATGTGTTTCATCAGTTCTTCTACCGGAAGGGACGTATCCAGATTCTGTAATGCTCCCTGCAGCATCTGTCCGGTCTTTGGCGGCGTAGAGGCAGCCGGAGCGGAACCGTAGCCAGGCATTTGTCCACTGCCATGGTAAATGGTGCTTCCCGCCGCCTGTGCCTGCTGATAGAACTGATTCATCATCTGCTGGCCTGCATATTCCGGCTGACCTGGCATCTCTCCATAAGTTGGCATAGGGGCATTTGGCATGACACCCGAATCCGGCATGGCTGCATTTTCCATGGCACCTGAATCCGGCATCTGTGGATTCTGATATGGAATTCCGGCATCTACCTGTGCAGGATCATTTTCCTCTCCCACATCCGCAAACTGCACACCATATCCGGCATCCGATAATGCCCTTCCTACGGCTGCTGTTTCTGCCATTTCCAGAAATTTGTCTCCAAACTTCGGGTCATCGCTCCGGAATTTCTGCGAAAAGGAATTGGCTACATAATTGTCTTCCTGATCACATTTATCCAGATAGATACGTGCTTCCACAACTGCCATGTTCTCTGTGAAAGTGATAATCCGGCTGATGATCTTTCCTGCCGGATTGACCAGACGAAACCATAGCTTCCGGTATTTCACATCCAGATAAAGCTGCTCCTCCTGCCCTTCTTCTCCAATCTTTCTTGCCAGTTCCATCGGATGGAAGCCATCCACACGGTTCAAAGCGGCAACTGCCTCTGATTTCTTATACAATAATTCTTTCATTCTCTGCTCCTTTCATTTAGAAAAGCAGACGTTCCCCTATATAAGAGTAATAGTCCGCTTATTTCAAAAATTGAAAAATATTTTTAAACAACAAGTTTTAACTGCTCCATTTCCGGTTTCTGTTCACTCTGATACTGATCGTAATACTGTACGATCCGCTCACTCAGAATGGTGTTCCTTGTCCCGCTGTCATCCGTATGGATTGCCTGACAGACTGCAGCCCATTCCCCTACCAGATAAACCTTGCTTTTCGCTCTGGTCACTCCGGTATAGAGAATATTGCGCTTCAGCATCATATAAAAGGCTTTTACCCAAGGGATGATGACAACCGGACATTCGGAACCCTGTGCCTTATGGATGGTTGTTGCGTTAGCATGTTCGATCATTTCCATCTGGTCAGCTTCATATTGCACCTGCCGCCCATCCGGGAATCCGATCACTGCCCTGGCATTTCCATCCTCATCCGTGATACAGTCCAGTATCCTGCCCAGATCGCCGTTACTCGCCATCTCGGTATTTTTATTCTGTAAAATCTTATCGCCAACCCGGAACACCTGACTGCCGATATGCAGTTCCTTCTTCCCTGCGATTGGCGGATTTACAAAATCCTCCAGAGATTTGTTCAATTCATCCACTCCGGCAGCACTGCGTTTCCGATACGGAGTCAGGATCTGTACCTGATCCATGCCGTTTTTTGCAATCTCGTCCAGATAAATCCTCCGGACAATCTCTGCCGCTTCATCTGCTCCTTTACAGGCAATGAACTGAAAATCCTCCCCAAAGCTCAGATTAGTCTTATTCTCCTGCATCAGTTTTGCATTATAAGGTATGCTGCTCAAAGCGCCCTGCCGGTAAACCAGATCCAGTACCGTGACCGGAATCAGCCCGCAGGCAATCAGTTGCCGGAACACATCCCCGGCTCCTACGGATGGAAGCTGGTTCTTATCCCCGACTAAAAGGACTCTGGCATGTCTGCTAACCCGCCGGAAAAATTCATAGGCAAGATGCATGTCCACCATGGACACCTCATCTACATTTAGAAATCCGGCAGACAGGTACTCAAAATCCGGTTCAAAATCCGTATCATCTCCCAAAAGCCCCAGGGCCAGATGCATCGTGGATGCATTTTCACAGCCGGTACTCTCCACCATACGTCTTGCCGCACGTCCGGTCGGAGCCATAAGCTGTACCTCTGACCTGCATAACGCCTGATGGATATAGAGAATCACCTTGAGAACCGTTGTCTTTCCGGTTCCGGGACCTCCGGTAATAATACTGATGGGATGTGCAAACACCATCCGCACTGCCTGTTTCTGTGTTTCTGACAGCGTGATCCCCAGTGTCTTCTGTGCCTTTTCCAGCTCCGGTTCAATGGACAGCAAAACCGGCTTCTCCAAAAGCCGTCTGGCTATCATGGAAGCGGTCTGTGTTTCTTCTTCATACTGCCGGATAGAATAGATCCGTTCTTCCTCCACAACAATGCTTTTTTGCAGCACCAGCCGGTAAAGCACCTGACTGACATCCTGCTCCGATACTGCCATGACCTGCAGATCCCGGTTCAGCATTTCCAGTGCTTCCCTGATAACCTCCTGACGCTGCTTAAACAGATGTCCTTCTTTCATTGCCTGATTCATGATATGTCCGATGCACCCGGATATCCGCATGGGATCATTGAGTGCACAGCAGCACTGTCTTCCGATCGCATCCACAGTCAGAAACCCGAAGCCTTTGACTGCACTCAGCATGTAAGGGCGGTGCCGGATAATATCCACCGATTCATTTCCGAATTTCTTCAGAATCATATTCACTTTTTTGGGTGTTACCTTAAAAGGCGCCAGAAACGTCATCAGTTCCCGGAACACCTGGTTTTTTCCATAGGACTCCACAATAGCAGCCAGCTTCTTCTCGGAAATTCCACGGATCTTCAAGAGTTCCTGCGGGTTGTTTTCCATGATTTCCAGTGTCTGAAGCCCAAACTTCCGGAAAATAGTATCTGCCATCTTGGGACCGATACCTTTGATTGCACCGGAAGAAAGGTATCCTAAGATACCCTCCTTTGTCCGTGGTACAACCTCCATGAAATTTTCCACCTGATACTGAGTTCCATGCTCTCCGCTCTCCCATCTGCCTTCCATCTCAAGCTCAATCTCGTCTGTAAGCGGAAGACCGAATCCAATCGCTGAGAAGCCGATGATATTCCGGGATGCCAGATATTTGTCTCTGGCTGACAGGGGGACAGACGTATCCTGTGTGGTGAATATGGCAATCGTATACCCATTCTCCTCATTCTGGAAAATCTTATGTTTAAATCTGCACCTCATTGTTTATATCCCTCCAGCTTTTTATCCGCATCCGTTCATTTGGTTTTCTCATTACGCCGCCTCCTTCTTAATTCGGAAAGTACGGCTCTCCGTTGTTTTTGTATATTCCTCATAGATATCCGGATGCTGGTTTTTCAGCTTCTCCATCTGGTCTTTCCCAACCGAAGTACGTCTGGTCGGATTATAGGTAATACGGTAACGGTTCGTACCGTCCTCCAGCACTGCCTTGCAGCCCTGCCCCAGCTGTTCCACAAAAGGAACACTGATTGCCCGCTGTTCTGCTTCGATTTCCTTTTTCCGTTTTTCCAACTGTGACTTTTCCTCCGAAAGGGTAAGATACTTCTCAAGATTTTTTGATTCCAGACCGGAAAGCACAATTTCCGGAATAGATTTGTCTGCAAAACCACCATAATTACGGATATTTGCCAGAACCAGATCGGAATTCCCGTTATGCGGCGGTACTACATTTTTCAATACATGTTCCTGCCAGAAATACGTTTCCTGATCAATGATGTCTTCTTCCTCAATCAGATCACGCTCAATGGTGCGATACACAAACTCATTCTCGTTATTTCCATACAGGCATGCGATAAAGGCTTTCTGCATATTCATCACAGACAGATAATGCCTTACCTGCAGCACATAATGAGCTGGAATACCCTCATCAGCCCACTTATCTTTCGCATTATAATTGCAGGTTTTACATTCCAGAATCGCAAATGTCCCATCCGGCATACGAACAAAAAAATCCACATCTGCAAGCATGAACGGATATAATGGATGCCGGAACATGACACGTACCGGAAATACTTCCAGTCCGGTCTTTTTGGAAAAGATTTCTGCCACCAGATCTTCCAGCCGGTGTCCGACTTCCTTGGCAACCCAGTTGCTTTCCTCTTCCTCCTGAATGACCGGCTGCACACCTGTTTTGTTGTAAAACAGATCCCGGATAGTGGCAAATGGAGAGATCCCCATGATTGCCGCTACATCACTGCCGCCGATTCCTTTTTTGCGGTATTCCAACCAGTCTTCTCTTGACAGGTTACTGATATCCACAACCTTTTCCGGTGTATACTCTGCTTTGTTATTCATTCCAATTCCTCCTAACATTTGACTGCTCCATAAACGTCATATTTTTTCCAGTCTTTTATAAGCGCCTTCGTAATATCCTCCTCCAGCTTCAGGATGCCCTGTCCGGACATTCCTTCACAGGCTGCAAAAAAGGAGGCTTCATTCATGGCATAATAAAGATCATGTGCCGTACAGGCACCTTCCCCGTTCTGGGATACAAATAGCTCCACCACCTCATTCCGGATCTTCTGTTTAATGCCAAGTTCCTTCATCAGCAGCTTCAGGCAGTTCACCGGATTACGGATCTCAATGTCCATAAGCTGAGTAAGATTCTTCATCGCATCCACATAGCGGGCGCATACCTGCTCCAGATTTTTCCGGAAGTCCAGAATCGTTGCCCCTTTATCGTGAGCCAGCTTGATTGGACTTCCCAGACTGATAACGCCGTTTGGTCCGTCTGTCAAAAGCATCGGATACAGATTTGCACCGCTCGCTGCCACGTCAGATGTGGTAAAACGAAGTGCCGGTGACAGGATCTTCTCATCCATTCCGTGTGCATCCAGTGCTTTTCGGTAAGTATCCAGAAGTTCCTGACTTCCTCCGAGCTTCCACATGGCAGATACAATGGAATGGTCATAGATACCAGAGCCCTCCATGTAAACACTGCCTTTGAAATTCAGATTCAGATATTCGCAGGTTGTCTCAAACATGGCTTTCATATCAAGGATGCAATAATCATGTTTATCCCCGCCATGTACTGCGGAAACCTTTCCGTCCGCAATCTTAATCAGGGCATCCCCTTTTGCAACCCGCAGGCAGTAATTGACTACCTTCGCATATGTTGCCTTATCCAGCTTGCGAAGCCCGTCTCCATTGACACCTGCGCGGCTTAAAATGGTGCGGATGGCACAGTCACGTACCGGATAGGATTCTCCTCTCATTTTCAGTACAAGCTGCGTATTCTTCTCTGTATCCTCCAAAATTTCTTCCATGGATGCATCTGCCGCATCCAGATTTTGAGCCTCCTTTTCCAGTGGTGCCAGCCGTAACGTATTCGTTGGCTTTCTGATCCATTTGGCATTTCTTCCTCTCTCTGCCAGAAACTCCAGCAGATCTTTTACTTCTGCAAAGGATCTCTCAAATCCATCTGCATACACTCTTGCTTCATTCATGTTCTTATTCCACCTTTCTTAAAATAATATTTATCCATCAACAGCCGAAGCTGGTTGTGGCATGCAACTATGCCGAAACCTAAATGTAAGCACAAAAAAAGAATGAAAAGAGAGTCTTTTCTCTGTTCATTCTTAAAAGTCTGGTTTCTTCCTGAAAAAACAAAAGTGCCACGCAGCCAAAAAAGGCATACCGTGACACTCACTACAAACATAAACTACTTATGCCAGGAATCAGCTCCTGCTGTTTCCTGTAAGTTTGGAGATTCTTATGAATCCCGAAACTCCCCAAAAAGGGTGTGCATAAAATAAACTATATCAGTATACTAGCACAAGATATTCCTCATGTCAATTCAGGCTTATACTATATATGGTGTTTATATTTGTTCAAAATACTACATCTATTTTTCTACTACGAATTCAATCTTCTCTTTCAGATACTCCCGGCAGCCAAACCGAACCGTTCCACACTGCTTTGACTCCTCTTTCGCCTTTTCATTACAGCAGTCCAAGTAGGGACAATCGTTACATTGATTCCGCAGTGCTTCCTTCGCCCATTCAATTTCCTGCTCATTTCCTATAATCCGCACAGACATCCACTTCCTTTGCTATCATCATACCCCAAAATCCATTTTCTATCATCCATAATTTCTTTTTTTGTATCATTTTAGTAAATTACGGTTATATTACGGAATAATCACTATATTTCAAATATATCTCTATTTTATTCCGTAATTTGCTGTAAGTAAATAGTTTAAAATGTGGAAGAGAGGTGTAAATGTATGGATAAAAACTTTATTGGAGAACGCATCAGCGAACTGCGTTTAAAGAAAAATGTATCTGAATATCAGATGAGTCTGGATCTTGGCAAAAATAAAAGCTACATCCAGTCCCTCACTTCCGGACGTTCTCTGCCTACCATGCAGAGCTTTCTGGATATCTGTGACTATCTGGAAGTCACTCCTCAACAGTTCTTCGATTCAGAGCTGCACAATCTTCCTCTGATTGACAAAGCAACTGATCTGATGAAACAACTCGATGACGAGGATATGCTTGCGCTCATTTCCATGCTGAATCGTCTGGCTCTAAAACGCAAATAGATTTCCGTGGCTGTCAAATCAAGGCAGCTTTTATTTTTATCATTTTTTCTTAAAATTTTTCAATCTTAAAGAAAAGCCCCCTATTCCTTAATTGAATGGGTAATATATCCATTCGCCGTACCTTGAAAACAAAAGAAATCTTTCGGGAGATTGATATAGGTGACTGCAGATAGTTTGCATCTTCGCACGCCTGCAGCTTAATAGTTACAAAGTAACACCGTTTTACGTGGCCGGAACGGGCATAGGAACTGGCTTCTGAAAGAATAACATAGACTTTTGGGATTTTAGCTTATAGCGCTTTTATTAGAGAACTTTTACTCAAAATTTGATATAATAATAGACAGGTATCAAGTTGATTCCCTGTCTGTGGAAAGGAGATTCATGATAACTGTAACAAAAAGGGATTTGATTGAATTAGGCTACGGTCCTTCCTTTGCTGCTGATATTATCAAAAAAGCAAAGGAACTTATGGTAGAAAAGGGGCATACCTATTATCAATCCAGAAAATTAGACAGGGTTCCAAAAGAAGCCGTTGAAGAATTATTAGGGATTACTTTGCCCGATAAGCAAGAATGATCGTGCTTTTTGCATTTTAGTAAGGAGTGAAATCATGGCAAAAGATCCAATTAAAAAAGCAGAAAACGGCACTTATTATTTTCGAGCCAACCTCGGATATCATCCTGTAACCGGAAAACAGATTCAAAAATACCGCAGCGGATTCTCAACAAAAAAAGAAGCCCGTGCCGAGTATTCCAAATTGATTCTTGCATCAACGGAAGAATTAGCTGATAAGAAGGAAGACATTACCTTCAAAAAGTTTATTGAAGAAATCTATCTTCCGTGGTACAAAACTCAGGTGAAAGAAAGTACCTACAAGAATCGTTACTCGACCATTCAAAAACACTTTGCCTATTTCTACAAGAAGAAAGTGTCCGAAATAGAAGCGATAAATGTACAGACCTGGCAGCTCAAGTTGGCAAAACAATTCAGTCCAAACTATGTACGCATTGTTCAGGGAATGTTATGTTTAGCTTTTGACCGGGCGATTATCCTCGGACTTGCAAAGAAGAATCCTGCCCGCATGATCGGCAATATCAAATCTAAAAAAGTAAAGATCGACTTCTGGACTTTGGAGGAGTTTCAGAAGGTAATATCCCTGCTGTACAAAGGTGACTACTACGAGCACTATCTCTTCATCTCGTTCTGGCTTTTATTTATGACTGGAATGCGTATTGGAGAGGCTGCCGCCTTACAGTGGGATGATATTGATTTTGAAACAGGTATGCTGATTATTAGTAAAACACTGTACTATAAAACAATGAATGACTACAAATTCGTTGAACCTAAGACGCAGGCAAGCAACCGTACCATTTATATTGATGCTGATACCATCAAGGAATTACAAGAATGGAAGGCGGTTCAGGCAAAGGTTTTACCAAATTGTGGATTCGTCCTGAGTTATAACAGTACACCCACCAGCAAAACAACACTTCCAAGAGCATTGGAGAAATTGGCAAATTTAGCTGGTGTTCACAGAATCAAAATTCATGCCCTGAGACATTCGCATGCTTCCCTGCTTATCAGCATGGGCGAAAATCCACTGCTGATTAAAGAGCGTCTTGGACATGAAAAAATACAGACGACACTAGGAACTTATGGTCATCTGTATCCAAACACCAATATTGAGATTGCAAAGAAGCTGACCGGGGTTCTCAGCTACCAGTCAGCTTCTCAAAGTATTGCTAATTATACCAGTAATCAGCATACTGCAATGTATCACAAAGAAATATAAAAATGCAATGATAATGCAATTTCAAACACCCAAAGCCGCAAAGCCCCGTGGTTACGGGCTTTGTAGCCCAGCGTCAACTATTCAAACTCAATCGTTCCCGGATAACTCTATTCACGCCTCTAACTTCATTGATAATTCTGCTCATTACCTTATTAAGCACTTCATACGGAATCTCTGCTGCTTCCGCAGTCATAAAATCAACTGTATTCACCGCTCTGAGTGCAATAGCATAATCATAAGTTCTCTCATCGCCCATAACACCGACGCTTCTCATGTTTGTAAGCCCCGCGAAATACTGGCCGATACTTCTATCTAATCCTGCATTTGCGATTTCCTCACGGTAGATGGCATCCGCATCCTGCACGATTTTCACTTTTTCAGCGTTCACTTCTCCGATGATGCGGATACCAAGTCCCGGACCGGGGAATGGCTGACGGAACACAAGATATTCCGGAATTCCTAATTCTAATCCGGCTTTTCTCACTTCATCTTTGAAAAGATCTCGCAACGGTTCTATAATTTCTTTAAAATCAACATAATCCGGCAAGCCGCCTACATTATGATGCGACTTAATAACCGCAGACTCGCCTCCAAGACCGCTTTCTACTACATCCGGATAGATTGTTCCTTGCACAAGAAAATCAACTGCACCTATCTTCTTTGCTTCTTCTTCAAATACACGTATAAATTCTTCACCGATAATTTTACGTTTTTCTTCCGGCTCTTCCACACCTTTTAATTTTGCATAAAATCTTTCCTGAGCATTGACACGAATAAAATTGAGGTCATACGGTCCTTCCGGTCCGAAAACGGCTTCAACTTCATCGCCTTCATCTTTTCTCAGCAAACCATGATCGACAAATACGCAAGTAAGCTGCTTTCCGATTGCTTTTGACAACATAACTGCAGCAACAGAAGAATCTACGCCTCCCGAAAGAGCGCACAGCACTTTTCCGTCTCCGACTTTTGCGCGGATTGCTTCAATCGTGCTTTCTACAAACGCATCCATCTTCCAATCTCCGGTACAGCCGCACACATTTTTCACGAAATTATTGATCATCTTCGTTCCTTCTACCGTATGAAGCACTTCCGGATGAAACTGAATTGCATAAAGCTTCTCTTCTGCATTTTCTGCGGCAGCTACAGGACAGTCTGCCGTGTGTGCGGATATTTCAAATCCCGGAGCAATTCGGGAAATGTAATCGAAATGACTCATCCAGCAAATTGTAGATGGTGAAACATTATCAAAAATCTTTGAAGAAGTTTTATCAATCAAAACCTCTGTTTTTCCATATTCTCTCACATCTGCTTTCTTCACTTCCCCGCCAAGAACATGCATCATAAGCTGTGCACCGTAGCACAAGCCAAGTACCGGAATGCCCAGTTTAAATAATTCCTCTGTATAGGTAGGTGAATCCGGCAGATAGCAGCTATTCGGTCCTCCTGTCAGGATGATTCCCTTCGGATTCATTGCTTTGATCTTTTCAATATCTGTTTTGTAAGAATAGATCTCGCAGTATACATTACATTCTCTTACGCGCCTGGCAACAAGCTGGTTATACTGTCCGCCGAAATCAAGCACGATCACAAGTTCATTCTTCAAGATTGTCCTCCTGTTTAACACGGCATGATAACCGCTTTTTATGTACTCATTATAGTTGGGCGTTTCCGTTTTTACAAGTGCAACAAAAATTCCCAACGTATTTTATTATACGTCAGGAATTTATTATTCTCAACTATTTTGTAGTTTCCATCGTTTCGGTTTTAATTCAAGTTCTATTCATGTTTTATTTGCAAGATTGTAATTTCAAGATTCGGACAACCTTTCATACACATCTCTTTAAACATAAAATTTCTTATGCTGCATATTTTGCAATTTCTCTGCAAAGTTCTTCACAGTCATCTGTGTACATCTGCAAAGCAATTTCATTATTAATACCAAGATGCATAATTCCAAGTAATGACTTTGCATCTACGACTACATGTCCTTTTTTCATATCCATGTCAAATTCATACTTGGAGACCGTGTTTACAAAATCAAGAATCTCATCAGGATGCTTGAATGTAATCTTCATTTCACTCATTTTTCACCTCTCCTTTGAATATTTATGCGAAATTTAATTGTTTTTATATTTTTAGAATATTTTCTTTCTATTTTTCCCTAAAAACAATCATCTGTAATTTCCAGACCTCATATTATCATATTTTTCCAAAGTTAAAAGGGTGAATTTCTTTATAAAAGAGTACTTTTTTAATGCATTTATCGTATCAGCAATGCGCCGATTTACGGAATTCACTTGGCAGTACGCCCACTTCATCTTTGAATACTCTGCTCATGTATTTTGCATCTGAATATCCTGCCAATTCCGCAATCTGATTCAATTTCAGTTTCGTGTTGGTAAGCAGTTCTTTGATTCGTTCTATTTGTAATGTACGAACCATTTCTTTAAAGCCTACCCCGATTTCTTTTTTAAACTGACTGCTCAAATATTCTTCTGATACAAATAATTTATCTGCCATTTCTTCCAAGGTAATCCCCTGATCGTATTCCTTTTTTACCATCTGCAGCGCTTTTTGAATCAGCGGACTTAAATCGGCATTTTCGTTTTCTTCCTCTGCCTGAAAATTCAGTGTCCTGAAAAATAATTCTACCGCGGCGCGAATTTCTCCCCAACTCATCGCCTTCGCAATATCCTGCATGCTTTTTTGCACCTGCAGTTCCGAATGAATTTCTCTTTTCAGCTTATATGCGTTCAAAACAGCCATGTTAAAACGAATCAAAACTTCTTTTATCTGACTCGGACTATGCAGGTCGCGTTTACACAGATCATACAACGTATAATAACACTTTATGATTTCTTTTCGATTGGAAATAACTGCCGACCGGCGCAGCCTGTTCTCCAGTTCTGCCGGATATTTAAGAGGAACGATTTCCATAGATTCTACATCCTCGCGTCTGATCAGATCTCCTCTGTCAAAGAAAAGATTCCACTCCCGTATCATCCGTAGATTTTTAAGTGATACATTCAACATTTCTAAATGCTGCACATCCTCCCACAAACAGACCAGTTCCCCTCGGATCATTCCGCTTAATCGTGACACTACCTCATTTTTGAAAAAAGGATACCGTATTGTTTTTTTCTCCGGTCCATATATGATCACAGTAAAAAGATGCCATTCATCAATAGGAAGCACACAAACCGAAAATTCTTGATTCTGTCCAAGTTTTTCTAATATTTTTTGCGTCATCTCCCTCTGCTCCATATAGCCGTTTCCAAGCCATACCACAAACAGGTTTCCGCGATCGGCAAGCGTAAATCCATACTTTTCGTGTGTAATTCCGTCAACAATCTCATCTCTGTGGATCTGTCCGTTTAAACATGCCATAAAAATATTTTCTACGGAAAGAGCTGTTTCTATCACAAGTTCTCCCGCCAACTTGTCCTCAATCATCTGCAGCGCTTTTGCAATTTGCACTTTTTTCACCGGTTTCAGCAAATATTCGTCCACTCCAAAACTAATTGCCTGTCTTGTCCTGTCAAAATCATTATCTTTTGTAATTACAAGCACTCTGCTGTGAATTTGCTCAGACCGTATCTTTTTCAAAAGTGGCAAACCGTTTTTCCCCGGCAGTTCAAGATCCATGATAATAAGATCCGGGCGTTCTTTCACGATTATCTCACACCCTTTCCGTCCGTCTGCCGCTTCCCCGACAATTTTGCACCCTGATTTTATTTTATGTGTCTCAACCACTGTGTTTATAGCTTGTTTAATGACTTCTCTGGATGTCTCTTCGCTGTCAACTATTACGATCCTCATTCGTCACCTCCGCCTAAATATAAACCTTCGCGTTTATCTCTTACTGCTAATTCGTACCTTACTGTATCTTTCTAGTATATTCGGCTCTGACTCGATTTGTAAAGAACTTTCACTTCTATTCAGATAACATTTTGTGCAAATATTTTTCCCGCGTAGCCATCCCTCCCCGAATATGACGTTCTGACTTATTCGTATCCAATACCTTTCGCGCCTCTTTTGCTAAAGCCGGGTTGATCTGTATGAGTCGTTCGGTTACATCTTTATGTTTGGTCGTCACAATTTAGAACGGTTTCATTTTCTTCAATTAATACAGACTCATCTAACCCAAGATCTCCAAGCAAGCGTAAATAAATATCTACATTTCCATCCTTATCTACTTCTATCTTCTGAATCAATCGCTTTAACTGCTGATTGGTCATCTGGTGTACATCAGTAATGTCTTCAATTTCTTTAAATGTATTATTTAAAATATTCTCTAACTGTTCCCCTTTGGTTAAATGATAAGATACCATCTTGAGTTCATTTTCTATTCGTTCCATTTCCTGGCGAGAACCACCAATCTTCTCATTCAACTCTTCACGAGAAATCAAATCATCCGTATACATATCCATATATTTTTGTCTGGTCTTTTGCAATTTAGCAAGTTCTGCATTCAATTCTTTTTCGTACTCTACATTTTCATCTTTAGCTTTATATACACGCTGAAACTCATTTACCACATGAGCAATCACTTTTTTCTTTTGTTTCAATACATTTGTAAAATATTCCTGCAGAACTTCAATGAGTTCTTCCTCATCCACAACCGTTTTATTGGGGCAGCTATCTACGCCCCGGCCATTTCGCCCCGAGCATACCCACCGTACATACGTGTTCTTATAAGTACGAACCGTTCTACGGAAGGACCAGCCACATTCTTTACATTTGATCAATGTCGAAAACAGATGCTTATTACTCTGCCGTTCGTGACTAAGATTAAATGCATCATGTCTGCCTCTTAAAATCTCCTGTGCTTTTTCAAATGTCTCATCTTCTATGATTCGAAGTTCCGGCCGCTCCACTACCATCCATTCTGTCTCGTCCTTGTCTCTTCTCTGACCTGTCAAGAAATCACTGACTTCTTGCTTGCCATTAATAATTTTTCCAGTATATATTTCATTTGTTAAAATACGGCACGTTGCATTCTGACTCCATTTGCAATTTCGTTTTGTCTTATATCCTTTTTCATTTAACATATTTGCAATCTTGGCAGCACCGTAGCCTTCTTCTGTGTACCACTTGTAAATCTGCTGTACAACTTTAGATTCTTCTTTATTAATTGCAAGATTAAAATAATCTCCGATTGTTTTGTCATATCCATATACAATATTCGGAACTCGTCCTTTTTCTGCATTCATCTTCTTACCAAACTTTACACGTTTGGAAGTATTCGCGCTTTCTTCCTGTGCCAGAGCCCCAAAGATGGTAAGAACAAACTCGCTATTTCCCATGCTAGTCATATTGGCTGTTAAGAACTGTGTTTCAATTCCCAATGATTTCAGCTTACGGACATTCTGTAAAAGATCCACCGTGTTTCTGGCAAAACGAGAGATGTCTTTTACAACGACCATATCAAACAATCCATGCTCTGCATCAGACATCATGCGAAGAAATTCTTTACGATTTTTAATTTTAGTTCCGGAAATACCTTCATCTGCATATAATCTTACTAAAGTGTCCCCTGTGCGTTTTGTGTATTCTGAGAAGAATTCCTTTTGGGTTTCCAGACTGTTGAGCTGATCGGCTTTGTCGGTGGAGACTCGGCAATAGGCTGCTATGTTCATAATGCTACCTCTCTGTTATAGTTGTATCGTTCTGTTACATCTTTTATTATATCTTGTAATGAAAATTTGTAAACAAAAACAAGGTATTATTAATGCTAATTCTCAATAACACCTTGCTATCTCTTACTATAGTTCCAACTATAAAATCATATCCATCTATTTTATTTTTCTAAACTTTGTTGTTCCAATTCCAACTTTTTAATACGAATCGTATATTTGTATATTCTACAATTCAATGCAATTACAACTGCTGTAATTAATAAAAAAAGCATTATGCGTACATATTGATCTAGTGAACTATTTTCTAACATACCTAATACTGTTGGGACATACATTATTCCTAATACATTTAAAAATCCCTCTCCCTTTTCTTTATTTTCAGATAATTTCAAAATTTTATCATTCAGATTTTCTCTATCTATTTTATAAATTTTACGTATATGAAGAATATAATCTACACATAAAACGCAAAGTATAATTTCAAAAAATATTATTATTTTCCACATATCTACCGTCCCCTTATATACTTCTTAACTGTATGTTCTCATATTTATTTTCTTTCTCATCTTCCCATGTCGAAATAATTTCAAATTTAGGTGCAGAACCTCCATGTATCACTACACATTCTTCAAAATTGCTTCCTGGCTCAAGATATTCGAATGGCATTTTGTCTTTCATGATTATAACGTTGTATTCTTCAGGTATAGAAACCGCAACATTATATGCCGTTTCATTACCTGAATTCCACACTTTCAATCTATAACTTCCTTTTGAAATCTTAATAACTCTTGCTTCTATATTAGCTTTTTTCTCCTCATTTTCTTCTGCTCGAATCTTTTCTAATTCATGTTTCTTTAACGCCAATTCATATTCCCTTAATTTTTCTTCCACCTCTGATAACTGAACTTGTACCTTCATCGTATCATTAGAGCGTTTCAATGCAATAAGCGAGACAATAAAAGCCGCTATAGGCATAATATATAATGCTACGCTCTTTATGACTTCTATTACAATATTAAAACAATTCGTAATTTCCATATTCATCTAAGACTATCTCCATTTCTTTAGTACTTTCGATAATTCTTTTTCAAATTCCTTAACAGCCTCTTTTTTTATATCCTCTATATTAGCCTCTATTAATTCTTGATTTAATTCTATCAACTCAGCTTTCGTGAAAATCTTTCCACAATCTGAACATTGCATCTTTGTTTCATCTGGAGCATCCTTTAATTCGCAATCAATATCATCTATTGTTGAAAATTGATCATTACCGCATACATCACAATACAATGTTACATTTCTACTTAAATCTTTCATTCGCACTCTTCCTCTCTAGTCAAAATATTTTTTCTGTTCCTCCGGCAAATATTTCGCCAGTTCCTCCACCAACTCATACACCTTCGTTCCAGGTGCTATCTCCGCCGGTGTCTTTCCCTCTCCATTTTTAATAATCCGTTTCGCATATCGAATTGCCAACTTCGGATTTCCACCATTCATCAGCGTCTCAAATATGTCATCCATATTCTTCTCATACTTCCCAATTCCCAGTTCCTGAAATTTCTCATTCAAAAATTTCTTATACTCGGACCTATGATTATTTGCCGTATAATATGCAAAATGTAACATGAACCAGAATTCGATACACTCATTACTCCACGCCGCATGATACTGAATATCTGGATTCTTTTGATTTAATACTTCTGCCCGCTGAACTACTCCATTGACATCACTGGATGGAAAACTATCTTTATCATAAACACACCATATCTGCCCTTTCGTAATCTTATTCTCACGCACATACTCTTCAGCTTTTCCAATTACCCGCATCGTCTCAGCCTGGCAGCCCTCAATTTCAATCAAAACCATATCTCGATAAATGGGATTATCTTCAATATACCGTTTGAATCCTTGAAAATATTTAGGTTCCGTTGCTTGTCCCTCGCAGAAAATATAGTAGCGGAATTCTTTCTTTTCCAGATATTCCTGCCGACGTTTCTTCTTCCAGTTATCTTTCTCTTTTCTGCCTCTTTTAGCCATTCACCATCCCCCAATCTATAATCTTTCTGAGGTATGGATCTGCACCATATTTTCCTTCCAGATACTGTTTATCGAACTTGGCATCCTTCCGTACAGATTCACCTTTCTTATTTTTAAATTCTACAAGAGAATATAATTTTGAGTTCTGACGGTTTCCTTTTGCTACAAACCAGATTTCATCTCTTCTGAATACTTCACTGTTCATAGTAGACAGGTCATGTGACGTAAAAATCAACTGAGCACCTTTTTTATTCTTTTCCATATTACTGAACGTCATAATCAGATATTTCAGTAATACCGGATGGATTTTTGCATCCAGTTCATCAATTACAAGAGTTGTTCCCTTCAACAAGCTTTTTGCAATAAACGGGAGCAGACCAAATAATTTCTTTGTTCCACTGGATTCATCAAATAAATTCAATTCTGCTTCATATTCATCTACTACGTGTTTTGTAAACACTTCAATCCGGTCATTCTCCTTTTCTTCTACACGGAAATCTACAATATCTAAATCCATCTCCTGAATCATCTGAAGCATCAGTCTTTTTACATCCTCTGACTTAGAAATAGCCATTCGTAATTCCTGCATAGGATTTCCATAATTCAGGAAATCAATCTCTTCATCAAACCAGTCAAGCACATCCTGTACCACTTCATTTTTGCTGTAAGTAATTCCAAGATACGATAACAACGGCAATGTATCGGATAATTCATCACTGGTTTTCAATCTTGCAAATGCACCTTTCAAAGTAATTTCATCTTCATCTCGTTCAAAAAGTGCTGATTTTCGTCCTGTCTCCAATTTTATGCGGTCTAATCTTTCGTATTCAATCACTTCTTTTTTAACAATTAATTCATAGCGGTACTCTGCCATTGCTGTTCTAAAAAACAGTTCAAATTCTGTTGGTTCATTTCTTGTCTCTTCATCAAAAGCAAATGGCTCTATCACTAGTTTTTTCATTTTCATTGCAATCTCTTCGTTATTACTTGTGGCATATAATGGTCTCAGTACTTTCGTAACCAGACTGTGTAACGCTTCAAGAACGTTAGATTTGCCTCCACCATTTGGTCCATATACAGCAGATACCGGTAAATATAATTCCTCATCTTTATCTTTTATAATTCTGTCTTCATGCTCAGATATGGCGGCAGCCTGCATGTCAAATGTTACCTCATCTCGTATACTCTTAAAATTTTTCACTGTAAATTGGCATAACATCTTATTTACCTCCATTAGTCCAAACTTCTTGCCTATATCTTTATTATATTCCGTTTTTTTATTTTTACAATAGTTTCATGAGATAAGATCTCATATTTTATATTGTAATTTACATTTCGGCAATTTTCGGCAAAATTATACACCTTATACTTCCTGTTAGTGCTTTTCAATTCCTTACTCATCTATCCACTTCGTTCCGATTCACATTCATTTGCTTCCACCTGCACCATATTCTCCTGCAATATTTTCTCCACCTTCCCCGCATTTGCTTCTATCATCACCTTCAATATGTAATCGGCGGTCACTTCCACCGGATTTGGATTATGAAATCGATAGTTCAGTTTTCTTTTCGCCACGGTGAAGTTTCCACCTCCTCCCTGCTCACTCTTTGTCCATTACTATGAAATGTCCTTCTGAAATAGTCCTAGATTTTCAGAATGTTTTTCATAGTCTGCATATTGTCATTTGCCATGGCTTCACGTCTGCTGACTCCATCAATCTTTACCGGAATACATCTCTCCAGAATTCTGTCATAAATTCTTTTCTTGCATTCTGACTTAGCTGTAATTCCAGCAAGAATTTTGGAAATTGATAATACTGCATCTGCCGCTCCTGCTCATTCATGTACAAATATTTCATTTGTTTCTTCCTCACCTTCTCAATATTTGAGGAAATATATTTTTGAATTTTATATCCACAAAAATTTATCCCTCTATATATACAAAGGGAGCGGGCACAAAATACAGCCCCCTCATCAGAATTTTTTTATTTTTTTCATAATTTCATTACTAAGCATCTCAAAATTCCACATAATCTCGAAGATAAATAGAGAACCAATTAAGGTACTATAATCTCTAGTGAATTTCGCTCTTTGTTATTTCTTTCTTCCTTTTAATCTAAATTTTTATACAAGAGCAAGATCCACCTGTGTTTAACAAATTTATTCTTAATGAATATTCTATTTTCATCCTCTTGATTCAATTTCATCTTTATATAATTAGCTTTCATTAAAGATTTTCGCATCATTTACATAATATGTTCCTTTAAAAGTTTTCAAAAAAAGCACCCGGCTTCTGCCAGATGCTCTGTAAAAAAATTTCAATTTTTACCTGCTTACATTTTCAATGTAGCCAATATAATCTCCCTGATTTCCGAATATTATTTTCGATTATTACGATACGGTATTACCCGGGTGGATCTTGCTCTTCTCTTTTAATATCAATATAATTCTATTTTTCGATAATCTATGACAGTGCTGCAGTTAAATGATATACTAATTCTAGTTTATAAATTCGGAGGTATATTATGTCGAACATTCAGATAACAGAAAATGGGCCAGGAAAATATTCTCCTGAATGGTTTTATAGCGAATCTCAGACTCCAGAATGGATTTCATTTGCTCACAAGGCTGATAATCTACGAGAAAATTTTATAAATCTTTTTGGAATAGAACGCTTAAAATCACTTTCGGGAAAAGATTTGTTAACTTCTTTATTTTATAATGACGAAGGAACTAAAACCAATCTCTGCTATAGACTTGAAATGGACAAAGATATTCGCGAAGTATTTGGAAGTATTTCCGGCGGAGCAGCTTATAAATTTGGATTATTCTATCATAAGAAAAATCAAAGTTGGACCTGTGGCTCACCATTAAAACCTGTGCTTCTTACTGAGGATGAAGCAATACAAAAAGCAGAAGAAATGCGAAATGATCTGGTTGAAGGTGCTGAAATAATATCTTCTTTTGGTCCTTTAGATTCTGAAGAAGATTACGAGCAACTCTATAAACAGCTGGAACATATCCCTGGAATCAATATGGTATGGCGCATGAAATATTATCAAATGCTCTTTCCAACATTATTCGCTCCATTTTATGGACAGGATATTCAGCTGAGAGTATTGCATTTTCTAAATCAAAAACCAAGTGATATTCCTTTCATTCGCATGGGACAAATTTCATTATATGCAAGAAAATGCAATGTTCCCGGAGTTGTCTTTGCTCATATTTATGGAAAAAATGTAGGATATACTAATGAGACTAATGATTCTGACACAAATACGCTTTCCGATAAAAAACATAAAACGCACTACTGGATGTATACCGTCTTTGATGATAAAAGTTGGAATGAATGCCAACAAAAAGGAATCATGGTTTTAGGTATGGACGATATTGGTGATTATTCCCAATTTGCTTCCAAGGAAGCTCTCCGTCAAGAACTGATAGATGTGTACGACAGTAGTACTTCACGGAAAAATCAGGCTTTGATGGCATGGAATTTTGCGAATACCGTATCAGTTAACGATGTGATTTTTGCGAAACGCAGCAACACTCTTGTTGGTAAAGGTATTGTCACTGGAAATTATGTCTTTGACGATCTTCGTCAGGAATATAAAAATGTCCATGCTGTAAAATGGCTTCAAGTTGGCGAATGGGAACATCCTGGTAATGCAGTAGCAAAACGCTTAACTGATATCACTCCATACACTGATTATATTGAAAAGCTTACTTCCATCTTTGCTCCAGATGAATTAGATGATGTAGATACACAACCAGAAATAGACTATCCAGCTTACTCTTCTGCAGATTTTCTCTCAGATGTGTATATGAATGGACAAGATTATAAAACACTGGTAAATGTTTTAAAAATGAAGAAAAATATTATTTTACAAGGCGCACCTGGAGTTGGAAAAACTTTTACTGCCAAACGACTTGCTTATTCCATTATCGGCGCAAAAAATCCTGACCGTGTTCAAATGATCCAATTCCACCAGAGTTACTCCTACGAAGATTTTATTGAAGGATACCGACCAACGGAAAATGGATTCACAATTAAAAAGGGTTCTTTTTACAAATTCTGCAAAATGGCCGAGGATGATGATGAAAATGATTATTTCTTTATTATTGATGAAATCAATCGTGGCAATTTAAGTAAAATATTCGGTGAATTATTTATGCTGATTGAAAAAGATAAGCGTGGTATTGAACTGCAATTGCTATATTCTGATGAGAATTTCTCTGTGCCTGCAAATGTATATATTATCGGTATGATGAATACTGCTGATCGCAGCCTTGCCATGTTAGATTATGCTTTAAGACGACGTTTTTCATTTTTTACTATGAAACCTGGATTTAATACCTCTGGTTTTCAAACTTACCAAGATTCTTTAAAAAGTGATGCCTTTAACAAATTAATTGCTTGTGTGAAACAGCTCAATTCTAAGATAGCAGAAGATATCTCACTGGGTGAAGGATTCTGTATTGGTCACAGCTACTTTTGTGGTTTAACACCAGAAGCTGCCAACACCCAAACTTTATCATCCATTGTAGAATATGAATTGATTCCGCTTTTAAAAGAATATTGGTTTGATGAGCCCGCAAAAATCGTAGACTGGTCTGATCGACTAAGGAGTGCTGTTAAATGATTCCTGTACAAAATATTTATTATATGCTGTCCTACGCTTTTCAAGCATTACAAGCACAAAACTATAAAGATCTGGCTACAGAAAAATTTCATAATACCGCTGAATTATGTGCAGCCATTCTTGATAAGGGCATTAGCGTACAGCTAAAACGAGGCTTAGGAAGAGATTATCTGCCAAAATCAGAATCTCTTTCCACGCTACAGGGAAGGCTTAATATTTCTGAATCCATTAAAACTCAGACTCTGCTGAAGAAGCAAATGATTTGTACATACGATGAATTTTCAACTAATACACAATTTAACCAGATTATTAAATCTACAATGTTAATGCTTCTTAAGGCCAATATCACAAATACACGAAAAAAGAGTCTTCGGAATTTATTATTATTTTTTTCTGATGTTAACGAAATTGATTTACGTTTTGCAAATTGGAACCAACATTATAATCGTTCCAATCAAAGTTATCAACTGTTACTTGGAATCTGTTATTTGATTTATAACGGACTTCTCCAGACACAGAATGATGATACCACAAAAATAATGGATTTTTTTGACGAACAACGTATGTGCCATTTATATGAAAAGTTTTTGCTTGAATACTATCGTAAAGAACATCCAGAACTATCTGCCAATGCATCACAGATTGCCTGGCAACTTGATGATTCTGAGAACCAATTGCTTCCTAAAATGCAAACCGATATTATGTTATCTCAAGGAAACAATATACTTATTATCGATGCAAAATATTATTCACATATGACTCAGCAGCAATACGGGACAAACACTTTGCATTCCAATAACCTCTATCAGATTTTTACATATGTGAAAAATAAAGAATTTGAGTTAAAAGACTGTGAACATACTGTCTCTGGAATGCTTCTTTATGCACAGACTGATGAAAATGTTATTCCCAATAATACATACCAGATGAGCGGAAATCAGATTTCTGTGCGTGCATTGAATTTAAATCAGGATTTTTCCGGAATTTCTGAAGACTTGGACTCTATCATAAAAAAACATTTCTTTTATCACTCGGGAGAGTAAATTCTCTCCCGAATATATCATTTAAACAAGTACTATCTTATTGCCATTTCTAAATTTTCCTTTGCATGATCTTCATAACAGTATTTCATTTTTTTACTTTCCAATTTTTCACGTGTTTTAATCCAACAAATTACCGTTGTAGACACACAGACTGCACTTACAATAATTGCACTTGCTGCTGACCATCCAGTTAATGACATGTTTATTTTTACGTTTTCCATTAATTCATTTGCTCCATTTGAACTCACTCCAACGCTATTTTCATTTGTAATCATCTTTTTTCTCCTCTCCATTTATCTTTCCAACTCACAAAATCTATTATTTTCCCCGTCGACGTGTTATTATAATACCATATTATTTTGTCCGATATAATTAGCATTTTATTTTATTTTGTCCGCTTTTAAAGGAGATTGATTTATGCCACGAAAACCTGTATATACAATTCCAATTAACAAGATAATTTTTAAAGAAATTATAAAACGCAAAGGTTATAATATCCGCTCACTTACTGACAAATTATCTATTTGCAGTGAACGCACTCTTCGACGCGCCTTGAACAACGGACTTATACGCCCTATATATCTTAATAATATAGCTCAGAATTTAGATGTAGATCCCCGCTTTCTATCTGGTGAAATATTTTTAAATGATCCTAAATATAAATTCTATAGCCTGAACTATTATTATCACGAACTAAATAAATACCCCTTTTCACGTAAAGCATTTGACGAATTGCAGAATCTCGATATAAAAAATCATCTTTCAAATATTTTCTCTTTATTTAACATTTCTTATAAGCAATTTGAAAATCTAGATTTTGAAAAGAAATACAACTTGCAACATGATTTATTTGAGACAATTCCTCAAATTCTATTAAAATATTTTTCAGAAGATGCTTACGGGAATAAAGATATGTATAATCTTTATCATTTAGTGTCCGAACTTGAAAACTACTATGAAGATTATAGTTTGCATTTAAATGCAGAAAATTGTCTTCGCAAAAAATTTCTAAATAATCGACCTAAAGGATATTCCAAATCAAAAATACTTTCTATGACTACTGATGAATTATTAGACTTAGATCAATCTTTACAATGGTATAATCCATCTAAGGATGAATCTAATTAAAACACTAATGCTAATATGTATTTTGCGACCTTCGGCGGTCGCAGATGAGTTTTGGAATGATTGATTCACTCCCCACCCCTGACCATTAAGATATGTTATATGTAATAATATTCCGTAATTTTAGGCGAAAACCGTATAAAAAGGATTGCAAACAACTTTCTATTTGCAATCCTTTTTATTCTAAATTACTTTCCAAACGAATCTTTCTATTTTGTTACTACTATGTGTACCGTACTTTTACTGATCCCAAACTGTTTTGCTGTCTGCCGCACCGTTGCATTATTATCTATAATATAAGCTGCAATCTCAACGGCTCTTTCTTCGATATAATCTTTCAAAATATTCCCCTGTAAACATCGTTTTTACAATGTATGCCGCAAGCTGCAGAGGTATGTATTGAACTGTTATTTCCTTTATATCATCTACTTAGGATCTCTGTCTGTCGTCCTAACCATTTTTTATAAGTCGCTTCAATCAGAAATGCCCCCAGCGGTGCTGTAATCAAAATCGCAGTTACCGCAACCGTCAGCACAATATTACCGCAGGACAATCCCATCGCAAGCGGTACGCCGCCGATAGCTGCCTGAACAGTGGCTTTCGGCATATACGCGATCACGCAAAACATCCGTTCTTTCATTGTAAGCTTCGTTTTCAGCAAACATAAGAATACTCCCAACATCCGAAATACCAAAACCGCAAAAATCAAAACAATAGATACAACTCCCGCCGACACTGCATACCGGATATCCACAGTTGCTCCGACAAGTACGAAAAGCATCACTTCTGCGCCGACCCAAAGTTTATTGAATTTTGCCGACAATCGCTTCGCCACGTTTTTTCTCTTCTGCTGCAAAGCAATTCCCATTGTCATAACCGCGATTAAAGATGCGAATGGAATGACAGATGCAAATTCATCTTCAAATGTAACTAACAAAAAGGAAACACACACAAGAATAATAACTTTTGAAGTATCTCTTATATGAATCTTTTTAAAATATTCTGCAGAGAGAAATCCGATAAGAAATCCTGCTAAAGCTCCGACTGCAATCGAAATCGGAATATTGATAAAGTCCACTGCCGAAACTTGATCGCCCTGCGCTAATCCTGTAAATGCCGTAAACATTACGATCACAAACACATCGTCAACCGATGCTCCTGCAAGAATCATCTGAGGGATGCTCTTCTTTACACCGTATCCTTCCTCCATCAGTTTCAACATTTTCGGCACAATAACTGCCGGAGAAACCGCGGCAATGACCGTTCCCATAATAGCGGCATCCAAAATCGAAATTCCAAGCAGCTTAGGCGCTAATAAGACCATTCCTCCTATTTCAAAACATGCCGGAACAAAACACATTAAAACAGCAGGACGTCCCACCTTTTTCAGATCATTAAGATCTAATGACAATCCCGCTCTCATTAAAATAATAATAAGAGCGATCCTTCTTAGATCCGATGAAATATTCAAAATAGAAGCGTCGATCACGTCCAACACATATGGCCCAAGTACAATTCCCGTTACAATCATTCCGAACAAACTCGGCAGATGAATCTTTTTACAGATCCACCCCATAGACATACCGACTAAAAACATCATGGCAATACTGATCAGCATAACCCATCCTCCTTCTCTGACAAACCGGAATAAAATAAAGAAGTCCACTTCGCCACCTCCTCTCCTCACTCATGAACACTTTGACGCTTTGCCACCTCCGAAACGCCGCAAAGCGGTAAACTTCCTTATTGCGGCGTGTGCATTCTTCGGAAGAGTTTTATTCTATGGAAAATGCAAATTTCCTATAGAATAAAAAAGCTGATAATTCCTGCGTCAAAATGCAGAAGTCATCAGCCAAATCAGCGGTTTTAGTTTCATCACTAAGGGAGAACTTCATTCCCATAGTCAAATTGTATCAAAGTTACTGCTTTTGTCAACTATTTTCTCAAACGCTTTTCCCTGACAAAAGACAGTAAAAGGCAGAAAAGCCCCCGGCAGGCGCGCCTGCTGACAACGCCTGCCGGGGATCTCTTAATGTTTCATATCAGACTAATTACTCTCCCCAACTTCCCATTATACTATCATCTGTAAAATTATCACCTTGTTGGGGTTCAGTACCTCCATTACCCGACATAGTAACTACTTCTTCTCTGTTGAATTCGATCATCTCCATCATCGGAGTTTCGTATTTTTCTTTCACTTCCATACCTCCTCATCTTCTTTTCTATATATCTTTTAGTCTTCTTTTAAATATTCATCCTGCTCCGGTAAGTTTACTTCCGCTTCAGCAAGATTTTCATCCTGCGCTGCTTCCTGCTCCTGGTCTTGTACAGGTGTCTGCTCTACCATAGTAGCCGCTGCGCCGTCATATGTCAAGAGCCATGTTAACGTCGGATAGCCTTTTTCCGCAACAGAACTGAAATCCCATGCATTCGGATCTGCCTGTGCCGTATTGTCATTAAAAGAAAGCGTATCACGATACAACTCTACATTATTGATATTATCTATTGTCAGCAGTGTACCGCTTTGACTCGTTGCATCTGTAACGTTAGACCTTCCTGTTTTTCCTGTAACTTCATAACATAAATTCAAATTATTTTTTGTAACAGCCTTAAGATCTTTGCCTAAAAACTTATAATTGTTTCCTGAATTTCCTATGGAAATACATCTGTCAAGATACCAACGATTATCATATTGGAGACTTGTATTAACATCTCCTACAAATCCGCTTTTTTCTGTCCACGAATCCGGTTTATTGGATCTCGCTTCCACATTACTTATCACATTTCTCACAACTGCCGCTTTTACTTGTCCGGCAACTCCACCCTGCTGATTATTATCCATAATAATCTTACCTTCTACGTAGGAATCTTCAAATTTGGAATTATAACCTGATAAACTTCCGACTGCTCCTCCGACAAGATTAAATCTTCCAAGTTCTTCTTCGCTAAGTCCACTGTTGATATCAATTCCTTCCAACCAAACTTTTCCGATATAGGTTTCATTTACCAAACCACCCAAAGCGCCTGTATTTCCTCCGCCGTTTAGCTTCACGCAGTTCATATATATAGTTTCTAACCTTCCGTTGCTAACTTCACGTGCGAGTCCGTTTGCCTCTGCAAGTACTGGTTTTCCTTGCCAATCAAAAATATCCTTGTACCCTGCATTCACAAATACATTCTGCACACGCAGATTTTTCACGACTGCTTTTTTGCTTGACGTTCCGCTGATGGAATCAAACAGCGATGCTCTTAACCCGTGGATCACCTGATTATTGCCATCCAGTTCTCCTTCAAAGCGCTTCATAATATAGGACGTCTGACCTTCTGCGAGTTTTACCTGCTCCAGTGAAATATTATTCATCAAAATGTATTTTCCGCTCGGATTCTCTGCGATCTTCATAAAGTCTGCCGGAGTACGGATTGCCGTATATCCTTGCGGCACTTCTGTCTTCAACTGTTTATGTGTCGTTACTGCCGAACCTTCCGGCAATGGCGGAAGCGGTTCTGCGTCTGCTACCCAGCTTAATGTCGGATGGCCTTTTTTCTCAACAGATGTAAAGTTCCATTTTGAGCTGTCGAATTTCAGAGTATCCTGATAGAACGATGTTTCTTTATACCTACCCGTCTCATCCAAGTAACCTGAAACTACACTGCTTCTTCCACTGACATTCGCTTCATAACAGTTCTGCAAACCAAATCTTATCGGCGATTCTGAGTTCCCTTTTGTCGCAAAACGATAAGCCTGACCGACACTTCCATGATCACTGCTTACTCCCGCTTCACCGATTGCAATGCTGTTTTTCATCCATGTGCTCCACGAATAATCATATCCAATCATTCCTATGAATCCTGCTCCGTCTGTCTGACCGGAAATTGCTTTTGTCTTCATGTTAGAAACAACTTGTTTCACTGTATTTTCAGGTCCATTATCCATATTACTATTATATCCGAATACACCGCCCTGTGTCTCGCCATTTACAGTTATCTCGCCGCCGACATAGCTGTCGCTGATATGGCATCCACCTTTCAATTTGGCAATCAAGCCGCCAACCATCGCATCATTCTGTCCATGTATCGGTCCATACGGATTGACATTTAATCCTTCCGCCCACACTTCGCTTACGGTTGAATTCTGTGCTGTTCCTGCAAGCGCTCCTGTATTATTACCTCCTGCGACGAGGATGTTTTTGAGCGCTACTTTTGAAACTGTCGCGCCGCTTAATGTTTTCGCAAATGCATTTGCTCCTTGGTTCTGACTCCAAGCTTCTACTTTAACGTCTGTCAGTTTCAGATTTTCAACTTTTCCTGACAATGTGTTAAACAACGGCGCTCCGTAAACTTCTCGGATCGTCAGTCCGTTTCCGTTCAGTTCTCCTTTGAAGTCGCCGAGAAATGAGCCGTCCTGCGGCTCTGCATCGTAAAGTGAAATCGAGCTCATTAAAATATATTTATCCGAACTGTCTCGGATCGCGAGCAGTTCTTCTGCCGTTCGGATCTCTGTATATCCTTCCGGAGCTGTTTCCTGCATAGGTATTTCTTCTTCCGGCGTCGGCGCTGTCTCCGGCGCTCTCACGTCTTCTTCCGGCATCGTCTTCAAGCTTGGCGTTCCTGTTCCTGCCACATCCGACAGATCCCATACGTCCTGAGACAAGCGCATCTCATTTGTATAGAACTCTGTACCGCAAAGCGCTTCGTGCGTCACACCTTTCGGATCGTTTGCTATGCTGTCGTATCCCGGCGTATCTGTGTTAATAAAGCAATTTGTAAATGCCTTTAGTTCATTCAGATTAGAGCTGTTATCCATATGCGTCAGCTTATATCTTGTTGACGACGGATCTTCCGGATAGACGCCGCCTGCCGCCGTACTATATTGAATCTTGCTGTCTTCCGATGCCTGACCGATAAACGCCGCCGTATTTTGCGGGGAAACAGTATACGGAATATCCAGCTCTGCATCTGCGAATACTTTCTGTGCGGTGATTCTCTCAGCGTTTCCTATGAATCCTCCCACATAAGCGTTCGACGTTGCCACTTCTGTATCTGTGATCAGCACATCGAAAATTTGAGTTCCTGCCGCATTTGCCGCGAACACACCTGCATAATCGGCTCTTGTCGTCACGTCTGCGTTCTGTACACTGATCTGACTAAATGTCGATCCTGTATCTTTTCCAATCATACCTGTGTACCCTGCGCCTCGCAGTGTAATTCCGTTGAAATGTACGTTTTTCACATTTGCATTGTGCGTCGTTTCCGCAAGCACATTTGCTCCTGCTGTTTCATTATCCACAAGAATATTTCTAAATTCAAGGTTTTCTACTTTTCCTGAAAGCTGTTTGAACATCGCGCTCTTCATGCCGCTTACTTTGTGGCCGCCTCCGTTTATACTTCCTGTAAACGTCTCTGTCACAAGGCACGTTCCTGCCTGCGCTGTTTCTTCCGCATGATTTTCCGCGCTGTTTTCCACGCTGTCAGCCGCGTTTATATCTGCGTTGTTTTCTATGCTGTTTTCCGCAATGTTTTCTGTAATTTCTGCCGCGCCGTACTCTGTGAAATCCAGATCTGCCGTGATCGTAAATCTTCCTTCCGGCAGTTTGTTCAGCTTCCGGATATCCTGCGGTTTTTGAATTTCCACAGTCATCGGAGATAAGTTCACATTGAACTCTTTCAACAACGGATATCCGTTCGTCTCTGCATTCTCTACATCCCATACGGATATATCTAGCTTAAGTGTTTCTGTATAGAACGCTTTCGTCCACACTTCTTTTCCGATCGTTTTCACGCCGTTTGCTTCTGCCGCAGAGCTGATTCCGTCTGCTGCCGACAACTCATAAGCATTTGTAAACGTGATGTCTGTTTTTGCCAGTTTATACATGTTTTCTGCGACGTTTCCTATTGAACAGATATTTTTGTAACTATTTTCACCTGTACTGTTCACAAGGAATCCTGCGCCGTCTGCCCCGTTTACGTCTATGTTTGCATAGATATTTTCCATAACCGAATGGTGGGACGTTTCTGCGAAACCGGACGCTGTCGAAACTGCATTTACTCTTCCTTGAATGAAAATATTTTTCACAGTTGAGTCTGTCACAGTTCCTGCGAATCCCGCCGCTTTTCCTGCTGTACTGCTGATGCTTCCGTTTGCGATCATGACTTTTTCAACAGTTGCGTTTGTCATCGTATTCGCAAATATACCGACAGTCGTATCTACGCTGTTTCCGATTTCAATCGCACCTGCATCAATGGCTACATTCGACACCGTACCGCTTAACTGACCGAACAGCGGCGCTTTCAGACCGGTGATCTTATGATTCTCTCCGTCGAGCACACCGGAAAATTCCGGTATCACGCTTCCTGTCTGTTCTGTTCCTGACAGATCGATGTCTGCTTTCAGACGGTATTCCTGAGTCGGGAAGTCTTTCATCTTCATGAAGTCCTCCGCCGTTTTTACGGAGATGACCTCTCGCTTCTCCATTCCTTTCAGTTCCGGATAACCTTTCATCGGAACTAAACTCAAGTTCCATGTCTCTTCGTTCAGAGTCATTGATGTTTTGTAGAAATCTGACGTTGCCGCCTCTTGAGACGTTACTTCACGCAAGATCTCCTGTCCTACGCCGTCTGTGATATTCGATACTCCGCCTGCGTTTTGGATAACAAAACTGTTTTTCACCATCGTTTTCAGCGCGTCCGGCGTACCGATGAAGTTATAAAGCTGTTCGCTTGTTTTATTGTCTACTTTTCCTGCCGCAAATACATATTCTACGCTGCTCTTGCCTGTAAGATTGCCGATGAATCCGGCGCTCTGCGTACGGTTCTTATCGTCTGTGTATGTATTAACGGTCATATCCGCATCGCTGTACACGCGACTGATCGTCACGTTTTTGCCTTCTCCGATGAATCCGCCGCAGTCTGTTCCGCTAAGTGCAACACTGCTTCCGATTACAGAGACATCCTGAATCTGCGACCCGGATGCGCGGCCTGCCAAAACGGCGTTATAATTTTTCGTACCTGTAATCTGCGCATTGCGGATCTGTATTTTCGAGAAAACAGAGCTTGTATAATCATATCCTGTCACTACCGCATTGTAGCTCACTCCGCTGACTTTGATATCCGCCAGGTTCAGGCTTTCAAAGACAGCGTGGTTTGATTCTTTTGTGATAACTGCGTTTTTGCTGCTTTCTTCTGTACTGTTGATCTCTGCATTTTCGATCTTCAAGTTGCGGACTGTTCCTTCCTGAACTTTTTCAAACAATGGTTTTTTCAGTCCTTTGATCGTGAATCCGCCTCCGTCGAACTCTCCTTTGAAGATGCCTTTGACAACCGCCGTCTCTGTCGTTACGGATGACGCGTCAATATCGTTTTTCAGCACATATTTTGTATATTTGTTCTGTCCGACTGTTTTTAATTCTTCTAAAGTCTTAATTTCCTGAACGGTTTCTTTTTTCTGCTCATTGACAATGATCGTATACTGTTTTGTCTTTCCGAACCAGTCCTTTGTCTCGCCTTCTTTATTTACGATCGTAAGATCGGAAACGTAAGAGTTGGCGATCTTTGCAAAGAGCGGTCCTTGCGCGTCTGTAATCTTATGACCGTTCCCCTGCAGTTTTCCGATAAACGTCTTGTCAATATAAACTTCTCCTGTCAGATTAATGTCCGCCATAGAAATGTCCTTTTCAAGAACATAGAATCCGTTCGGGTTCTCGTTTATCTTCTCGATCAGCTCCTGCCCTGTGGAAATCGTTACCGCATGTCTTGACTCTGCCGTATCTGCGTAAACCGGACTTCTGAACTCATCCGTAATTCTTTGCAGATAACGGAATACGTTTTCTCTTGATTCTTTAATATTGTTGAGCGTATTGTTTCCGGTTGAAACGCCGGAGTTAATACCATTTCCGTAATTGATCATATTTTGTTTCAAATATTCGATCAGCGCTTCCTCGTCAAAATATGCGTTGCCCTGTTCTTTCTGCTTTTTGATCTTTTCTTCGATCTCTTTATTTTTATTCTTTCTGTATGTTTCAAAGGAGAAATTCTCATCCTGCATTTTCTTTTTGAAATATGCAAGATCTCCTGTCTGTGTACGGTTACTTAAATACTCTACAAGACCGTCGCTGTATCCGTACAGTCCGCCGAGTTCGTATCCGTTTCTTCTAAATGTCTGGGCATTCGGCGTTCCTCCGTCAACGTAAGGCACGTACCAGCTTGCATAGCACACTCTGTCGATCTGATATGCCCCGAGATTATTCACGCCAACATCGTTCATACTTCTAAGATCGAACCGATGTCCCGGTCTGATCGTCAGCTGATTATCCCAAAGATCGTCCAACGTCTTAAGATTCATATTCTCAAGCTCGGCGGCGCCGATCGTTCTCCATGTACTGTTTGACTGATTCCGACTCTGGTAATTGTTCGTCGTTCCATATCTGTGCTGCGATGTGATCGCCGACTGCTGTGCGGGCGTCAACTCCAGGTACGCTTTGCCCTGAAGATAATCCAACGTATAGATCGTCTCGAACACTTCTTTGTAATAGCTTTTAAATTCTTCCTGTGTATTGATTCTGTCCGGAGTCAGGTTTGTCACCATCGAGCCGTCTCTTGCATACGTCTTCATAAAGTTCATGTTGTAATCGACGTTTGCCTGGTTCGCATATCCGTTAGAATAGTCCTCTCCGTTACGTCCCGGACGTTTTCCTTTATTCTCCATCCAGATCCACATATCTGTCACATGACCCATCTCATGGTTTAAGACGGTCAGATCTCCGATAAAGTTAGAGCTGTTATAATAAATGTAATCATAATTCGGATTTCCGAATATTACGGCTACCGCTCCGTTGTTGCTCTTCCACATCGTCTGCAGCGGTTTGTAAAATTCCTGAAATACATCCTGACTGTGATCTTTATTTGCAGAGGAATCGACGATCAGGAATTTACTTTTATTAATTGACTGTGCTCCGTTTTCTGCAACGTCCACGAAGTTATCATAGCTTGTCTTGAAATCATTGATCTGATTGATCACCTGCTGCTTCTTCTGCTGTCTCCACTCATCTGTATTCTGATATCCGTTGTAAATCTGCAAGTTTCCATATACAAGAGATGTCGGGAACGATGCCAGATACAAGTTCTTCGATGTCTTATAAGACAATACCGGAAGGATCAGCTCGTTGTTTCTCTGTACCGTATTGTTTTTCAGTATTCTCCATAATCTGGAATCGATCTTCGGATTATTCGCTCTTGCTTCTACGATGAATCCGCCCTGGAAATTATCAATGATCCAGTCGTTTACATCCGTGTATCCTGCGTATGCAGTCATAAAATATTCTACGAAAGAAGCGACGTTTGAAATTCCCGTATACTGTGAGATCCGGTTGATGTAGAAGGACGGCGTACTATTTCCCTGACGTCCCCCGCTGCTGCTAAGCTGTACGATCTCTGCCACAAGATTGCGCGGAGATTTGCCCGATTTTAAGATCGAGTTGTCAAAAAGCACAACGTCTCTTATATTAATACCGCCGATCTGAAAATCGTACCAACGGTCTATATAGTTATACGCATAGAGGAAGTCCTTCAGATATCCATTTGCGATAAGATTTTCCTCTACCATCAGTTCTGCTGCTTTATTTGTAGTATTTACCGGATACTGCGGATTTGATGCCGCCATGGAAATAAGCACCTGCTCCATCTCTGATTTGACAACATTGTTATAATTTTTCCGGTATACCGACAATACAGAAGCGCTGTCTTTTTGAGAAACTCTCGTTTCAATATCTCCGTCAAAATCATATCCCTTTGCCGCAGTCAATAGTTTATTAAACTGCGTTGTTGTCGTACTGACAACATAGTTTCTAAAGTTAAAGTGAACAGGGATCTGCGCTACTTTGTACGAAGCAATATTTTCCCTTGTATCAATATATGTAATATTATAGATCAACGGTGTTGTTTCATCTGTAAACTGAATACGGATCTTTTTTATATCCTGAACTGTCTTATCGGATAATGCCACAATTCTGTTGCCACGGTCATCCATCGGATAGACCGCAAGCACCGTCTTTTTATTTAATACATGCGACGGATCAACCTTATTTCCGTCTTTGACGATCTGTTCATATGTATAGAACGGCATAAACAACCGCAAGTTTTCATAAATCAGTTTTCGATCTGCCTGATAATCCTTTACAGATTCCAGACTGTCCATAGCCGCAATCTCTTCTGCATTTTTCTGCGCGATAAAACTGATCACTTCTGCCGGAGTCTCTCCTGCCATCTGCGGCTCTTCCGTTTCTTCATCCTGTACCGGCGCCTGTATGTAAACTACTTCTTGCGAAGACGCGTTGTTTGAATCTCCTTCCGAGTCCTCTCCTTTTGAAGTATCTTCTTCCTCAGCTCCGTAAACATCCCCTTCTGCCTTTAAACGAGGTCTTTTTCCACCTGCCACATCATCCAGATACCAGATCTTCTCATCCCATTTAAGTGTATCTATATAGAAGGTTTTATTTGTAATCTGCGCTGCTGTCGCTTTATCGATTTTTCCTGTATGTTCAGGAGTTTGAGTTCCCTCATCATTTGAAACGCTTCCTGTATACTCGTAGTTCTCTGTATAGTTCGTTAAAACATTTTCCGCCGTACTGTTTCCTGCAAAAGAATATTCCTTCGGACCAAAGGAAATATTGTGCTCTGCTTTTGTAACCGCTTCTGATCCTACTCCGCTTTCTGCAACGAAATTACCGACCATACATGCCGTTTTCGCCGCTTTTTCAGATGATTTTTTCGGTGTCTCTTCCGGTTTTTCCTCTGCCTTTTGACTTAATGTAAGCTCACTGAAGTTATTGATCAGCTCTGACTTTTTAATGACAGCCGCAAATCCGCCCTGCAGGTCGCCTTCAGTTGCTGCGAATGTCTCTTTATCCGCCGTTCTTCTTGCATAACTGTTTTTAACGACTGAATCTCCTAAAATCTCTGCCGCAAATCCACCTGCACGTTTTCCGTTTACTGTGGCGTTGACAGAACATTCTTCTACAGTTGTCTTATTCATACTTGCAACAAGACCTGCTACATTACTTTGTCCCGTAACGCTCATATCTCTGACATATACGTCTTTGATAAGAGTGTCTGCCTGTGAAGTTTTTGCCAGAGCCGCAACTTTATCTGTTCCCTTCTGATTGATCTCGCCTTGTACAAGCTTCACGTTTTCAATCGTCGCTCCATCTAACGTATCGAACAACGGAATCTTCTGACCGATGATCTGATGGCCGTTTCCTTTTAATGTTCCTTTAAATATTCCCGGGATAACCGCTGTTCCCGACGCTGATTCCGATATATCGATATCTGTAGTCAGAACATACACACCTGACAAATCATTTTTAATATTCTTCAGGTCGGCTGCCGATGCGATTTCCTTTGTCTGGAGCATTGTCGTCATATTTGAGTCATTGTTTCTAAGGATTGGAGTTTTTCCTTCTTTCAGAGGAGCAAAATCCCAAACGTCTTCACTCCAGCCCATGTTCGTGTAAAACTCTTTTTGTGAAAGTTTATCCACTGTAACATCTGTGATCTGAGTCAGATTCGTATTTCCGGTACGACTACTCTCTCTTTTCAGTCTGCTTTCTCTTAAACTATAAAGATTTTCAATCTGTGCCGTAGTATATTTGATAGTTTCAGTTGATCCATCAAACTTATATCCTGCATTTCCGGTACTGTATGAAACATTGCTCTTTAGTACACCTGTCGCATCAGCCTCTCCTATATATCCGATGAATCCTCCTGGCTGTCTGTTGGTTCCAGTCAGTTCCATATTGATAGCGGCATAACAATTTGTTACTGAAAAGTTTGTTTTACAGTTATGCCATCCGATCAGTCCGCCAAGCGCCCCATTCGTTCTATTTCCTCGAATTGATCCAACAGCATATGAATTTTCTACAATATTAGGACCTTCATTTTGATTGGACATTTGACCGATTAGTCCGCCCGTCGTATTGAAAGATCCTGTAATCTCCAGATTAGCAGAGCATTTACTTACTTTCGCATAATCCATACGCCCTACAAGACCTCCGAGAAGTTCTCGGCTGTTTGTACTTTTCAAACTTCCACTTACATGTACGTTCTCGATCACAGCATCTTTCTGAGCTTTATTCGCTATTGTTCCACCACCTGCATCTTTATAACTGTTTACTTTTGTAATGGAAACATTTTCAAGTTTAACATTTTGTACCTTACCTCCAGAAACCGTTCCGAACAGAGTTGTTGTCAGACCTTTGATCTTATATCCATTTCCGTTAAACGTACCGCTAAATGTCGGAACAAGGTAATCATCTCCCTGAACCATACTTGCGTCTATATCATGCTCCAGAGTATAAGTTCCGCCTGGATTTGCCTTCATTTGATCGATCAGCGACTGCATCGTAATATATTTTGTAGATACTTTATCGTTAGACTTCGTACCAAACTCTACAACCGCGCCTTCGATCGTTTGTCCTGCCTGAGAAGTAGTATAATCTTTTCTGTCAAGTTTAAAACTTACTTTTCCTGTTTCTGTCTGCGGTGCGATCACTTCCGTAATTCCCGCAAATATCTCAGGCTGATCTTCCATCTCAACTTTCACAAGATAATCTTCTTTTTTAAATTCTGTAAGATTAAACTGTGATACTTCTTCTACAGTTTCCACTCCGGCTTCTGACGTTGTCTTATGGTACAGTGTCACACCGGACACTTTTCCAAGACGAAACGAGATCTTTTTTTCTTCTTCCGGCAGTTCTTCCGGCGTATCTACCGGAGCGAGAATGTTATCTTGAAGCCACTGTTTTGTCTCTTCCGTCTCTGTAGTTCCGTTTACAGCCTCTTCTGCAATCCGATATACCTGACGGTCGATTTCACTCTCACTGTATACAACTTCTGTCGTTGTTTTTTTCTTTCCGCCGTCTTCTGTCACAGTTCTCGTGATTTCTGCATAAGCTCTCGCCGCGTAATCATTTTTATATCTTTCTTTCGGCAGATTTGCCAAAACGGCTGTAAAGTAAATCCTATCATTGTCTTCTGAAAATTTCTTTACTGCCGGTACTTTTGCCGGCTTATAGACCGAGCCGTTATAAAGGTACTTGCCGTCAAGCGTCAATGCCTGACCTTCTGTCAAATACTTTTTCGGAAGCAGTACGATTCCATAACTTACCGTCGCTCCGCTTTTTTCCAACTCTTGAATATATGATTTCTTGATGCAGGCAACCATTCGCAGCCCCATCGGATCGATCGTACGAATCTGCCCTCCAACCATCTGTATGTTTACATCTTGTATCTGCGGCTCGGATGCCTTAACCGGAACGGTGAACTGCGTCAAAAGCAGCGCCGCCAGAAAAAGTATCCATAACCCTAATCTCTTTCTCTTTTGATTCATCCCTCTCATATTCCTTCCTTAATATATACCTGTGATCCACCCCGGTTCATTCACCTGCGGCAATGCCGGTTTCTGCGGGGTTGACGGTTGTTCATCCGGTACGGACGGTTTCTCATCCGGTACGGACGGTTTCTCATCCGGTACGGACGGCTTCTCATCCGGCACAGACGGCTTGTCATCCGGTTCTGACGGTTGTTCATCCGGTTTTGATGGCTTCTCGTCCGGTTTGGATGGTTTCTTATCCGGCTTCTTTGATGTATCTGTATCTTTTGATGACTCCGGTTTTTTTGCCCCGCCTGATTGCTTAGAAGAATCCGACTTTTGAGAAGAGCCTGACTTCGTCGAAGAATCTTCTTTCTTCTCTGTTTTCTCGCTCGTCACATCTTCTTTTCCCGACGCCTTTTCTCCCTCGAAAAGCTCCTCCAAATCTACAACATTGTCGCGTGAATTCAAGCTTTCAATTTCCGCAACTTCATCTGATACGATCTGCTTTTCATTTTCTTCTGCATTTTTGCCGTACATATTCCATACGAACAGACCGCCTCCTGCTAGCACACAGACTGAAAGTCCTACCGCAGCAGCTTGCACAAGTTTCTTGTTCTTCTGCATCTTCATGCTTTCCCTCCTTACAAAATATACCTTTACATAAATATAACCGGAGAGTTGTGGAATAGATCACGCAAGACTCCGGTTGTTATTCTGTTACACTATTTTTCCCATTTGATAATATACTTTCTTTTTTTACTTTCTGCAAGCGTTTTTTACAAAAAACAACGAATTTCCAGTATTTTACGAATAGTGCATCTTTCCCCTCTATTTCAGTTCCTTTGCCCCGCTGTAAAATTTCTATAATCCGGTTACGCAAACTGACTCATATAAAGAGCCGCATATTTCCCGTTCTTTTTCATCAGTTCTTCATGATTTCCGACTTCTTTGATATCTCCGTCTTCCATATAAAGGATCATATCTGCGTCACGGATCGTAGAAAGTCTGTGGGCGATCACAAAACTTGTGCGTCCTTTCATCAGTTCTGCCATCGCTTTTTGAATAAGAACTTCCGTATGGGTATCTACGTTACTTGTCGCCTCGTCTAAGATCATGATCTCAGGATCGGAAGCGATCGCTCTTGCGATCGTCAGAAGCTGGCGTTCTCCCTGCGAAATGTTCTCCGCTCCTTTACTAAGCGTCATATCGTATCCGCCCGGGAGTGTTTTGATGAAACTGTGGGCGCATGCCGATTTCGCGGCTTCTACTATTTTCTCTTTCTTCATATTATCCTCGGCATATCCGATATTCTCTCCGATCGTTCCTTCAAACAGCCATGTATCCTGAAGAACCATACCGAATCTGTCGCGCAGTTCTTCCCTTGGCATATCCGTGATCTTAGTTCCGTCCACTTTGATCGATCCGTTATTTACCTCATAAAAGCGCATCAAAAGATTGATCAGCGTTGTTTTTCCCGCTCCGGTAGGTCCTACTACCGCAACTTTCTGCCCCGGTTCTACCGTCAAATCGATCCCGTTCATCAAAAGATGATCCGGCGTATATCCGAACGTCACATTTTCAAATGTAACGCGACCGCTGCGGTCATCAGGTACGATGCACTGGTCTGAATCCGGAATTTCCTCTTCTGCGTCAAGCAGTCCGAAAATACGGTTTCCTGCTGCCGCTGCCGCTCCGAAACTTCCTACCATTCCGGCGATTGCGGAAAACGGCTCTGCAAAACGCCATGTATACTCCAACATAGCCTGTACGTTTCCGACTGCGATCTTTCCGGCGATCGCCCAGAGACATCCTAAAGCGGCGCAAAGAACATACCCAAGATCATTCACAAGAGTTGTAATCGGACTGATCGCCCCTGCTGTTGTCTCCGCTTTTCTTGAACTGTTTTTAAGCGCGTCATTCAACTGAGAAAATTTCTTTTTCGCACGTTCCTGATAATTAAACGTCTGCACAACGGACTGTCCGTTATACATCTCTTCTACATATCCGTTCAGCTTACCGAGAAGCTCCTGCTGTTCTCCATAATACTTTTCGCTCGCTTTCATCACTCCTGCGGCGCTCAATAGAGAAAGAGGCACCATAACAATCGGGATCAAAGACAGCTTCGGGCTGATCATCAGCATCATAATAAGTACGCCGATGGCAGTCGTAACCTGTGTTACGATCGAAGTTAAGTTCTGACTGATCGTATTGTTGATCGTATCTACATCGTTTGTAATTACACTGAGAATATCTCCGTGTGTATGAACGTCATAATAATTCAGTTTCAGCCGATGCATTTTCTCATCGATTTCCCTGCGGATCGTCTGCATCACATTTGCAGTGATCTTTGCCATACCGAATCCCTGCAAAAAGGAAAACAACTGTGATACAAAATATAACGCTACCAACGCCGCCAAAAGCCAGATGATCGTTTCCCAGTAAAAAACTTTATCGGCAATACTTGCAAACAACGTCGTCGTCACCTTTCCTACAAGAAACGGAGCAAGAACCATAAAGGCAGTGCTGATAACTGCTGAAAGCAGTACAAAAAATAACCGAAGTCTGTACGCTTTTAAATAGCCCAGCAGCCTCTTAAATATTGTCGTATTTTTCATATCAAAGCGCCTCCTTTCCTAACTGAATCTCTGCAATTTCCCGATAAAGCGGACAAGTATCCAACAATTCCCTGTGCGTTCCGTTTCCTACGATCTGCCCGTCGTCAACTACTAATATCCGGTCTGCGTCAAGAACTGTGCTAATCCTTTGCGCTACCATGATGACCGTTGCATCTTCGATGCTTTCCTTCAGATTCTGACGGAGCTGACGGTCAGTCTTCATATCTAAAGCAGAAAAACTATCGTCAAACACATAAATTTCCGGTTTTTTCATCATCGCTCTCGCTATCGCCATACGCTGACGCTGCCCGCCGGATAAGTTCGTGCCGCCCTGGGCGACCGAATCGTGATATCCTTCTTTCTTCTTACAGATAAACTCATCCGCACAGGCAGTCTTTGCCGCCTGTTTCCAGTCTTCTTCCGTTCCGTTTTCATTTCCGAAATTAAGATTATCTGCAATATCTCCCGAGAAAAGAACATTTTTCTGCGGTACGTATCCGATCAAAGAACGAAGATCTTCCGTGCGGTATTCTTTCGCGTTCACTCCGTCGATCAGCACTTCTCCGAACATCGGATCATAAAGTCTGGGGATCAGTTTTAATATACTTGATTTTCCCCGTCCCGTTCCTCCGATGATCGCCGTAACTTCTCCCGAACGGGATTCAAAACTAATATCTTTCAGGATCGGCTCATCCGCTCCCGGATAAGCGAATGTCACATGACGAAACTCAACCGTTCCGCGCACCGGACGATTTTCCATCTGAAACTTTCCACCCCGTATCGAGCTGTCTGTCTGCAAAACTTCCGCGATTCGTTTCGCACATGCATAACTTGTAGGAAACATCATAATGACAAGAGACAGCATCATCACAGATGTAAGTACCATACTGATATACTGGCTGTTTGCCACTAAAGAACCTACTTCCATAGCGCCTGTACTTACATAATATGCGCCCATGCCCAATACAGCCGCCGTCGTCACTCCGAAGATCACACTGATAGCGGGCATCAGAAGGCTTGTGATCCGCCCTGCTGCCATTGCCGTCATCGCATAATCTTCATTTGCCTCTTCAAAACGTGCATTTTCTGTCTTCTGCTTATTAAACGCGCGGATCACGCGTACTCCTTCCAACGATTCCAAAAACAATCTGTTGATCTGATCGAGCTTTTTTCTCAGACGGATCGAATACTTCGATGCCAGTACCATGATGATCGTCAATACAGTCAGAAGAACCGGTATCGCGACAAGAAGAACCGAACTGACTTCTCCTCCCGTAGCTGCGGAAAACACTAGTCCTGCCGCAGCCATCATAGGCGCAAGCAATCCGACTCTAAGCAGCAATGTCAAAAAGTTCTGTACATTCGTAATATCCGAAGTGCTTCTTGTGACAAGACTCGCTGTTCCGAACCGATCCATCTCTGCCGCCGAGAACTCCTGCACTTTAGAAAAGACCTGAGTTCTAAGCTGTGCCGCAAAATCTGTAGAAATATAAGATGCAATCTTAACAGAGAGAAAACTGATCACGCAGGAAAACAATGTTACTCCCGCCATGATCACGGCATACATCCAGACAATACGGTTTTCTCCTTCCGCCACGCCATGGCTGATCATCTGTGCCAAAAACGACGGTAAAAGCATCTGCCCTACTGCCGACAGCAATACAAGCAAAAACAACTGAACGATCTGACCCGACCTTAACTTTACTTTTGAAAATATTGTTTTCATCCCTGGTCAGCCTCCTCTCTTTTCTTATGCGGCGTTTTCTCTGCCACTTTGATCTTGGACAATCTGAACATCACCGTTCCAAGCGCATATTTCTGCAGATCTATATACGCTTCTTCCGAAACCTTTTCTCCGAAATTCATAATCTCCATTTCCCCGCTTGCTCCCGTTATAAAAATATCAGACGACGTAAATCCGTTTTTCAAATAAAATTTTCTGCGGGCAATCCTCTGTTCTTTGTTCTCTGCCTTATCATCAAGGCGCTCGATCAGAAGAACAATTTTTTTATCTTTGTACTGCCTGCACACATTCTGCATAATATAACTTCCGGTTCCTCTGCTGCGAACTTTAGATGACACTGCCAGATAATCTGCCATTACCATATCTTTATATGGAATAAGGACGATAAATCCCAACACCTGTTCACCTTCGGTTGCTGCCATAACAACCGCTTTTTTCGTTTTTACGGAATGCCGCAGTGCAAAATATGGTTTTCTCTCCCGCTTCGGAAATGCTTCCATATAAATTGTTTTTATCTCTTTCCACTGTTTCTCCTCGGCACATATAAACTCCATCCCGATCTCCTTTCTGCGCTTTATCATTGATTTTCTTCTTTTCATCATGTATCATATAATGTACAGTAACTGTACAGTCAAGGAGTTTTTTATGAATCGAAAAAATTATTTATATTCTTCCGGGGAATTTGCAAAACTGACCGGAGTCAACAAACGCACGCTGCACTATTACAATGAAATCGGGCTGTTCCGCCCCGAAATTATCGGAGAGAACGGATACCACTACTATACATGCTTTCAATTTACAGAGTTAGAACTGATCCTTACATTGCGCAAGATCGGTCTGTCCATAGACGAGATCAAAGATTACTCATCCCGCCCTTCCGACGAATCTTTTACAGAGATGATGACAAAAAAGAAAAAGCTGATCGACGAGTCCATCGAACAGCTTTTATCTGCACAGGCTTTTTTAGAACAAAAAGCAGAGAGATTAAAAATAGGAATGTATTCGCAGCACGGAACGATCGAACGCTGTACGCTGCCCGAGAGAAAGATCATCTTCTCATC
>QWBY01001644.1_pt1 | contig 44122 bp, 61 predicted proteins | sample 1972471 | NCBI WGS metagenome assembly QWBY01 (sample SAMN09866722, study PRJNA288562) | Human gut metagenome isolate term6_stool, whole genome shotgun sequencing...
TGGCCGTTATTTTCGGTGAAAACAGAGGCACTGCCAATGAGCTTAATATCAAAGAAATGCACCGTCTGCTCCGTTATTTCGGATTCACTAAAATACTGTTTCCTCCTAACGCCATGTCACTGGAAGACTTTGCTTCCGTTCCCGATGCTTCTCTCTTCTTATCCGTCGGCTTTTCTCATGACCATTTCAAAATCATGCAGGATTTCACCACAAAGATGGGCCTGCGCTATCACGCACCGGTTTACACGAAAAATTACCCTATCGGGAAAGTATCTGTCATAAATTTTCTAAGAAATATCGGGCAACTTTTAGGCGAAGAGAAAGCGGCGGAAGAAGCGGTAAAAAAAGAAGAAGAAATGATTGCCCGCTGGCTGTCCGATGATTTTTCTTCACTCAGAAACAAAAAATTTGTATGCGTTCTCGGTTTTCCGCGGAGATATTGCAAAATAGAAAATCACCTCCGCACACTCAAAGCGGCAGGCCTTCATGCATCCGCTATCATTCTTCACAACGATATCACCTCGGCGGAAAAAGAAGAGCACAAAAAAATGCTCAGTCAAATGGACGACTTGGCGGATATTCCCATTTTTGAGGGAGAACAGAACGTAGAAAAATGGATAGGAAAGACGGATATGTTTCTTTCCACCACCGCACTCGTCGATGTACCTCACCAACTTTGTTTGTCCGTGCAACAGGTGGGAAGCTCGGGAATTTACAATTTGCTCCGGAAAACAAAATCAACCATAGAAGGCCGGGGAAGGAGAATCACTTATGAATACTGATATGAACCGATGGCTTCCTTGTCAAAGCGCCTGCGAAATGTCGGGAAGTGCCTGCTTTTTTCTGAGTATTTCCGATATAGCGGTCCTGATACACGGTCCCCGGTGGTGTTCCACCATTGCTGCCGGAGAAATGGCAAACATTGAAAAGAAATATGAAAAACGTTTTTTTTGCTCAGAAATCAAGCAATCTGACCTTGTTTTCGGTGCTGCCGAAGAAATAGGAAAAGCTCTGGAAGAAGTCCGGCAGGAAATGACCCCGGAGATGATTGCCGTTATGACCAGCTGTTCCATGAGCCTTATCGGTGATGATTTAGAAGGTATCTGCAAAAGTCATAACGTCGGTTGTCCCGTCCTTACCATGGACAGCGGCGGTCTTCGCGGCGAATTTCTCACCGGCTATGAAAGAGCATGCCTGAATCTTTTAAAACAGACAGATCTGCAAAAAGACATTCAAAAAGATCCGAAAACCGTCAATATCATCGGTTGGTGCAGTGCCTACCCCCAATCACAGGGCGACTTAAAAGAAATCAGGCGTCTTTTGGAAAAAACCGGTATTTCCTGTCACCTCATACTGGGAAGTGACTCTACAAAAATGGAAACCATAAAAAGTATGGGCCACGCTTCCCTGAATCTCGTCCTTTACCCTGAACTGGGCTTAAAAGCTGCCAAAATGATTAAAGAAAAATGGCAGATTCCTTATGCTGTTCTCCCCGTTCCCTACGGACCGGCCGGAACAAAAACATGGCTTTCCGCCGTTTGTGAAAAATTAGGCATTACACCGGATATGACGGCAATCAACGAAGAAATTTCCTACCGCCAGGAAAAAATCGACTTGGCGACTTTCCGGCTGAAACAAAATAACCGTCATCTTCTCTTTGGTGACGTTTACGCCCATCTTACCTACGGAACGGCCTGCGGATTGATTCCGGCCCTGCAAAAAGAATTTCCCGAACTGAATAATATCTATCTCCGCCTGGAAGGACCGGGGGATGTAAATTCCATTTCCGGTATCATTCCTTGGATTCCCTACAGCCCGATCCATATGGAAGAGGATGAAATCGCTTTATCACTGGGAAATACTTACACCCGACAAGAAACCGGACATTTCCATAAAACCATTTACAAAAATTTCCTCTTTCCCCATGTCAATTTGCAAATTCCCGAAAAATGCTATGCCGGATTGAAAGGCTGGCAAATCTTCCTTTCCGAAGTCTACAATGATTTTTACACCCTTGCCTATATGAACGGCCGGACACCTCAATCACGACCTTTTGACAATTTTGCAACCGAAACCGATGACTTCGGATGCTGAATTCCAAATCTTCTGTTTCTTAAATTCCTGAAAAGCGGACCTATCTATGAAAAAACTTATACTTCTATGCATTTTAATCTTCGCTGTCACAGGCTGCATTCCTGCCCTCTCGGGAGAAAAAGAAAAAACCGTTTTATATGAAGTCACGGACTCGACAGGAACAAAAATCACCTTTTATAAAAAACCGGAACGTATTATTTCCCTCTCCGTATCCACTGACGAAATTCTTTCCCCGGCCGGATTTTGACCAAAAGTGCCGAAGAAATCATTTCTTTCCAGCCCGACCTCGTCATTTGTCCCGACTTCGTGGAAGCGGAAATTTATGAACAACTCCGCCTGACGGGTATTCCCGTGTACGTCTATCCCACACAAAGAAATCTGCAGGACATTAAAGATTCTATATACCATATAGGCGAAGTCACGGGAGAAAAAGAACGGGCTGCCGTCATCATTTCAGACATGGAAGAAAAAATAAATGCCGTTCGCAAAATCACAGAAAAAATTCCTTCTTCCCAAAGAAAACGGGTCGCCTATTTCCAGACAAACGGCGTCTACGCCGGCAGAGAACGGTGCTTTGATGATTTATGCCGCGCCGCCGGTCTTACGAGGGGCCCATATCCAAGCACTTTCCCATTATGCCGTACTGGGCGCAGAAGACCTTGCCAAAGCTGCCTATCCCGATCTTTTCAAAAAATAGGATTCTCATGATCCTTTTTCATATATTTATTTTCTCAAAGTATGTTTATCTTCTTCCTTTCAATTTTACATTTCCGAACTTATTCATAATTTTCATTTGTTTATATTCATTATCTTTTTCTGCACAAATAAAAACAGACAGTCCTTTTCCGGTACTGTCTGTTTTTGGTGACCCAGGCATATGCTGTAGCAATGCCACTTATCTTACAATTCACACTCCCGATACCCAATAGGGGGTTTTCCATCCAAGACGGCGTGCTTACTACACGCTTAATAGAATCATCGGCTCTTGGATGTAAACAGTACGTTATGTCTGTACTATTATTATACACGCTTGTCAAGGTTGGTGCAAAGAATAATGATTAGGTATTTTCCGCAATAAAGCCTTATCAAATTTATAAGAGCAGTATATTCTATTTGCTAAAACATCGCATGCTTGAATCATGTAATCACATTTAGAATCGCAATACTTAACCTCAACTTCTACAGTCGCATTAAATAAAGGGGGATGAAGATTCCCGTAATTATAATTTGATATTCCACTTTGTAATTCCTCTTTAACTGATGCTCTCAAACCATAAATCCCATCAGTTGCGGTTAGTTGCTCATCTACAGCTATATGTATAAAAATATCACTATCCGCAGAGATTTCCCCAGATTTAATTAAGTTCTCGATTTCCTTTTTAATTAGCATTTTAAGAATATAGTCTTTATATCTACAAATTGACTTCCCTGAGCATAGTATTCTTTCATATACTCTTGGTATATGCACTTCAACAGACAAGCTCTTTTCGGAACGTAGAACATTATATAATGCTCTTCTGTGTTTTTTACTAAGAGCTGCCGCTTTTAACTCGTCTGTGCATCGCAATTCCTTTTTTATTTTTATCAGCAATGATTTATATTTTCGTTTCGCATTATCTAACTGATTTCTTGATGTAAACACAAACCCAGCATATACAAAATACCCAACGCTATTTGTAGCATGTAAAATACCAGAATCATCAAAAAAGAAATAAAGATGTTGCAACGATATGACCTCACTATCATTTTAATTTTATATTATTATAACACTTATCAATAGTATGCAAGCAATCTCCCCAAAGGTCACTTCACCACTAAGTACCCCAATCCGGCACTGATGAGAATCCACATGTTTCGCTGTCTCGTCTTAATTCGAATCTTCCTTTCTGCCTCTTTCTCGTACAGTGCCAAGGATTGATTGGCATTCTCTAATGAGCTCAATGTCATCTCGTTCCATTCTTTGGATTTCTTCAGCTGTTCGTTGACTATCTTCAACTGCTCCCGCGCTTCGTCGAGCTGCTTCGCTTGCTTGCTCAACAGTCTCTGCTTCTCTCTGCTGTGATTCTCGAGCGTTTTTAAGTTCTGTTCTAACTGGAGCAGTTCGCTCTCGTAGATGGTATATTGCGCTTCTGCCCGAACAGAAAAACCAGAGAACCACGGCCATAACAATAAAACTGGAAAGAACAAAAATAAAATAAGATTTCGTCTGCAATTCATCTATTCCTCCAAATTCAAATTTGTCACGTAATCGTAGGTGATATTGGCTCGGTTTTCATATCCCGGTGCGTATTCCCCTACGCCTGCCGCCCATGCATATTGGTCCCTGAATAACGTATGGATCACGTCTATGTTCCGGAGGTCGTATCCTCGTTCCTGTCTCCGCTGTAAAAAATTCCTTACGACGTAATGGGAAGTGGGACACCACATTCCTGCATAAATGGTGCATAGAGTATCGTCAAGGTCAGGGACTTCCCATAAAGTTTCCACGTATTCTTCGCAATCGCACGCGAGCAGTTCCAGCTGCGCCCGCTGTCCCTCGTCGCTCATCAGTAATTCTTGCAGCCCACCTATGTCGCCGGAATCCCTGATATCTGAGTAGGATCTGCCGGCATAGTTATCTCCGCCCGGTATATTACTCAGCAGTCTGTCTGCTCTTGACCCTTCCCACTGGCTGACTCCGATTGATGGATAATCTCCGGCGGTGGAGCATGAAATGGATCCATAGTTACCTTCTATTCCGGTCTCTATCAATCCTTGCGCTATCTCCCAGGCCAGTTCTTCTTTCGTCATCATAATCTCCTTTCAACTTAAAAAGCGACGGTTTCCCATCGTCTTTTTCGAATACATCCGGCGTTCCGTTTTTATCTTTGTCTACAAACATTCGTCCTATACCAAGAATCCCGCCGACCGCCCCGGCAGATAGAAGTGTTGTGATGAATGCCCTCAGTTCCGGCTCGTTTCCCTTTCCGGTTATCCACCAATCAAGCAAGGTCATTAATATATACAGGAAAATGCAAAAAATACAAAGTGCCGCATAGAGAATCGACCAGTAAATTAGTGGGATTTTTATTTGCTCGAGCCGTCTTTTTATTTTTGTTTTCAGCTTAGTCATCAGATCACCTTACCAAGAAGTCCGATAACTACCGATATAATAGTAGAGATTAATCCGGCCACTTTGTAAATATTATCTATCCGGTGGTGGGCAGAGTCGGCCGACTGCTCTGCCTTTCCCAGCGCCACCTGCACCTCTGTAATCTTCGGTATCATGGTGGTTATCGTATCGAGTTTCGCTTCCATGCGAGCGATTCGTTCGATAAGTGCCATAATCATCTTTTCGTTATTTTCCACAATTCTCTCCAATTAAAAAGCACCCCTGCGAGTGCTAAATATCTTCCGTTAAATAAGTAAAAAATGTTTGGAATTCTTTGCCCCTGGTTATTTCGCAATTTGAAGAATAATGAAATTTTAATTCTCCGCTCGTTTTTAGTGAAAACCGTATTGAATTTCCAATATTACCATTAACAGGTACATTAAAATACAACTCATTAACAGGTTTGGGCAGTCCTGTTATCAAAGTATCTAACGCCACAAATGGTACTGATTTCATAATAGAAAATGATACCTGTACCTCATGTCCAATTTGATAGCAATAAAAATCACTCACATACTCTGTATTCACCGTTGCATTGATTTTTTTAAGTGTTTGTTTCTTCTCACACTTATTGACTTTTCCGTCAACGGTATTGACCCTGCTATCAATGCCGTCAATTCTGTTATTAATTTCTCCCGTTTTCTCGTCAACGTATTCTTTGTTCGTTTTTGTTTTTAATTTCCACTTTACTGTTCCGTCTGTGATTTCCATTTGTATCTCCTTTTACTTAATTCGCTTCCAAAAATGTACTTTCAGTGCCGCCGGCTGTACTGTATTTGATTTTCCGTAAATATTATTTGATTTTGATGCATCAAAAAACAAGCCGCTCATAGGTTTAAATTCTGACCCGTTAGCAATAGAGCCGCTTGCATCGTCTGGTTTAGCAACAATTTTTGATTCTATCGCTCCGTGTCTGTCGTTCCAACTGATACCATTCCCGTCACTAAGCGGTCTAAGATAAAACTCACCCGTGATGTTTGGCAACCCCGCCTCTATCGTGCTTCCTGCTCCTGTACTGCACCCCTGCAATACTCTATCCCGACCAATTTCTTCCCACTGTGCCAGTCCATATGCTTCCCCTGGCTTCGGCGTGTTGTCGGTAGCCGTTGTAATGACAATCCCGATAGGATATAAGATATCAATCATTGCTTTCATTCTTTTATCCATTACACGGAATTTGCAACTGCCGTCATTGACCACTACCCCCCCCGTTGACAATTCAGGCTCCACACTTCCCGTTGTGCCTGCTTGCACACATTCAAGGTACATATAGCTAGGTAATTTAGCAGAGTTGACAATATCGCCTACTTGATAAGACTTATTTCTCTGTAACAGGTTTAGAAGGTCATTAACTTTTTTGTTGGTAGCATAATCGCCCTTTGCTTGATATCTCCTGTCACTTTCTTGTTTATTAAAATAATCTATCAATGGTTTATTAAAGGTAATGCCGTACACATCTAAAAAGGATATAAGCATAGCTGGTTTATGTATCGCTGGATTGATATATTTGTTAAAGACAGCATTCCAAATACTTTCTGTTACATAGTCACCTTTTAGTTGATATTTCCTGTCACTTTCTTCTTTTTGGTAATACTTTTCTGCATTCAGTATTTCCGGAGCATTTTTTATTTGCTCGTAGATAGACTTACAACTTGTTTCTGTTTTCAGCGATTCGTCTGCAGATGTTTTGGCGGCATTTTGACTTTGTAATGCTGCGGAAGCACTGTCAGCCGCTGCAGATGCACTGGCTTCTGAGGATGTAGCCGATTGTGCGGCCGCTTGAGCTTGATTTTTTGCCGATAATTCACTGCTTGCCGCTGCAGATGCACTGGCTTCTGCTTTTTCATAATACTCTTTTGATGACCCGGCCGATGCTTGAGCTGATTCGGAGAATCCTGATGCCGCCAGTTCACTTGCCTTTGCTTTCGATTCGCTTGTGCTTGCCGATGAGGCCGACTGTTCTGCCGCATTTTTAGATGACAACGCAGAAGCGGCTGCTGTTTCCACATCTTTTTTGGCTTGATTTACCTGTCCCAATGATTCTGCAGCTGCCTTTGCATGTCCTGCCGCCGTATCTTCGTGTGTTTTTGCATTTGTCTCACTGTCTTTTGCGTTTGAAGCACTTAACAATGCATTCGATTCTGACCTTTTAGCATTGGCGGCCGCCTGTACAGCCTCGGCAGAAACGGTAACAGATTTTTCTTCACTTGCTTTTGCATTATTTTCACTCGTTTTAGCATTGCCTTCGGACTGCTGTACCGATTTTAATATTTCCTCTGACTTCGTTTTGGCAGTTTCTGCTGATGTCGCATAGCCTGAAACAATTTGTTCACTTGATTTTGCGGCAGTGGCGGAGTTAGTGGCTGATTCTGCAGAACTCTTGGCAGATCCGGCAGAAGATTGAGCATTTCTAACCGCTGTTTCGGAATCCTGTACCATTTTTTCCGCACTTTTTTGATCCCAAACAAGAACGCTTTCTTTATAATTACTGCCGCCGATGTTTCCCACTACCAGTTTATATTTTCCGTCCCCGGTTTTTGCAAATACCGGCTCACCTTCCATAAGTTTGGGATTAACATCTTTCCATGTTTTTTCCGGACTTGTAGAAAATGAGATTCTTGCATTTGTTGTATCCATATTTTTCTCTCCTTATGCTGTTCTTATCCAAATATAAGCAGATACGTGGCGTGGTCTCATATCGATAGAACTTCCATTACCAGTATTTCCTATTGTGAGTGTATGATTGTGATTCCCTGCAGACTCAACCGATACCGAGTGGCTATGTTCACCGGCATAAGAAATTGATAAATCATGCCGGTGACTTCCGGAAGATGAAGTTTCAAAAGAGAAGCTGTGGCTGTGACTTCCGTTTGAAGAAGTAGAACCTGTCCACGAGCGGGAAGCATCAAATGCAACAGAAGGACCTTCACGACCGTCCTTACGTCCGGTTCTTGCCCAACCACTTTCGTAGAATGCTCCTGTCGGTCCTGTATTTTCCCATTTATTATCCCATGTAGGAGATGCAAACATATTATCAGTCCGCCAAGGGAAAGAAGCACAGAACCCTGTTATATTCATCGTTCCACGGCCGTGTGTATGTCCTCCGGCAGTAGAAGTAGTGCCATTCCCGGTATGATAGTGGTTTCCTGCATCCCCCGTGGTGCCTGTGTGATAATGATTCCCCGCTTTTGCGGTCGTTGCATTATGGGAATGTGAACCTGCGTATCCGATAATTCCCGAGTGACTATGGGACGGGAGTTCGTTTACCGTTAAGGTATGATAATTATTTCCTGATATTTCTCCGGCACTTGTGTTGCTGCCGGCGCTCATAATAAATACTTTTTCTTCCAGAAGTTCCCATGTTGTCCCGTCATATTTCTTCGACGGATTTTCTGGATTTTTCGTAATAATAAAATCCCCTATCCGGGGATATGTCATTCTTCTGATGGAATCAATCACTTCTGTTAAATCGATGTTTCCTTTGCTGTCAGGTTTTACATTGTTTACACTTCCGGCAAAGGTTTTCCGGATTCCGTCTACCAGTCCCGAGTAATCATCATCTCTGGCATCGAATCCCGCCTGCGCAATGACCTGCGCCAACGCTGCCACCATCACAGTGGCCTGTTTGTATAATTTGTTGTGCATTTTAGGATCCGCCACACCCGGAACGACCCCTGTAACCCTTTGTGTATCGGTCTCATAAACAGAATCCGATTGAATGTCTTTTCCCGATACACCCTCTGCAAACACTTTGAAGTTCGAACTTGCCATTTAATGACCTCCTGCTTCTGTCGTTTGAATCCAGTGCGATGTGTATCCACTGTAATTCAATGTATTGTAATCGTAAGAGAAAATTGGAAGCCCATCTGTAGAAACAAAAGAAAGAATATTAATTCTGACACCGGCAGGCTTCGGTATAATATATCCGTGAACAATCAGTTCACGGATAACATCAGTAAAATCGCCAATCATCACAATATTGAAACTCATGTCTTGCAAATCTTGAATCTGAATTCCTTTTGTTTCGTCAAATAGGTTATCCCACATCTCATATAAATCAAGAACGTTGCCTTTCCATATATTTTGAATAATCCTCGATTTGACCATAATTCTGTAAACTTCATCTGTTATAACGCCAAAATCTGCCATACCTTCCGGTTTGCATCCTGAAATAACCATTGAACCTTCCATATTTGGAGGTGAAGGTGTTTTATATACTCTGTAAATTGACTCCGCCCCTGTGTCCCTTTTTAATTCCGCCGGTGTCGGACAAATTAATTTCAGTCCGAATTTTTTTGACGGTTCAAAGGTGAGATTTCGTGAAACTCCAACGCATTCTCCCAAAATATCGAGTTGATCATCCTCAGCAGTTTCGACATCAAACCTATCGACAATAGATAAAATACTTCTGTCGAGTAAGCAGTTATAATCCACCATTTTACGAATCATGGCATTAAAATTTTTTCCGCCCCGGTATTCGGAAGTAATAAGATTCCGATAATATTCTTTTTCTCTGATAATCATATGACTACCTCGATGTTTTCATATGCAGGATTCGCCACTTCCTTATAGGAGAGGTCGATATCGGCAATTTGAAGTTGACCGGATTCACGTCCGATTTTTATTTCTTTGATTCCGAACACCGGCTTGCTGATAATAGGATTGCAGGCCATTACTACACCTGTCAACATAGAAATGGAAATATCCCGTCCGATTTCTAAAGATTTTAAATAATCATAAATCGCCAATTTTACATTGGATTCAAGACTGGAAATGTAACCGGTATATTTTCTCAGTGTCACTCTCACAAAAATGGGAATGTAATCAGGCCGGTAAAATCTTATTTTGTTTACATATTCATTCTGATCAATCACTTTGATTTCCGTTGTTCCATTTGTATAGCAACCGATTCCTTTATGATAGAGGATTGTTTCTGCGATTTTATGGTCATCTCCGCCTTCCACAACACATGTAATGGAATGTGGAGGGAATCCATGCGGATTCAAATTGGAATCTGCTGTAGACAGGTTTGTATCATTTTCATAAACCGCCACCCGATTGATGTCACTTAATGCCCGGAGAGCCCCTCGTGTTCCGTCAAGCATTGTCTGCGATGGATTGGAAACCGATATGGTCTGCCGCTGCCGCAATTCACCGTCTGTCTCGATGGCATTTCCGGGAATCGCAGATGCCTTGTTTTCCACTTTTTTCCATCCGTATGTCGGAGTGTGAATCTTTGTGATATCTCCCGGCTCGGCCGATACTGCCCCCGGTTTTGAACAAGTCGCCGTCGTTCTTACTGTTCCGTCCGACCCTATAACCACTGAGGGAGGAAGTTTCCAGACCACATTGGTTTTATCCATTACAGAACCATTTTTTATTTCAGTAAAAGGAATCCCGGAAAGAACAAGCTCACAAGTGGAGTATCCTGCTTTTTTTCTCGCAATCCCGTTTAATTTGACGACAGAATCAAGTGCCGCTCCCACAGCAGTAGACGGAGACCGAGAGTTATATGCATACTGTATAGCCTGATAAGAATCGCTGATTTTCAGTGCGAGTATGCTGAGGAATTGATAATCCGCACTGTCGTTTTCCAAATATATATCGCTTCCGTAGATTTTTTTCATTCCTTCAATCATGTCATCGAGAATGTCATTATAAGTCGGTATATGCAGTCCCGATTTATCTATATATGGATTGAAATAACTCATTCTTCACCCACCCCTGAATTGGAAATAATAAGAGTCCCGAATAATGTTTCCACCGCACACCGGAACAGATAATTCCTGTTTTGAAATTCCGAATCATAACCGAGAATAGACAAAATTCCGGTGGTATTTTGGATACGGTCCTTAAAGATAAAATCGACAGCTTTCAAATTCTCCGGTCTTCCAGAGCTGCCGAGAATCTTCTCCCATAACGGGAGTCCGTCTTCCAAATCCTCCCACCATTCGCTGTAAAGTAAAAGAAGCCGAGACTTAATGGCTTGTGCCACCGCATCCGCTCCTTCTAAATACGCGTTTTTCCCACGACCGAATATGTAATCCCAGTTTTCGTCGAGTTTTCTGTATATCATGCCACTCCTCCTTTCGGTGTAACAAAAAGCATATTTTTAATTTGATTATTTTGTAAATGTAGATTATAATATAGTTAATAAACAGACTGCTGACAGCAGAAAGTCGCTACAGCTGCGGAGCTCAGAATGCATGGGCAAATGGTGGGGACCGGATTTCGACTCCGAAGAGCGTCCACCCTGCAGTCTGTTTTTTATTGCCTATTTTTATTTCTTGATTTATATGCGGTTAAAATAAAGGTAAATTTATTACCCAACAAATCCGGACTGACTACTGCTATTTTTCCGTCTTTATATATTTCAAATGTCTTACGTCCACCACTTGAAGATTTTATTTTCCCAGTACTAATTACATCATCCAAACCATAGAGCAGGGTTCTTATCTTTTTATCAGAAAAACCCTGCTCTTTTCTGTGTAATATAATGTGTCGTAATCCCATATTTTCATTTCCATAAACAAGAGCTATATCACCAAAAGTAGGATTTTTAAATGCCCCTTTTATATATCCCCTTTTTTCCTTCAGTAACTTATCTATTGCCGACTTTCCCTTATATCCGATAAATTCTTTTCCGAGTACCTTCCTAACTCTGCTACTGAATTTGTCGGATTTATTATTTTCTTCTCTTTCGGCCCGGGTATTGCTCCTTGCAAACTCTCCTTTTTCATTTCTCGGATGTTCCGATTCATTAAATGCTGCATCTTGTATAATCCGCCGGAACTGTTTCCACATCATTTCCGTTGTATTATACGCCCGGATTCGGTTTATATTGATTTGTGTCTGATTCATCTATCCCCCTATATAAACATTGGAAGACCCCTGTGCCACAGAACCGCCGCATGACACAGGATCACCTATGCGCCCTGCGGCTTTCCCGTTGATAAACACGGAAGAGCTCCCGCTTGCTATCGTGCCTGCGTGAGAAGAGTGAATTTTGCACCCGTGGGAAGAATAGGAATCCCCCACGCGTCCTGCCGCTTTTCCGTTGATAAACACATTCGGTGAAGCTGTCGCCAGTGGAACAGGCGGACATTGGTCATGCCCGGTGTTCATATCTCCCAACCTTGTCGCTCTACTCATTGATTCTCACCGTCTTTCCTTTAATGCGTATATCCCCTTTGGCCGTTATATTCATGTTGGCAGATGCCACGATATTGATATTGTCTCCATAAATTTCTATATATGACGACCCGCTTTCCGTCCGGAGCTGGACAGAATCAGTGGAATAGGAAGTAACAACCCTCGGCTGTGACCAAGGCCCGGGAATGCAATATCCGTCAGATAAATCATGTCGACGGCAATCAATCTGGTTCTGCACTCCCCCGGATTGCCACCATGCATCCATGCAATTGTCTCCGAAAATAACAAGGCATTCATCGCCCTCTTTAATTGGCATGGTCAGGAGATATCCTCCCGCTCTTGGAAATACAACGGGAACGTCAACGAGCAAGGGAAGATCTTCCCATTTTTCCACACCGTCAATATTTCTTTTTTCTCTAATGGCCAGCTGTACCGATACTGTTTGTTCGTTGGAGTCAAACTTTTTTATAATCCCCGGAGAGGCCACCCGGAGGGATATTTCTCTTTGCCTTGCCCGGTTATCATCATCATTTCTCGGTGCATTGGTTCTTTCTGAAATTGGAATCATACTATACCCCCATTCCGTTTACGCCGCTGTCACCGAGAAGTGCAGGAAGTGATCCTTTTCCGTATCTCGAAATTCCTACAATTTCTGTGTACCAGTCATTCCCTCGCGTGTCTCCACGATGAGTGACCTCTATACATTGATAAATCCATTCGTCATCAAGCGGTGCTTGCTTTTGCCCGGGCATAACCGTTGTTTCGTTAATCTGTGAATTTTTAAGTTGGATACGTGTCCCCATCTTAATGGACGGATTCAACAATACCTTGAATGTGACCCCGTCCTGCGTTTGCTGCGGTGTTCCGACCAATCCGTTCTCCGGACCGATGGCCAAAGCCTCATCTTCAGCGATATCTTGCAGTCGGACTACATTCAGGTTTCCGTCCTCTATGTAATAATCGGCACTATTCCCACGGCAAACGTCTTGTATGTAATCATAGGGACGTCCGTAGAATACTTTTCCACGCGGGAGAACCTGCGTGCTTAAACCGTCGCTGCACTTGTTTATCGGAGTCTGTACTTCGCTGTCATTGCATACCGTTTCCACAATGGTCCTCATATTCAGTCCCCGGTTCACGGTCTTTGATATATGGTTTAAGTTCAGCGGCGTGTCGCCATCTATGCAAGTGAGAGTTAATACATAATCGACATTCGATTCCTTGCTTCGTGACGGCCATATCACGCTTCCGTCAAATATTTTGCCGTACTGAAGTGCTGCTACTCCCGCCTGTTCTGTTCCGTCAGCGGCTCCTGCATTATCATCAACTGTCCCTTGATATCCGGCTTCGATAATCACTCGGTCTCCCTCCATGATTAATTTATTTTCTGTTGCCGCATTCATGTTATATATCTTGACGATTGCGTAGAAACCACCGCGAGCTCTTTTTTTATGCACCTCGAATGTGCAATGCAGATTCGATACATTCAGCGCCTCGTTGTCGTTTTTGTCTGTGACAAGAATTCTCCATTTGCGAATCCAAAGCCGACCGCTCATGAACTATCACCCCAATCAAGAACAAATATTGTCCCTAATGTTTTATGATCCGGCATCATCAATTCGGTATCCGTGGCTTGACGGATAAACGCATGGCCAATATTGAGATATTGAAACTGTCCCAATAAATCGGCACCCGTCACAAGAGGGAGCGTGTCTATCAAGAGCTGTCCGGTTTTATTATCTATCACCGTCGCTGTCCAATCACCGACCAAGTCGTTATATCGAAGCTTAAGCTTGATATTGATATTTCTTTTCCCTTCCAATGTCAGTTTGAAATCCTGCTCAGAATAAGGAAGTGTGGTCAGTGGAATTTTGCAATAACTCACGGTTTTTCCCCTCCTTTTTCAGGATTATAATGTCCTCCATCTCCCAGTACCTCTCCGAGAATAGAAGTCTTTTCTTCCACCGGAGATATCTCTCCCCGTTTTGCCGGTCCTGCACTGGTCCAGTTTCTTGCGCTCACTTTTTCCGTGGCAACTGTGGCCATGATAATTTGCTGCATTTCTATCGTGGCTTGTAATCCGTACAGAGTATTAACGTCATCATCGACATGAATCCCTGAAATGACCATATTCGGATATTGATTAAGTCTTGTCAGAACGGTAACGGGAAGCCTCGCCGCTTGTAATTCACAAAGTTTTCTGTAAGCAGATACCGATTTTGTATACGCTCCGTGCCACTGCCCCCGGACCATTGAGTCCATTGCATCGGACATTTTGATCTGCATGGAAATCGTGACTGGTTCTAAACATACGTGGTCGGAGATATTAGCACCGTTTTGAACCGGATGGCTCGTAATTACAGCCTGATGTTCTGTCGATACATTGATAACAGCATCAAAAAAGAACCCTCCGATATTGGTTTTGCAGTAAACGAGATCCTGCATTTCCACCCCTGCATCCCACTGCCGAGGTCTATAGCCGTCTCCTGTTTTAAATCCATAGGCGGAGAGATTCGGAATCGTTGATGTTTTCCCTAACAGAATTGACGTGATTTCTCCTAAACGTCCCAAATTAAACAAACCCATCAAACAATCCCCCCTCTTCCATACCTGGCATTTAGAGCTCCTGCCACTTCGTTTCCTATATCCCGGGCAGAGGCGTCGGTTTTTGCATATACATTAATCGCTCCGACATTGACATTCCCATATGTGGTGGATCCTTCCGTAACATAGCTCATAGGCATTCCGGATGCAGGAGCTCCTGCAATAGCCGCCCCTGCATAAGTATCTCCGCCCCCTTGTCCCATAAAGTGAGACCCTAATGAAATTTCTTCATCATAGTCGGCATCACTTGCCGGTAAATCCTCTTCGTCAGGAACATCAGCCCAATGGTTTTTATTGTATTCTGACAGTACCCCTGCTCCTTGTCCCGCTCTGTAAATCTCGACGTCTTCAGACTGGTCCGCAGGACTTTCGAATTCATGAAGAACTTTATCACTTGCCTCCCGGACATCATTGGTGCTTTTCAGTGTATTGGCCACTCCGGAATAGTTTTCTTCCATTTCCTTTTGCAGGAATTCCAGTTGCATTTGCAGATCATTGATAGGCCGACCCGTTTCGGCAGCATATTCGAGAAGTTTTTGTTTTCTACTTGCATCTGTCCATTGGGCAATCCCAAATCCCCGGCCGTCATTCACAAAATCTACCTCTCCGTTCTTGATAGCCTGCAGATATTCTTCGTCAGAATAACCCTTATCATCCTGAACATTACTTGGATCAATACGGGATTCGGATATCAAGTTCCCAATCAGACCGGCTGCGCCCTCTTCCGTATATCCCGCCTTCTTGGTGAGGAATTCCATTGCATCTTGGGCATTCTTCTTTTCGTCAATGCTGAGTCCTTCTATAATAGCCGCCGGAACGGTACCTTTAGCAAAAGATGTAATGGCAGAGCCGAGCATGGAAGCGGCTCCTTTGAAATCCCCCTGCACGGCAAGCGCGATGGCCGACAGGAATTTACCCATCGCCGATGCCAAATGTCCGAGCCGTTTCAGTGTATTTCCGATAGCATTTCCAATGGCATCCCAAAAGGAAATATGTCGTTTTCTGGCCATGCCATCGATGGATTTTCCTATAAATTTATATAGTTTTCTCCATGCCATATATAAATCAATAACGCCATCAGTGATTGCTGACAGACCTTTCACCCACGAACTTTGAACTTCGCTCCAGTTCACCCCTTTGACAAAGTGCTGAACGATATAATCCAGTTTATCCGCAATCCATGAAAGAATAGACTTTACATCTTCCGAGAATGTTTTCAGAAAATCGCTGTTTATAAATAGCTCCCCATTTTTTTACATTTGCCGGAAGGCTGTCGAAAAAGTCGTATACTGTGGAAATAATTTTCCCGCAGATTGTGACAATGGCAACAAGTCCGCTCACGATTTGTGCCATAAACTTGGCTATCTTTTTAGCTATCTCCGGCAGTTTATTGCCGAGCTTATCATTTAGCCACCTGATAAACTCCTGAAATTCCTTGATGTATGGTTCTAAATATTTGATGAGATAATATGCAATCCATTCCTTGAGCATTTTCAGCTTAACTTGCAGGGATTGGACGTCATAACCGATTTCTCGAATCCATTTCAGCTGCCCTTTCGAGTCCTCAGGTGTGGCAAGCTCATTCATTTCATTCCGCAAACGGAAAAACTGCTCCCGGAGTTCAGGTATCCATGCGATGTCCTCTTGGGAAACACCCATGACTTTCATAGCCATCGAGAGAGTTTTGGCAGAGTTTTCGGTAATCCACATCTGCGATGCCAGTTTTTTGAATTCCATATCGGCCCCGGACACATTTTTTATCATGTCCACAGCTGCTTTGCCTATACCCACCATAGCTCCGCCGATAGCAAGGAAAGGCGCCGCACCCTTAATGGTTTTTAGCATTCCTTCCAGTTGCTTGATGGCAGATATGCAACTGTTAAAAGAGCCGTTGTCAACATCAGCACCGATTTTGACTAAAAATTCTGAAATAACTTCTCCGTTCATCGGTTTTTCCTCTCCAATGCATCTCGCAATCTTTCTGCGTTGATGGCTTTTACAGCAAGAATCTCGTGTGCATCTAATAAATCATCAAAATCATAGGTCCCGTCAAAGACCTCGTGCTGCTTCCACATACCTGCTATCACAGGTGCATAAGCAAACGCGTCGACCGTTGGGAAATTGACGGGATCAAAAATCAGGCCTTGGCTTTCTTCTTCGCCGGAGTTAACCCGGCGCCGGTAAAAAAACCTCCCACATTAAATAGGAACGCCCGGACAGTAAGTGTAATTACAGTGGTGGTATCGTAAGCAAGTTCTTCATCTACAAACGATCCGTCTTTCTTCAATATAATTTCAGGAAGAAGCTGTCCGTTCACTTCGTTCATTTTTGAAACGGTTTTCAGGAGCATATTCTGTATTTCATCAAACTCCTGTCTCGGAATAGCAGGAAGGACGGAAGCGAACTCATCAACTGTCAGTTCTTTTCCGTCCTTCCCTTTTTTACCGATAAGTGGAGCAATCACTCCGGCCGATTTAAAAGCAAGGTAGGATGCCGACCGGGCATCTAATTTACTCAGCTGGTATTTGACCCCTTCCACTTCTATAATGGTCGTTCTATTTGATATTTTCATAAATTCCTCCGGTATGTATTAGAAAAATCAAATGGGATTGTTTGTGATGTCAGCACACATAAGTGTCCACGTCACGCGCTGTCCCTGAGATTGATATGGAACATCGGCTTCTTTATTAGGAGAAACGCCGGTGCATACATGCGAGCCGCCGGTAGAGAAATTCTTCAGCAGAATCGTCGTGTTTGCCCATTCGCTTGTCGGTGCTCCCCAAAGAGCCTGAAACCATTTCAGAAGCCATGTATGGAGCGGTGCTGTCTGCTGCACTTCTATGGTGATACTGCCGTTGTTACCGGCAATCTTGGAAACCATGATTGAGCCGTCAGCAGCTACATCATGACTGCTTCTTTCTGTGGCCTTGGTAACGGAAATAGAGCCTGCCCCTTCTCCGGTGAAGATGTAATCTCCTGCGACCCCGGAATGGATAGATCCGACCAGGTCAAGGAAACTGTATGTTGTTTTATTCATTGATTTTCCCTCCATTATCTATTTACATAGACTTCAATTGTTACAAATTCAATGGACCCGGCCAGTTTAACGCAGATATAAATCGGAGGTGATTTTCTCGCATCCCTGTCTGCCTGTGATTGGTCATCGATGGCTTCACTCTGCACCAAATATCCGTTGGCAAGATAATCTCCGTTTTGAAGTGCAAGAACATTGCCACCATTCCATTTGCCGGGAGAGATAAACCCGGTATTCACGTTCTTTTCGCACGCCGCATTGATAACGTTAACGATGGATGCCACTCCGGCTTCGGTCTGCGGCACTTTTCTTGACGATGTAAGTAAATCCATGACATTCAAAATCACATCGTTTTTCAAGATGTCCAAGTTCAGAATCTCGTCAAAAGATGTGCCGTCAGCCATATATCCCTGCTGCAGAATATCGTATTCCTCGCCACGGTTTACATAAACGTTGCCGTTGTTCCCATGCTTCGTGGAAGAACCGCAGATATATTCTACCTGAGTTTCCGTGAGGTCATCTGCTTTCACGCCGGGGAGAGTTTTATATGCAAGAGTATATGCGGAGTTGTTTGTTCCTCGGTTTGCGCCCATTGCATAACCCATAGCAGCCACCACGGCATCGGGATTATTTTTATCGGCAGAGTATAAACCGAATGTTCTGCGGAATTTCTTTGCTTTGAGCTTTGCAAATATACCAACGTCTCCATTTGCATCTTCCGGTGTCGACAAGTTCGCCTCATTCGATGTTGTATATGCAAGAATGGTGTCAGGTTTTACGGATTCTGCCCACAGTGCCAGTTCCTCAATCTGATCTTCTTTCGCACCGAGAGGAATCAGAACATACCACTCGGAATTTGCCGCACGGCATGCTTGGGCAGAAGCGAGGAGACCCCCGTCATTTGCATCTGCCACGCCCACTGCCAGTTTGGTAGGAGCAAGTCTTGAGGAAAAATAAAGAAGCGCTGCCTTATATTCGGGAGACTCTATAGTGAATCCGTCCTCAAGCATAGCTTCCGCACCGGTATAAATTCTGACTCGTTCTTCTTTCGGGATAACCTTGGAACTTCCCATGATTAATGCCACGTTAAATCCTTTTCTCGCCGCCGATTTAGCAGATAAATTTACCTGAATATTAACTAACGGCGATAATGATAGTTTTGCCAATGTAATCATCCTTTCTTAATAATCATATTTCCGGAAGAAATAATATTTTTTGAATTTCCCGCCGGATTTGCATGAATATCCCCACGCACCTCACGAATAGACCGTATCTTCTCATCAAAAAACAGCTCATTATTGAAACGAAGTGTCAGGTCCGTTCGTTCGAACCACATACTTTGAAAAAGCTCAGTGACGTACTGCGGCGTGTCTGCCGTGGGGATGATATAAATCTTTTCTTTCCGGAGAATACTCGAGCCGTCCAAAAGGGAATGTCTCAATTGAATGAGTTTGTCATATCCGTTTGGTCCATAGGCAGTAAATATAACTTCAAGCACCCTTGTAGCAAAGTGCTTCCGCCTTAAGTCCTCGCCGTCATTTTCCCAAAATTCGTGAACCGGCTGTGATACATCATCTCCGCCGGAGTCACGAATGGTAATAAACAGAACGTCATCATTTATGCTCCAATCGGGATTTCCGAGAGCAGAACTGATAAATCGTACAGGCGGTTTTGTCTTTCTGTACACCGTTTCGGGATTATATCCCAAAGCTGTCATGGTCGCCCGATAGAAAGCTTTTTTTATTTCTTTTAACGTCGCGGCCATTTATACCTCCCCGGGCATTCTTGTGCATATAGCACGATAGAACCCGTAATCCTTATCCGGTGTCACTGAAACAATATGATATTTTTCTCCATTCCATAAAAGAATGTCGGAGTATCCGTTTACTTCAAGCTCCCCCGTCACATATATAGGTTCGGTAGAAAGAATCCGCATAGCTCCGGCTTGCCGGTTTCCTTCGGGGATTTGTTGCAGATCCCGCGCTGTCGCCACCGTAACGATGCCTCGAAATAAAAGGGAGGAAGGTGAACCATCCCTTACGAATTCACCTTCCTGCCACATACCGGAGGACCGCAATATGGTATACGTCTGTGATAGTCGGGGAGAGTGAATCACGCTTGATAGATTAATCATGTTTTACTCCTCCCTTACCACATAAACAATTGATTTTATTAACTCTCCTTCGTTAATCAGCGGATTGCTGCTCTTTTTCTTTTTGACGGTAGATGGAGAGTTTGCCGGCCACCTGTTCCTTGGATCAAGAAACCATGCCCGGCAAGCATTCTGTGCCACAGTTCCTGTTTTTGTAATAGCCCTGTCCATGCCTTCGTAGTCTCCTTTGGCTGCCGACTTGGCTATTCCCGCATATTTTTCTGTAATAGATGCACGATTGGCACGAATAGCAGGAACAAGAACAGGTCTCGGAGGAATTCTCCAAAGAGGAGATCCGTGAGTTTGAATGTACAAAGAAAAAGCCGAGCTATATTTATAACCCCGGCTCATTTGCTTTCCCATTTCTCCAATCATCTGATTTCTTCTCACGCCGTTCGGAACACCCACATAAATGGCTCGCCGTTTAATAGCCGCCAGTCTTTTGAAAACTCCTGAAATGCCCCCGTTATATTCTTTATGCTCAATATTTACCATACATATATGCCTCCCTTGCCCACCATTTTACCCAGTGTCGCAAATTGAACACCGAAGGTGGTGAGCTTGAAGCCTGCCCAGCCATTTAAGTCCTGTGTCAGTGCCGATAAATCCATTGAGTGGGAAACGCCGTCTGCACTTTCACTTGTGACTACTCCGGCAGTAGCTGCGGCTCCCAATACGGCAGCGGCAGAAGCACCTTCCGGCTGTTGGCTTTGCAGGTGCAAGGCACAGAAATGGGCAATAAAAAGACCAATGGCAGCTTTCCACATGGCATGATAGCGCTTCTGGCTGACACATTGGTTTCCCAGTTCCACATAGGTCTCAATCACGGGATTGGGAAGAATGTCCTTGAACTGTGGATACACGGAAAGAAAATCGTCCACCGTATAAAGTGGCTGATTATCTCCGCCCCTGATGTTTGCTGCTGCTCCTATAATGCCATGTATCATGTCTGCCCCCCCTTATTACTTTTCCGGTTTTGTTACACCCGGTTCTGTTACACCCGGTTCTGTTTTCGATTTAGGCTTTTTCGTTGCTTTGGCCACTGCCACAGCTTCTGCCTTTTCGCTTGTATCTTCGGCAATAATAATATCTCCGTCGGAAACAGCCAGTTCATACAGCCACGTTTGGGAAATCCAGGCAGGAGCTGTTTCAAGCTCCATGCCCCCTTTCGTGGTGTATTCTTCTCCGTCCAGTTTAAAATTGAACTTCTTTTTTGTAAGAATAACCATTGTTCTCCTCCTTAAATGCCGTCAAAGTATTTTACCGGCTGGTAGTAATTGAATTTAACCTGCCCGATTTGTGCCGCAAAGAGTGTCAGGTAAGCTGCCCGTTCTACAGACGGCTGTGTCATGGCACGAGTAATCGGGACGGTAATGTCAAAATTGACCTTATCTTCGTCATTGACATAGACGACCATTCTGTTCGTTTTCCCTGTGCCGGCTTTGATGCACCAACGGCAAGGTTCGATGTCAATATCCACGCCCTGATTCTTTGCGATATTGTTCTGCAGCAAGTATTCAAGAACGGATATGTTTCCTGCTTCCGATACTTTCTGTTTAACAATATAGGCATAGTTTTCCGGCGGGATCAGAATGTGGTTCGGCATACCGCTAAGGTCATATTCCGAATCCGTCCATGCTTCGACAAGTGCCTGGTTAATATCCTGCAGAATTTCGTCCGGCGTTTTGGATTTCCAGTCCGCTTTTCCTGCGGCTCCGTTTTCTACTGTTGCCACAGTCACCTTTTTGTCATTAATAATCCCGGATGTACCGAGCTGCTCAAAGCCGAGATATACGTTCTGGTCAATGGTCTTGTTGTAGTTCAAGCGGATTCCTTTATCGAGCATATCTTCAAGATTTCGTCCGATTTGTTTCAGTTTTGCCTGGTCAACAAAGGGGACCTGCATAGCGTGCATCCATGTAAATACCTTGAACAGATTTTTACCGGTATTAACCTGCATGGTAGGAATCGTGGTAGATCCGCTGCCAACGATAGAGTTAGCATTGGCCCCGGTCGTTCCATAGTCCACATCAAAGGTGGAGGTAAATTCTACCCATCCGCCCCCGGTCTTGGCTACAATATCACGCTGCCAGGTTACGGAGCTTAACGGTTCTCTGATTTTAGGATCGACTTTTTCAAGTTCTCCCACTAAATAAGCCATACCGGATGCCATCTGTGCATCGTAAGCAGAACCGTAGAACGCCTGCTTCCCGCCTGCTCTCATGGCTTGTGTTGCTGCATTCATCATGCCTGCATTCGGTGTGAAAAAAGATGCATTGTTTCCCATTATTTCTACCTCCTAATTATGCGTTCAAACGAGTCAGAATCGTTACTTCTGCCACGCCGTTTGCATCAATATAACCATTTGTCCACTGCACATTTGTCAGCTTGATTGTATTTGCGCCATCTTCTGCCGCTTCAAATCCGCCAACAACTCCTCCCTGAATGGAAGCATTTTCTTTAATTCTTACATATACAGGACTTCCTGCTTTCGGTGTGCCGTTATTACATTTAACTACAACGCCACCACGGTTAATTGCAGATACCAAATCAAGGGCATGATAAGCTGTTTCATTCTGGTCATCATAAGCAACAACCTGTTTTACTGTCCGGAGCGCAATGCCTCCGAATTTTTCTGCTGTGAAGTTGGCATCGACCGCAGAGTATGTGTTGTCCTCATTCGCCATGAGAGCGCATCCATAAGGAACAGCCACAGACCCCTCTTTTAACTGACGAGATGTGACAATATCGTCCGGAGTTCTTGCGTAGGTCCCCGGGAAACCATAATTCATCGAAATTCCAATTGCTTTACCGCTCATTGTTTTTACCTCCTATTAATTCTTTCTGTAATGGGGATTGTATTTATCGCGAATCATTTTTCCTAATTCGCGATCGTTCATTGCCCGGTCTTGGGCTTTGGCATGACCGTTATTTCTTGCTTGCATGAGGACTCCGTATCCGTTGTCCGGCAGGTTTCCACGAATCAATGCTGCAATGCTGTCTGCTGCTTTTTTTCTCTGTCTCTTTGTCGGAAGTGCTGCCACCACCGGTCGCAATGCACGAATCGCATCGAGGGCCGCATCTTTGGCCGCCTTGACATCTTCGTTTTCGTCGCTCGGTATCAAATCTTCATCATCATCTTCTGCCTTGTTTTCCTCTTCATTGGCTCTGTTGATTTCTTCCGGATCTACAGTAACCGCATCCTCATCCTGCGCATCTTCATCGGATTCGAGTTCATTTGCAAGAGAATCAAGTGCATCCTCTTCTTTTTCCTCATTTGGAGTATCTTCCTCATCCGATTCTTCATCTTCCGTCTTTTCCGGAGTGGGAAACTTCCCGGGAATCGCCTCGAGAGCATCTTCAATTCTCTTGAGTCTTTCCTCAAGTGCCGATTCTTTGTCTTTCTTTTCTTCTTTTTCCGGAACCTGCACTTCATCTTCATCTTCCGCTTTCGGATTCAGCTTCGCAGCCTGTTCCAAATCCTCCGGAGTCGTGTCTCCGTCTTTTGCAAAAGCGGAGAGCATTCGGCCCCATAAACTTCTGTTTTTCATTCTTTTCCCTCCTTCTTGGGAATCCCGGATGGATACTTTTTTTCCGGCTCTTCCTTTGTCAACAACTGCCACATGGTTTCCTCTGATTTCACGTTGTATATACGTGTCCTCGTCAAACGGATCCCATAAGCAGTCATATCCGCAGGAGATATCCCGCTTTCCATCCTTAATTTTTTGTATAAGGTCCCTATCGTAGATGATTAAATCCGCAACGATACAGTCGGAAAGAGTGCCGGTTCCTTGATGGATATCCCGGCAGGTTCCTTTTATGTACCGTTTTATATTTTCTGCGGTCACATCCTCGTTTGGATGTTCATCTACCACAGGTTTACCTTCAAAACTGGCGAGTGCCGCCTTGCTGAATACCTCTTCTTCAAGGCGTTTGACTTTGTAAATTTTTTCAGGATCCTCTCCACCGAACTCGCTCCCCCGGTAGTCTTGATTCCCCGTGCGTGCAATAGGCACTTCCTTGCAAATTAAATATCCCTCAGGAGTCTCTATCATATGCCCGGAAATCCTGCTCCCATAAAATGCTCTCATTTATCCTCCTTCATTGAGTTTTTTGAAATTCGCAAGTGTCATGAATTGTATCTTCCCGTTTCTATACACCTTATGCGGCCACGACACATCGCTATAATCGACAAGCGGCGCTGGATAGCACCTGCAGTTAGGAAACTCGCCTGCATGATAATGCCCGTAGTTCTTCATCCGTATCAATGATTCCGGTGAAGGAGGATCTTTCCAATTGATGAGAACTCCGTTCATGTGGGCATGCGACGACCGGACACGGACGTCTTCTGACGTTTTCCATACATACCAGTCAATGCCTGCCCCTTCAGCACGAACCCTTGTCAGAGTGGTCGATGCCTTTGACGTTTCCGTTCTTGCGATGAGCTTTGCGTGAGCTTTGGTCAGGCTTGGCCATTCGGATAAAATATCATCTATCATGGCATCCGACCGCACCCCGTCTGCCTGCTTTTCAGCAATCAATCTCGATACTTTTTCGGCAGCCTGTTCCGCCATAGACCTTATAAGCTTGGAATTGCTATCGATAATCTCCCGGTAGACTGGAGTTTCTTCCAGTTCTTTTTTCAGAATCTTATATAGCAATTTTCCTTTCGAACCGTACCTTGCCGCCTCACGCCACGTTTTGTGTCCATCACTTGCAATCTGCGTGACCATAATCTTAGCCGCTCTTCTTGCCTCCCTATCGAAAGTGGGAGACCTGGCAACACCTCGAAGAATAGAAAGCATCATAAAAGGACTCTTGGCATTGGCTAACCTCCGCCGGAGTCCTATCATAATGGCTTCTATTGCCTTAGCATACCTTTTCTCAATAACACGCCTCGGTTTGAAGTTTCTTTTATTCATTTAATTCCTCTACTTTTTATTATGCTTAGGTATCTTTCGTTGCATACTCTTTACCATAAATCTTTTTCATCAAACACCTTGCCTTTGCATTTTCATAAGCATATTCGTCATGCATGTCCTTATCTAAATATGCCTGAGCTTTATCAAAGTATTTCTTCAGTGTTTGTTTAACCGCTTCGTCCTGATTCGGAAACCTCTTTTTATTTTCACCGGCACTTTATCTGACTTCGACTTTGCTTTAAATTTTTGGAGTGCTTTAACATGAGCTTCACGTGCTCCGTTATACCAAGCTATATTTCGTTTGGAGACTTCACTACCTGGGCCATCTGGATTTTTCTTCAAAAGCCCGTTCCACTTTTTGAGCTTTTCATCTGCTTCTGCTATCGCCGATGTAAATCGTTCCGCTTCGGTTCCCGGACCTTGTTCCCAGAATTTTGTCGCATGCTCCAGCCCCTGTTTATATTGAGGATGGGATTTATAGTTAAATCCTGATCCTCCCGGATTTGCAGCACTCGCCAAGTTTTTCATTGCCTGAGTTTTGCTTGTTCCCGTCCCTTTTGTTCCGAACTTTTGCCCATTAAACTTTCCACCTGCGCCGGCTTTGACTGTGCCGTCTTCGCCAATAAGAACATGTGAACCTTTTATCGTTCTCCATTGTTCGGCATCGTGGGCCCGTATTCTCCTCAGGTTTTCTTCCGTTTTGTTCATTTTTCTCTCCTTTGCTAAGAATTAATCGTTTTATCATCAACAACATAGCTCTGAACTCAATGAATAGCAAGTTGATTATTTTATATATCGAGAGTTATAATATATGTGAAAAAAGCACTTAGGTTAGCGTAGCAAGTGGTCTGTACGCTTAGTAATACCAGATTAGTTTACATGCTTCTGGTGCCTCAGTGCTTTTTTGCTGCTTCAGGTACGTTTTCATCCCACCCTGTAAGCACAAAATCGTCCATTCCTGTTATCAATTTTTCCGTTTTCTATGATATCCGGAAGACGATTCAAAAACTCAGCAACATTAATTTTCTGCGATTTTCTTTCTTGGATTATATGCTTTAACCCCATAAAATCGTCTCCCCACGGGAGTGCTATACCGCCTATATCTTCTCTGGTAAATGCATCAGGCACATATCCTCTTTTTACTTCTAATAGCTTATTTATGGCATTAATTCCTTTATAATCTCCTTGAATTGGTTTCCCGATTTGTTTCTCATACCCCTCCTCTTTGGTGTATTTAGGTGCTTTCTGTTTGGGAGTATATTTTTGTCCTTTCATCGGTCCATTTTTCATTATTCCCGATTTGTCGACCTTGACATGTGTTCCATTCATGGTTACCCACTTATTTTCACTGTCTTGCGTTAATTTGGCCTTTTCAGGCGTTTCTTCAGGTAAGTTATCGGACTTCGGTTTAAAATCGGAATTTCCGCTAAAATCATCCGCATTTTTTTCGTTTTCCTTTACTCCTTCACCTTGAAAATCAGGGATTCCGGGCATTCCACCCATTTCGCCTTCTTCTTCTATTTCATCGGAGGCATTCATGATGTCCTGGTCTGTTATATTTGTCCACACGCCCGTTCTTTCACTTTGCTGTTTCAGTTCTTTCAGCGCTGTCCGCTTGGATACCAATCCGGCATTTAATGCGGCCACAACATTTTCTGTTCCCGATTTCGCAAGGTCGCTTCGTTCCTGATCGCTCGGTTCAGATACAGGATCGAAATCAAAATCCAAGTCATCCGGGACCGCTCCGAACACAGACATACAAAGAACCGGCAAGATTTTATTTAATATCGGTCGCAGCTTGGATTCCTGTTCCTGCCCTATCATTTCATAGTAATTCTGCAGGTCGCTTTCTCCCGTTGCATTCATTCCTGACGGCGACCGTCCGAACAGCTTCGTTGCCGGGATTTGTGCGGCTCCCGATATATCCATCATGAACTGCTGATACACTTCGGAAAGTCCACCGAACGTATATTGGTGGCTCTCCATTCCGTCTGCCGCATCGATAACCTGCAGTCCCATATTGGACATGAGCCAGTTTTGAGCTTGAATGGTATTGTATAGTTCTTTTTGTGATGCTTCATCTGATGCCGCGAGCATTTGGCCGAGGTCATTCATCTTGAGGACACGGAGCGATGCCATAAATGTGAGCTGTGCGATATTCCACGAGACATTGTCTCTTTTCTTTAATTCCTCGAACACTGATTCAATAACCGAAGCACCCCACAGCTGTTCCGATTGGCTTTCCCAAAACGGAAGCTCGTCCCCGGTGAACCGCACCACCCTTGAGTAGTGAACGCTGACACTTTTCCCGCTCACCGTATCAGTTACGGTGTAATAAGCAGGCATGCCATACTCCGAATCGGTTATATCCTCCACCAGTGTCATGGACGGCTCGACCCCGTTCCACCGGTCAAAAATCAAAAGTCCGCAGAAATCCCCCGGCACCATTCTTTCTGTATCAAGCGGCTCCGAGAGATTATTCCCCTGCCCCTTAATCACCATGATACCAATGGCCCCGCCATAAAGACGGCCCCATTTCAGGCCGTGTTTTATTTTCTCTATCAGCTGTGTCCGGCGGAGTTCCAAATCGACACGTTTCAGGAGTTCCGGATCAACCTCTGTGGTAATGGTAATCCAATTTTTGAGCATATCCGATGGGATCACGTCTATAATCCTTCGCATAATCCAATGTTCCCGGTACAGGCTGTTCAGCAATTGGTAATTCCTTGTCAACCGCTGCATCGGATAATAGGTGCTGTCCAAAAGATTGGGAGTACCTGCACCGAGACGTGCCATAGGATTAGAGAACGCATCTCTTGCAGGCATTCTCTTTGGCCGCCCCTGATATGTTGTTTTTCTTCTGTTACGCATTCGCAAGCCTCCTTGGTCTGATTATGGTTTGGCAATAATACCTCAGGGCATCACAGGCATGGTCATTGACTTTTATCGGTCTTTCTTTTCCTCCGTTTTGAATAGCCTTTTCGTCCCAAGCGTAGGATTGCATTTCTTTGATGAGATTCGGACAGGCCTCTTTATATATCCGTATTTTTCGTCTTGTTAATAGCCTGTTCACGTTTCTGATTCCTTCGATAACACTGTTGTCCGCATTTATTGTGTCCACCGTTTCTTTCGCTCTGAGGCCCCGGTTTCTCATTTCAATCTTGAAACTGGCGGCCGAGGGATCTACAATCACCGCCGTCGGTGCATAGTCGGAGAATTTAATGAACTCCATTAAATCGTCACCATACTGACTGTTATCTTTTTCTTTCCCGCCTTCTGCACGGCTGTTCCAGTAATATTCCCGGCAGACCCATACCGTATCTCCATCGTCCCATATATCAAGGAAAGCCATCGGATTGACAGTTCCGTAGTCGATTGAGATATATCGCCTGTAAAGTCGAGGATTCTTATATATGAGATCCAGCTGTTCTTTATCAAAATAAAGATCGTCGCTCCACGCGTCTTTATAAATGGCCCCTTGTGCCATGACCCATAAACCCAAAATAAAACGCTGATAAAACACACCGGTGTAAGTGGTTTTATAGCGCTCGCGTACTATATCAGATAAACTCGGATTGTCGTCCATTGTGAAGTGCAAATGGAGCATTTTCTTTTCGTCTTTTTTCTCTATCCAGTTTTTTAAGAACCAGTGCATCGGACTTTCAGGATTGCAGTTGAACCACATCTTCGCTCCTTTAACAGAGCAACGGCCCGTTGCTTGATTGACAAAGGACGCAGGCATAAGAGCCACCTCGTCGCAATATAGACCCGCAAGTGTCATACCTTGAATCAAATCTTGCGAGGATTCGTCCCGTCCTCCGAATATATAAAAGTAATTGGTAACTCTCCCATTATTGACAATGATTGTATTGCTCGTTCTGAATTCCTGTATTTCATACCCACGGGCATGTAGAACCGGTCGCAGCCAGTTCCACACATTCCGGCGGAACGAGCCGACCGTTTTACCGCACATAGCAAAGTTCTGCCTGTCATAGCTTGCCATCGCCCACAGTATAAAACTGATTGCCATTGATACCGTCTTCCCGGCACGTATACTTCCATCGGCAATGATGCCATTATAGCCGGAGTAAGGAGAATCCTTGCACCACCAGGTAAAAGCCTGCATCTGGCGTTTAGAAAACTCTTTAAACCTGATAACAGGCTCGATGACCGTCGTTCTCATTCTTCCTCCCATACTTTTTTGGCAGAGTTATTTAGCGCTTCTGTTAATCCGTCATCGGCATATTCGCCATTCACAGAAACGTCTGTCTTCTCCCGGTAGGATTCTACATCAGAGACTCTTGCCTTTCGCTCCAATCCTGCCCCCTCCACCAGATACTGCAACAGAAGTTTTGGATATAATTCCTTTGTTTTCAGCTCTTTTAATGCCTCGATGGCTTTTTTCTGAACAAGCAGTCCGATTTGTGCCTGCTGCTGATTCATTTTCTTTATAGCATCGCAGGCACTTTTGAAAGCTTCTTTTTCCAGTGCATTGTCATAGGCACGGCTTCTTTCTACCCAGTCCCATTTGCTGCACCACCCGGTGATAAGAGTGCCGGATCTGCCCAACTCTTTAGCAACTTTCATGCAAGACCTTTTTGTTCCCATTTTGTAGTACATCTTGAAAGCTTCATAGGCCTGCTCAGATTCGCCCTTTTGTCTGTACCACTTTCCTTCTGTTTCTCTCTGTCTTGCCAATCAGGTCACCCCCTTTACAAGGTGGTCCCCGCTTCTTCCAAGACCCGGGAAAGCTCAATCAACTCTCCGTTTCTTTCCACCTTTACATTTTCGTCTCCGGTCTCTCGTATATACCTCCGGACTATTACATCAACATATCTCGGATCCAGTTCCATAAGTCTTGCTTCTCTCTCCATTTTTCGCAAGCCATGATTGTAGTTCCGCTGCCACCAAAGCTGTCGAGAACAATGTCCCCTTCTTTACTGCTATTCTGTATCAGATAAGCAAATAGTTTTACCGGTTTCATTGTCGGATGTTCGCCGTTTCTCTGCGGTTTATCCATATCAATAACCGTCGTTTGCTTCCTGTCCGAATACCAATTATGAGATGCCCCCGGCTTCCAACCATACAAGCATGGTTCATGTTTCCATTGATAATCCTGTCGTCCGAGAACCATTGCATTTTTATTCCAAATCAGGCACTCCCGGACATCCCATCCGACGTCTTTACAGGAGCCGCGGAAATTATATCCCTCGCTGTCGGCGTGCCATATATAGAAAGCGGCTCCCGGTTTCATGTTCCCGTCAGCGGCTGCGAATGAATCAATCAAAAACTGACGGAAATCTCCGTCAGCCATTTCGTCATTTTCTATTGTCAGGGCATCTTTTGTTTTCCCAGTATAGCTTACATTATACGGAGGATCTGTAACATATAAATCTGCCTGCTTTCCCCCCATAAGTCTGTTTACTTCTTCCTCTTTCGTGCTGTCTCCGCAAAGGAGTCTGTGCTTTCCGAGTATCCACAAATCCCCGGTTCTTGAGAATACGTTGGTTTCAGGCTCGGGAACTTCGTCCTCTTCTATATCATCAGAGGTCACCTGCTCCCCTATCATGTCAAGCAGAGACTCTTCATCAAACCCGGTCAGGTCCATATCGAAATCGTCTATACTGTCCAACTCACGGAGCAGGTCCGATAGTTTTTCATCGTCCATTTCTGCCAATTCAGCAATCCGGTTATCGGCAATCAGGTCCGCATGCTCTTCTTCCTCACTTGCATAGTCTTGATACTCGACTGGAGCATATTCGAGTCCCGCTTTAATAGCCGCCAACCGTCTTCCGTGACCCTTTGTAATAAGACCGCTTCGCTTGGATACCGTAATCGGCGCTCTCCATCCGGTTTTCTTGATAATCTTACCGAGGAGCTCCAACTGCTCTGCGCCATGCATATTAGGATTTTCCGGATTCGGTTTTAAGCTTGATACACTTACTATGTCGTCAAACCGGCAGAACACCAATGCGCCATCCGGAGCAGTTTGTCTCGGTTCTGCCGTCGTTTTATACTCGGACATTTCATAATCCTTTCCTGGTAACAAAAAAAGCACTCCACCGAGTGCTTTTGATTCCCTGATTCGTAACTTTCACACATACACTATATCACATTTCAATAGTGGCTTTTAATGGCGTATTTTCTAAATCGTGCAGAGCGCTCCCATGTAAACGGTATATCCACCGCAGATTCAGGTGCATCTGTACTGATATTTTTTCCCATCGTTGATTCAAAATGTACCGGCGGTATAGCACCGTCCATCGGTCGTGGTTCTTCTCGGTGTTAATTAAAACCTCCGCTTTTTCCTGTAATGCCATGAGTTTTACAAACTCCCGCATCAATTCCGCTCTTTTTGATTCGAGCCGGGAAACCACTTCGTCGAGTGATTTCGTGCTATTGGATTGGATTTTGTCCCCGATTTGCGGCGACTTGAGAGAAATCACTTCCATTTCGATTTCCGCCAGTCGCTCTTTACAGGCCTCCACCCGGGAGTGCTGCGATATGCTGAGGATCTACAAAGTAGCTGTCATCTTCTCTCGTGCGTTCCCAGTCCGTTGCGACCGCGGTAACGATTCTATCTGCATATTTCCTCGGTATCGTTGACTTAACGGTGTACTCTTCTTGCAGCACCACATCATACCGGTCCTCGCTTTCATCCACAATTCTGATGATTTCTCCGTTAACCAGTTTCAAAAACTCAGATAATACAATCTCTCTCATAATTTATTCCTTCCATGTACATAAACGTTTCCCGTTTTCTTGTCTACGATTGTGACCGTTCCGGATAGCCTGTATCCTGCCACCCTAAACATGGCGAGCATTGCTGCAAATACCCGATAGGATTTCATGGCTTGGTTCTTCCGTCTGGCTTCCCGCGCCTCCTCTTTGAAAATAGCCGCCACGCTGTCAAATGTCGGATCGCCATGAAAGTAGACGCTTCTTTTCATCCCTTCGGCCATTCTTCCTCCTTCAGCATTTCCGCCTTGACAAATATAGTCCACCTTGTACTTGCTCTTTTGTCACCGAAAATCGGTTTATACGGGGACAGCTTTATGATTTTTGAAAAAGGTATTTGTGTGGAATTCCACTTAAATACAAGTATTCCGTCGCTTTTTAACACTCTGAAACACTCGGAAAACGCTTTCGATACCCAACTCTCCCATTCCTCCGGCAACTTGCCATACTTGATATTAAGCCATGACGTTTTTCCTGCCCGAACCATATGCGGTGGATCGAAAACAACAACGTCAAACTCTCCATCTGCAAAATCCATACTTGTTACGTCTCCTACATGATTCGGTTCTATTCTGATTTTTCTTCCACCGGAATATTCTTTCACTCCTGCGCGGATGTCCTGAAATGTGACGAAGGGTAGTTCTTTTTCATACCAAAACATTTTTGCTCCGCAGCATGCATCCAGTATTTTCATGTTTCTACCTCATCATTATGTCCATCTTCCACACAATCACTTGTTAATTCTATTAAGCTATCAAACCTGCCTTTACCTGCCTCTGCCGCATTCTCAGTCTCATATATATTGTCAGTAAAAAACATAGCGGTATCAAAATTACTATCTTCCCATTTCTTCTTTTTTACTTTAACCGTCGCTTTATCCATCGTATTATCAAGTGTTAAGTAATAATATTCTTCTCCAAACTTAGGTTTCTCCATGTCTATCATCGTTTGTCCTCCAGTATTTGAATTTTTAGAAATCCGCTGCTCTGCGAATACCATTTACGACAGATAGTCCCTACTACTTGTTTATCATCTGCATACGCCACTTTGTTCAGTGCGTCCAGTACCACTTTTACCACGTTGTCTATATCCGGCTTCTTGTCCGGTCTTTTAATATTGTGTTCGCATTCCAATCGTTTTCTTTTCGTGTATGATTTCGGGATTTTGAAATAGGCATCCACCGTTACCGCCACATAACTGCCCACGGGAATCATTTTTCCTCCGGCGGCAATATAGGCTTGCCGGATCTGTTTTTCGTATCTTGCGGTCTTTGCCGGAGTATAAATCGTCCCGCTTCGTCTGCTAAAACGCGGCCTTGCTTTACCCTGCGGCTCTCCTTCAACGATAAACTCCATTTAATTCCTCCATACGTCCCACAGAAGATATGCTGCTAGCATAGCGACAATGATAGGTAACCAATTTCCCATGTCTACAACCTCCACATAAATTCGTTTCTCATTATTTTTTTTGCACCCTCAATCACCTTGTCTTTGCTTTCTTTCGCTTTCTTCTTGCTCTTAAACACGTTTTCCATAAAATATAAAGTTAAATCAAACCCGTTAAATTCCCACTTCTTCTTTTCTACCGACTTAACGGTCATTTCTTCGAGTATTAAGTAGTAATATTTTTCTCCTCTTTTAGGTAAATACATGTCTATACCTCTATTTTCTCAATCTTTTCTACCAAGAACCCACATGTCATGAAATCATGGTAGTCTATCCATTCTCCAATCACTTTATTAACCTCTCTCTCTAATTCTTCTTTATGTTTTTTGGATACATATTCCAGAAAATTGTCTGCCATATCTCCGTACATACTTTCGGCACTACTAATTAAATCGTCAATGATATTGTCTGCAAATAAACATGGTTTAGGTCTGCTCACTTTTCCCACATAGAAAATCACCCCTCTCGCTTCAGTTCTTTTTCCGAACACCTCTGAATTTATATATTTAGCACTAATTTTTCTAATTTCTTCTTTTCCAGCTGATATAGCCTCTTCTTTTGTGCTATAAGTATTCTGCGCTGTAGGAATATCGCATTTATCTAAAAACACAATCCACTCTTCTTTGCTTTTCATGTCTGCCACCTAAATTAAAACGGGATATCGTCTTGGTCGTATTCTTTCCTCGGCACTTCTCCCGGTTCGTATTCCGCCTGACCGAAGTCCGTGAATTTTGTGACCGGCTTTTCTTTTCCTTTGCCTCCGCTCCCGATTGGCCTTGCGATGACACTTGCGACGACTTCGGTGAAGTATCGCGTCTCGTCATTTTTTTCGTAGCTCCGCGTGGAATATCTGCCCTCTGCGTACACATAGTCGCCCTTTTGTAATTCGTTTCCGGCGGCCTCCGCGAGTTTGCCCCATGCCACCACGTTCACCCATTCGGTGTATTGTTTCTCTTCTCCCTGCGAATCGGTATACTTGCGGTTTACTGCAACCGATAGCCTTGCCACCGTCTTTCCGCCGTTCGTTAATTTGATTTCCGGATCCTTCCCGAGATTTCCCATAATCTGCACTCTATTCATCATTTGACTCCTTCTATTTGTAATTTATCGCTGATTTTCTGTGTAATTTCGTTGACTCTTCCGTCGGTGATTGATGATTTTCTCGCATAGGCCGCATATTTTTCCCACCGGCGGCGCGTATCCGGATTCGCTCGTCCGGATAAGTTCTCCAATGGCTTTCGATACCACTACGCCGGGGAAGTCCCCTAAAAGCTTGCAGTAAACCGCCATCTGCTTATCCGTGAAAGTCGGATATACCGTCTGCATAATCGCCAGTGCTTTTTCTGTCAGCTTGTCCATCAAAATGGCATCTCCTCCATTTCTCTGTCCAGCACCTGCATCGACCTTTCCAGTGATTCCCGGACCGTTTCATTTTGCCTGTCCCGCTTGCTGTCACGCAGGGGATAAAAGCCCTTCCAGGAATGCTCGATGCCTTGATTTACGATTCCCAGTGCCTTGAGCTCGCTTCCGCCTGATAGTTTATGCAGGCTTTTGAGCGCCATCTTGGCTGCCCGGATTCCAAATACTTCCTTTCGCTTCTTTGCCATTTCGTTTCTCATGGCCATCCACTCCCGGAGTGCTTCCGCCAACTCCTCATTCTTTCCTGCGAACGAGGCTACAAGCTCACTCCATTCCGGAGACAGATTCTTTTTGCTCTCCCCCTCCTGCCCCTCTGGGGGGATATGGGGGGATGTATTTTGGTTACTTGGTTTCTTGGTTACTTGGTTACATGGTATCTTGGTTCTTTTATGGGCATGTGAGTTCAATGTTAGTGCCTTGTTAGTGCCTTGTTGATGGCTTGTTAGTTCAATGTTACTTTCCGTGTTAGTTTCATAATCCATATCCTGGTATTTCCGCCAATTCACTATGGTTATGAGGCTTCCTCGCTTTGTTACTTCCCGTGTTAGAAATCCGAGTTTCTCGAACCGGTCGATTCCTGTTCTCACGTTTTGCATTGACACTCCTTTGCCGGTCAATTTTTTTATTTCGGAGTATGATGTTATAAATTGACCGGGATTCAGTGTTATCGTGTCTCCGTATACGTCATATTTTTGCTCTTTCCACCGTGCCATGAAAAGTAGCGTGATGAATATGACTTTTTGTTCAGGCGTGCTATTGAACCATATCGGATCATCTTTGGTTTTTCTCCATAAACATATGAATCCCCTATCCTCCATAGCCGTCACCTTGAAGCGCCCGCCTGAATGGTTCCCTTGCGAGAATTAATGAGGATATCCGGCTTGTCTGTGCGTTGTAGTATTCTCTTATTTCCATTTCATCGGCGGGAAGGTAATATCCGCCGCCTGTTTCCATATGAGAACAAATCAGGATGCCGCTTCTTCTTTCTTTTTCTATTTCTTCCCTCATGCTACGGTCAGAAAGGCCGGTGAGAGCGGCGAGTGTTTTACGTCTCACCGCGTTCTCTTTCCCGACTGCGTGCATGGATTTGAGTATTTCATGCACCATTTCCCGCACCTCACGCTTTCTTTACTTCCCCGGTTTCCGGATCTGTATACAAATCTCCGGGCATGGGAATTTCTTCATAGTCTGTGTTCTCCTCCGGCTTGGTCGTTTCCGCATCGATGGTTACCGTCTCATCCGGGAGATCCGCCATATTTTCCGATATCCCGGATTTGATTGTTTCGTCGGCTGTTACCGCCCGGACAAAATCCGATTTTAATGGTGCAAATTTCAGGAGCCGCTTCACTAATGTTTTCTTGGCCATCGCATCGAAGTCGCTTTGCCAGGGACCGTTCCTGTAAGTTTTAGATTTCTTCTTAGCAAACGTCTCCACATCTTCTTTGCTCATGACTTCAAACCCTACGCCTCCGTTCGTCAGTTTGAAAACCGCATAGTACAGAATAACGTTGCCTCTGTCTTTCAGTGCCGGTACGTGCCGGAGCTTCGGATTGAGACCCAGCTCGTATTCGAAGGTGTCGTTCTCATAAACCTCGTGCGCCTGAATGTTTTGTACCTCACCGGACCGGTATGCAAGGTCAATCATGCCACGGTATCCGAGCTGGAATTGCACCTTGTTTCCATAAGGAATCAGATATGCCTGCCCCAGTGGAGTATTCGGTTCTACGCCGAGCTGCGCGGCCTGCATCATAGCTCCGAGAAAAGATTCTGCATCGCATTTTTGGAGAGCGTCATTGTCGTTGTAGGCAGTCAGAGCTATTCGTGTGAACCGCTCCGGTGTTATGACTGATGGGAGTGCCTTCTCGATTTGTGTGTGCATTCTTTTCAATAGGTTATTCATTTCCTGTTTTGCTGATACTTCTTTATTCTTTTCTACTATTGCATTTTTTAATCCACCCTTGATGTTCATTTTTATGCCTCCATAACTTTCAAACTCATGTAATGTACCCACCGCAGGTTCGGTCTGCCTGCGGATGTGTGTCCGTATTTTACGAGAACCGACTCGTTTATGATGTCTGCCACCTCGCCGATAGCCGGCGGAGATTTTAGACCCATTTGACATTTAACTTTTGCCCCGATTTTCAGGGACATCAATTCTTCTTTATCCATATCAGTAAATCCTCAGTCGCCGCGTAGCTTCCCGGATAGTAATAAATCCTTTTTCCTTGAGTCTTTCGTATTCATGCATGTCTCTTTTCTTAATATCCGATAGTTTGACCGATTCGCTTGCTTTCGGTGCTTTCCATGTGACCTTTCTCTTTCCGCCCGCCGGATTGTACCAAATGCCGACCTCGTTCGTTTGCAGCAAGTCCATCATCTTATTTTTTATAAGAGATTCTTTCTCCTTGAGCTCGTCCAGCTGCCCGGTGATGTCGTCATATTCTTGAAAAAGGTCGCCTGCTTCTTTTGGGAGTTCCGTCTCCGAATCCTTGACCGCGTCTTTATATTTAAATTGCAATGCATCGGCACAGCTCTTGCTTGCGTCGATTTCCGGTGCTACTCCGGTTTCTACCAATTGCCAGAATTCTTTTTCTTTTTCGATGAGCGCTTTGATATCCTCTTCGTTTCGTTCAATGGTTTTACAGATGAACCGCTGTCCGCCGATTAGCGCGGCGATGTACCATCTGTCCGCTCCGGTGACCGCCATGTAGTGGAGGCATTGACAGTAATAGCTGTCCGGGACCTCGTCATCGTCCCAGTTCTTGCCTGCAAAAAACCCCGCCGTCTTGATTTCCAATCCGGCGTTCTCCCCGACCACCCAGCGGTCGATGTTGGCCATCATGAAGGGATATTCTAAGCTCTGCATAGTCCCCTTTTTTTGCACTTTCTTTCCGGTCTCATCGGCGAACCATTGTGCGATAGCCGGTTCTAAGTAGACCCCGGATTTTACCGCATCCTTGTCGCTGATATCTTCCGGTTCTTTTGCTCCCGTTTTTTCGAGCCATAGTTTGTATGGCTTTTTGTATTTGTTCAATCCGAGAATCGCTCCGGCGTCGGATAATGGAGGCGGAAACGTGTTCTATTTTTCCGCCTGCCGATTGACAATGGCCGTTGTCAGTCGGCTTTTTACATTTCATGAAGATCGCCGCCGTAGCATGTGTAAATTCGCATTCCTTTTTTGGACTGTGCGAATCCCCACTCGCATAAACAGCCCCGGCTGTTCTCCCAATCCCCGGTGAGGATTAAGTGGTCGCACCGGTCAAGCAAGGTGAGGCAGTCGACCATATGCGTTGTGTACTCGTCTGGCCGGCTGCTGTATTCCTCATACTCGAATATTGACAGCGGACTCAGGAGTATCAGGCATGGATATTTTTCATGGATTTTCTTGATAATTTTGGTGACCTCTTCTTTATTTCTGCCAAGCCCTCCATATGGATGAGCGACATAGGCCACGCCAGTTAGTATTTCCATTATTTTTCCCCCATCTCTTTGCAATCGGGAATTTTATCAACAAACTTGTCTGCTTCAATTGCAAATTCTTCAAATGATTTATTTTTTATCATGAATTGTTTTTCCAGTTCTAAAATTCCTATTATTAAATCTAACCATGTCCGAATAAAAAGCTTTGTTTCCGGATTTTTGGCACTACTATAAATTCCGTAAGTTCCAATAATTTGTATTCGTAAACATATTTTTAAAGCTGATAAAATGTCGACGTCGCATCGATTAACTAATTTTCTCAATGCATTAAAATTTTTACGCAGATGTTCTACTACTGATTCCTCTTTAATTTCTATTATCATTTTCTTGCCTCCCTCACTCTTATAATTACAATCCTGCCCGGCTGTAACTCCGCCGGATCAGATATATGATTATCTTTCTGGGCCTGCCACACCAATTTGCGCAGGTCCTCTTTGTTGGTGGCGATTTCACTGCAGATATTCCACAGCGTGTCGCCCTCTGCGACCTCTTTCCTGTATTCGATGAGCTCGTTTGGACCGGCCGTTAAGTAGTCCTTGACGAGGCTCCCGTTAACCGCTAATCCCGCCGATAGCGTGATTCCCATAAACAGGGCCACCCCGGTCATCATCTTGTTCATTTTTAATCTCCTTTCTGTACAGACTTACTATCCATTCAGCAAGCAGGCACTCTCTGTACTCTGCTTCCGGACCCGTCGGCATATAGGTGACTTCTATTTCCGGCAGTCGGTCCGATGTAATCGGTCGCATTTTTGTCACCTCTCTTTCTTTTGGTCTTTGTACTAATTCAGAATCGCCAGAATTAACATTTGCTTTTAGACATGTCTATAACCTCCTTACCTTTTCCCACGCAGTTGAAGAATATACCATTAAGAAATTAGGATTTTGACTTTAAGGGCGGTTCATTAGCAGATGAACTGCCCTTTTCAATCTTTTCACTTTTTTCAACTCCCGTTTGAGCTTTTTTATTTTCTTAATAGCTAAGTCGACATCTGAAGTATCAATAGGTATTTTGACCGGTTCCAAAACCATTTCCCGCCGTCGGAAAATCTCCGAGAGAATCTGGACCTGGGGATTCCTGTTTTATCAGCTAATTCCTCGACCGTGAACCCGTTCTCCACGATTTTACCCTTTAATTTATTAATGTTTACCATCTTAAGCACCTCCTTTCTTTCTGTCGCAATTATGCGACTTTTTACATCTTCATATTATTCCTATTACTGATAAAAGTCAATACCTGTTTTGCAATTATGCGAATATTTTTTTCGCAATTATTTATTTTTGTTGCAATGTTGCATTTTAAGATTTATAATAATAGTAAAGTATATGGGAGGTGGAATTATGAAAGTTGGAGAGCTAATACAGAAATATAGAGAAGAAGCCGGTTTATCGGTTCAGGATTTGGCTGATGCCATCGGGAAGGATAGGTCAACCGTTTATCGGTATGAAAACGGGGAGATTGAAAAACTCCCATCGGATTTGCTTGTTCCCGTCGCCAATGCACTGGGAGTATCGCCGGCGCAGCTCATTGTTTCAGAAAATAATGATGATGTGCCTGATAATAAACTCGTGGGCTCGCGTATAAAAGAAATCAGGAAATTAAGAAAAATGACACTTCGGGAGTTGGGAGACCATATCGGTCTGAGTGAAAGCAACACGAAGCGCTATGAGGACGGACAAATAAAAACGGTGGGCATTGATTTAATCAAAAAAATTGCAGCGGCTTTGGATGTCCCGGAATCCTATCTCACCGGATGGGAGGATATACCGCATTATAAAAAACTTGATAATTATGTCCCCATCACAAAGAAAAAAATTCCCCTGTTAGGTGAGATTGCAGCCGGGCAGCCTGTATATGCTGATGGTCATATAGAAGAATATCTCCCGGTGGATGACGATTTACACGTCGATTTTGCTCTAAAAATAAAAGGAGACAGCATGATAAACGCGAATATCGACGACGGCGATATCGTATTCATCCGACAGCAGTCCGATGTAGATGATGGACAAATTGCAGCTGTCCTTATTGACGACAGCGCCACCTTGAAGCGAGTTTACCATATGCAGGATTTCATCCAGCTTCAAGCAGAAAACCCAAAATATCCGCCAATGATTTTTAGTAATAAAAACTGCGACGATGTCCGGATTTTAGGTTTGGCCGTCGCAGTGTTAGGGAAAATAAAATAGTTGAATTTTGACGAGGTGGGAAATGAAAAAAATATTGAAATTCTTTCTATATTTTATAGGATTTTCTTTTATTGTTGAATTTCCAGTACTATTGATTTTTATAATTCCGTATTTCATGTATAAACATTTTTCTAAAACCGGCAATAGCCCATATACCCCATATCCTTCATCGGAAGGTTTTTTTGAAAAAATTTTTAATATGAAAAAACAAAAAGACATTAAAAATATCCAAGACCAAATAAACCCTTATATATCCTTTTACATAAAAGCTTATACCTCTGTTTGGGATACATGGCCAACAAAAATAACACTGATTGATTATGATTACGATTCCATAAGAAATCTAATTGAAAATGAAAAACATATTGATACAAAAATGCTATCAAATGATCAATTTAAGAATATGGTAGATGAACAAATTTTCAACACAGGTTTTGAATTATTCAAAAATAGTTTTGAGAAACTTGCCCCCGATATTCTCAATCAGGAGCAAAACTCCTATATACCCAATGTCGACTTAATTGTTCAAAATTATTATGCTCTTTTAGGTCATAATAAATCTTTAATTCCCTATTTGACAAAATATATAAATGATTTAAATAAGAATGGTTATAATTTTAAATTGACAGAAGTAGACATTAAAAATCGAATTCTAAATTTAGATAAAAGTGTTGCCATAAAAAACAGATCCGAAGAAATCAAATCTTCCGTTCTTTCAAATAAACCGCTTATATCTAACATAAATATCCGCCATATAGATTCATTGGATGGCGTTCAATTTGAAAAAGTCTTGGGAAAATTATTTGAAAAAATGGGATATGAAGTTTCATTTACAAAAGTTACAGGTGATCAGGGCGCAGACTTACTCCTTTCAAAAGCCGGTGAAAAGAAAATTATTCAAGCAAAACGCTATAATCATACCGTGTCTAACAGTGCCATCCAAGAAGCAGTCGCTGCAAAGGCATTTTATAGATATGATATGGCCGCTGTTGCAACAAATAATTATTTTACTGCCGGTGCTATCGAACTTGCAAAGTCAAATGGTGTAGAGTTAATTGATAGAACTACGTTAAAAGAATGGCTCAAGATTTATCCGATACACAGAAATGAAATATAACCTCATCGAATCGGCAAAACGATTCATTGAATAAAAATCGTTCGAAATCGTTTGAAATCGTTTCAAACGATTAGAAAAAAACACCACCATGAGGTATCATGCAGTCAGAAGCACACTATCAAGGAGTAATTATTCATGACACCACGAAATATTGAATCTCAGATTATTATTTATCAGACAAAGAATGAAGATAGAAAAATTGATGTATTGTACAAAGACGACACTTTCTGGCTGACGCAAAAAATCATCGCCGAATTATTTCATGTAGATATCTCCACAGTAAATGAACATTTAAGAAATATATATGAGAGTCAAGAACTGCAGGAAATTTCAACTATTGGGAATTTCCCAATAGTTCAAGTTGAAGGAAGCAGAACAGTCAAAAGAACTGTAAAGTTTTATAACTTAGATGCGATTATTGCCGTGGGATACCGGGTAAATTCAAAAGAAGCAACACAATTCCGTATATGGGCGACCAATGTCTTACGTGAATATATTATTAAAGGGTTTGCACTCAATGATGAAATGCTAAAAAACGGACGCCCTTTCGGTAAAGATCATTTTCGTGAATTATTGGAACGTGTCCGTTCAATTCGTGCCAGTGAACGCAGAATATGGCAGCAAATTACAGATATTTTTGCCGAATGCTCCATTGATTATGAAAAAGATTCTTCCATTGCCCATACTTTTTATTCAATGGTTCAGAATAAATTTCATTATGCCATTACCGGTCAGACTGCTGCAGAAATCATATACAGCAATGCGAATCATAAAAAAGATCACATGGGACTGACTACATGGAAAAACTCGCCTGACGGAAGAATTTTAAAGTCCGATACAGAAGTTGCCAAAAATTATCTTAATGAAAAAGAAATCAGGCGGTTGGAACGTACAGTAACAGGTTTCTTTGATTATATTGAGGATCTGATTGAAAGAGAACATGCATTCACAATGGAAGATTTTTCACGAAGCATAGATGCATTTCTTTCATTCAGGCAGTACAAAATATTATCCGGCAAGGGGACTATTTCCAGAAAGACCGCCCTTCAAAAAGCACATCATGAATATGATAAATTCAATGAAACACAAAAAATAAATTCTGACTTTGACCAATTTATAAAGAAATTGAACAAAAGTTCACCAGGTCATAAGTAGTTTATATAAATAAAAATCCCGCCGCCATACCGCAAATATGACGACGGGAACCACGAAAGAAAGGGGATTCTTTCGTAGCAATTGTAACATCCCCCCAAGGGCTGATTACTTCTATATTATATCACAATCAGCTCTTGTTGTAGAAAGGAGCTGTTTTATTATGCTTAGAGCCGCTTTATATGGCCGATTTTCCTCGGATAATCAAAGAGAAGAATCTATCATGGCACAATTCCGTGATAGTGAGGAGTATTGCCGAAAGAAAAATTATTGTATTGTCGCCCGGTATGCTGACGAAGCGAAGTCGGGGACCACCACCGTCGGACGCGACCGGTACAATCAGATGCTCGATGATGCCCGCCGTGGTTTGTTTGACGTCATCGTGTTCCACAAAGTTGACCGAAACGCACGAAATGAATTCGATTACTATATGACAAAGCATAAGCTTCAGCAGGTAGGTGTCCGGTATGAATACTCGAAACAGGACATCAATGCGACCACCCCGGAAGGGCAGATGATGGAGTCTATGCTCGTCGGTATGGCTGCTTATTATTCGAGAAACCTATCTAATGAAATCAAAAAAGGGCTCCGGGAGAACGTCCTGCAGGGCAAGCATGCCGGCGGTCCGGTGCCGTATGGATTTTTAACTGATGAGAATAAAAAATACGTTATCAACGAAAATGAGGCCCCGGCTGTCCGCATGATATTCAATCTCTATGTAGCTGGCTTTCCCTATGGGACGATCAGAAAAAAATTATTCAATGCCGGATATCGCAACCGGGCCGGGCGGGAGTTCACCACCGCCGGTATTTATGAAATACTCCGTAATAGAAAATACACCGGGGATTTGTATTTGGGAAAAACGCTATTCCGGAAAGGGAGGAGAAATTCCCACCGAACGAGCGATGATGTAAAATTCTATGAAAACGTGATACCTGCGATTATTCCGAGAAGTCTTTTTATGGAGGTGCAAGAAAAAATGGATAGAAACAGAAGAAGAACCGGATCGGGAAATGCAAAAACCGTATATGCACTGTCTGGCCTTATCTTCTGCGGGCAATGCGGCTCAGCGATGGTCGCTCACTCGACAAAAAACAGCCGGGGAGTAAAAAATTATTATTACCGCTGTCCAAAGGGACGCCTCGTTGGCGATGAAAAGTGCCATCAGAAGTTCGTGAACCGGGACAAAATAGAAACCGCCGTCTATAATCTGATTCGTGACACATTTACTTCTCCCGACGCGCACGCCCGGATAAAAGAAGTCATATCAAAAAATAAAATAAAAATAAATCCCGAGGACTACGCCGAGCAAATAAAAAGACTCAAGCAGCAAGAAGCCGCCGACGTCAGAAGCCTTGATCGTCTCTATGATATTTATATGGCCGAGCAGGAAGATGAGTTCACTATTTCAAAAATGAAAAAATTAAAAGAGGGAATCCTGCGGCTCCGCAGTCAAATTGAGGAATTGGAAACCCG
>QWBY01000226.1_pt1 | contig 42977 bp, 41 predicted proteins | sample 1972471 | NCBI WGS metagenome assembly QWBY01 (sample SAMN09866722, study PRJNA288562) | Human gut metagenome isolate term6_stool, whole genome shotgun sequencing...
TTTGGACAGATACAAAGAACTTAAAGGAAGTCCGGAATTGGATGCTATATTGGACGAAGGAAGAGAAAAGGCACATAAAAAAGCAAATGTAACATATGTAAAAGCCATTGAAGCAATGGGCTTATACAGAAAATAAATGCAATATTAAAAGCGGAGATTGAAACTCCGCTTTTAAGTTGTATAAAATTAGATATTTTATCGAACCTTACTTACATATTCAGCAAACCTTTAAAATGGAAATTACTTTGCAGTAATGAATCTACAATTTTTGCGGCATTTGTAGGATGAGGATTTGTAAGGAAAAGTATTAAAATTGCAAGTACGGTAATTGCAAGTGCGATAATATTGAATTTTCCTTTTCCGGACATTTCATAATATCCGAAGAAACGTATTCCCAGTGCAGTAAAAAATGTAGTGCAAAGTCCTGACAATGAAAACATTCCGAATAATACATTTGACATTATAAGTGTTATGAAAAAAGTAGGGAAAACTATGAGAGATAAATTTTTATGAAAACGTGTCGACTTCAAGCGTTTCATATCTTTGAACCAATTTGTAAAATCAAATCCGAACAGTCCGGATAATATAAATGAAATAATAATTATTTTATCCCAAATATTTTGTAATCTTGTACGATTGTCGCCAATCCATTTGAAAAACGCACAAGCTACAAGAGCTATAATTCCGCCTGTTATATAGTAGATGTTGTATGGAATATACTTTGTAAGCGCAAATGGAACAATCATCAAGATGCTTGAAATTGTTGTATAAAGTGCAATTTCTTTTATAGAAAACCTTTCGTGTACGGGTATTTGTTCATAAGTTTGAGTCATTATTTCCAACATGAATGTAAGGATGAAAATTATAAGAGCAGCAAACGGATAAATTATCAAACTGAAAAGTATAAGAAATATAGGAAGAAGTATCAAAATTCCTTTGAATGCTCTCAAACGTTTGAAACTTATGGGATATTTTTGTGTATGAAGTGTAAGTTTGGTAAATATAAGATATGTAATCATTATACTCGCCGTTTCCACCGGACTTGTTCCCGTATATATAAGAGCACAAAAAACAAGAATGCTTAAATTTGCTCCGCTGAAGCGTGAAACTATGGAACTGAAAAGACCGATGCTTATGAAAGGTGCAATTGCATTAAGTATTTCCAATTTATTCATCTCCTTAATCGGTTAATTATTTTTTAGTTGTTCATAGATATAATACAACATAATACAACAAACATGAAAGCAAAAGAAAATATAAATTTAAAGTCGCAAAAAATATGTATTTACATGCAGCATTTTCAGTTTGAAGTATTCGGTAATTTAAGAAATAAAATTTACTTTAATAGAGAGCTTATTAGAAAAATACTTGTAAAATTATATCTGCAAATAAACTTTATAGATGAATAAAAAACTGATAAAATAAAAATATGGAGGGGCAAAATGAAAAATTTAATAGTTGTTGATTGCCAATATGATTTTATTGACGGTTCTTTAGCATGTATTCATGGACATGAAGCTGTAAAAAATATTGTTTCATATATTAACAGGAATGATTTGAGTGTGTTTTATACATCTGATTGGCATGGTAGTAATCATTGCTCTTTTAAGGTGAATGGAGGGATTTGGCCTGTTCATTGCGTGCAAAATTCAAAGGGCTCAAAAATACATGAAGATTTTTTTTATAACGTTAAAAATGAATTTTGCAGACCTTCAAGGGAAAATGTTTTTTTGAAGGGGTATAAAGATGACAAGGAAGAATATTCCGGATTTTACGGTATAAATTCTAAAAAAGAAATGCTTGGAAATTCAGTTGGTAAAAAAGTATATGTTTGCGGGATTGCTACGGAATATTGCGTAAAAGAAACCGTATTGTCATTAATTGATTCGGGTAGAGAAGTTGTTTTGCTTACAGATTGCTTGGGTTATGTGAATGAAGAAAATCATAAACATGTACTTGATGAATTGAAAGATAAAGGCGTGGTTATGTTGAGGAGTATTTGATGGAAATCAAAACCGTAAAAGATTTAGGTGAATTTGCATGTATAAAAAAAATAAGTAAAGATTTTATTTATAATCCGAAATTCGTAAAACTCGGCAGCGGTGATGACGGTGCGGTATATACCGTTCCGGAAGGTTTTGATCAGGTTATTTCTACAGATACGATGGTTGAAGGAATACATTTTTTAAAATCCACAATGAGTCCGTCAGATGTAGGATATCGTATATGTACAGTAAATTTCAGTGATATGGCAGCTATGGGAGCTTTACCTACAGGTATAGTTTTTTCTTTAGCGTTACCGGATGATTTACCTGTAAATTGGTTGGAATTTTGTTATGACGGTATAAGAGAAGCGTGTAAAAAGTATAAAGTGAATATTCTCGGCGGAGATATTACCGGAAGCAAACAAGGTGTTGTTCTGACAGGTACTGTAGTAGGTATTGTGAAAAAAGATTCATATATTACACGTTCGGGAGCAAAAGAAGGGGATATAGTTTTTGTAACCGGAACGGTAGGCGATTCCGCTGCAGGATTGATATCTTTGTTACATAATTGTGAAAATGATTATTTGAAAAAGAGACATGCAAGACCTGAGCCTCAAATTGAGTGGGGACAATATTTTTCTGAAGTAGGTGTAAACTCATTGAATGATATCTCGGACGGATTATCACGTGAGTTAAATGAGATTGCAGCGGCTTCAAATGTTGTTATACAAATTGATTCAACTAAAATTCCTATCTCAGAAGAAACGTGTGAAATAAGTGAAAAATTAGGCAAAAACAGTCTTGAACTTGCACTTGACGGCGGGGAAGATTACGAATTGGTAGGTACCGCATCGAAGGAAATTTGGGAAAAAATCAAATTAAAAAAAGGTATAACTGCTATAGGAACAGTGAAAAAAGGAATAAAAAGCTCGGTAGAAATTTTATATAAAGGCGAAATAAAAAAAGTAGCGGCAAAAGGTTATGATCATTTCATAAAAAATGATTTGTATAAATAATTCGGTTAAATCTGGAGGTAAGTATGTATACGTTAGTTGTTATAAGACATGGAGAAAGTCAGTGGAATAAAAAAAATCTTTTTTGCGGTTGGACAGATGTTGATTTGACGCAGCAAGGATTTGCTGAAGCGAAACAAGCAGGTAAACTTTTAAAAGACGCGGAAATAACTTTTGACGTATGTTACACGTCTGTGCTCAAGCGTGCAATACATACTGCGTATACCGTTCTTGATGAAATGGATCTGACATGGATACCTGTAATTAAAGATTATCATTTGAATGAACGTCATTACGGTAAATTGCAAGGGCTTAATAAGCGTGAAACAACTGAAAAATACGGAGAAAAACAAGTGCATTTATGGAGACGCTCATATGATGTGAGACCGCCGAGTTTGGATAAAGACGATGAAAGAAATCCTGCATTTAAAATGCCGTATTTAAAAATAAAGGCGGACAAAAATTTTCCGCTTTCCGAATGTCTGAAAGATACAGTTGAACGTGTTACTCCATACTTTGAAAGTGTAATAAAACCACGTATTTTAAAAGGTGAAAAAGTTTTGATAACCGCACATGGTAATTCAATTCGTGCGCTTATGAAACATTTGGAAAATATTTCAGACGAGGAAATTTCAAAAATAAACGTTCCTACAGGAATACCGCTGGTTTATAAAATAGATAAAGATTTTAATGTAGTAAAAAAAGAATATTTGGGAAATCAAGAAGAAATACAAAAAAAGATTAATGCAGTAAAAAATCAATCTAAAGCTTAATGTGATTGAAGGTGAAAGTGTGCAAAATATAAAAATTTTTAAAGAAAATAAACCTGCTCTTATGTTGGAGGGCGGTGCCATGCGAGGCCTTTTTACAGCCGGTGTGTTGGATGCATTTATGGAGCATAAATTGTATTTTGCCAAGACTGTAGCAATATCTGCAGGTACAATGCAAGGACTGGGATATCTATCAAGACAAAAAGGAAGAAATTATAAAGCCAATGTAGTATATTCTTCAGATCGAAGGTATATGGGATTGGAACATTTAATATGTGAAGGAAGTTATTTTAATTTTAACTTCATATATGGAGATCTTACACATAAATTAATACCTTATGATTTTGACGAGTTTAATAATACAGATATGGAAATGCTTGCCGTTATAACACGTTGTGATACAGGAGAATGCGTTTATATATCAAATTTGGACATGGATGAAAAAAAGTATTTGAATGCATGTCGTGCAAGTTGTGCAATGCCGTTGTTTTCCAAAGCTGTAAATGTAGAAGGGATACCCTGTGTAGATGGAGGTGTAGCTATGCCGCTTGCACCTTTACCTGATGAGCTTCCGTTTGAATGTATAAAACCGGTATATATACTTACCAGAGATATTAAATATAGGAAAAAAGAAATATCATCTTTGTATTGCTCAATTATAAAAAAATTTTACGGGTCTGAATACCCCAAAATTGCTGAAATGATATGTTCTATTCCGGAGATTTATAATGAAAAAGTTGAAAAATTGTTGCAACTTGAAAAAGAAGGTAAAGCTTTCGTAATACGACCCGAACATGAAGTCGAGGTAAGTCGTGTTGAAAGAAATCGTACAAAGTTAAAAATTTTATATAAAGAAGGATATAAAATAGGTATGGACAGATTTGATGAGATGATGAGGTGGATTCGTGAAATCTGAAATAAAAATAATTTCCAAAAGTGTAGAAGAAACAATCACTTTAGGAAATATAATAGGTGAAAATGCTGTAGATGATTTATTTATTGCGATGAGTGGAGATCTCGGTGCAGGTAAAACTCATTTTGTACAAGGAATAGCAAAGGGAATGAAAATACAAGATGTTGTAACAAGTCCTACATTTACAATTATGAATTATTATGAGGGAAAATTGCCGTTAAAGCATTTTGATTTTTACAGACTCGAAAGTGAATATGATTTGTATAATATAGGTTGGGAAGAATACAGTGTTGGAGGAGTTACTGTAGTTGAATGGTCGGAATTGTTTCCTTCACTTATACCTCATGGAAGTCTTTGTGTACGAATAGAGAATGTTTCACTTACGGAAAGAAATATTTTTATAAAATGGGATGAAAAAACTCCTGAAAATATTATAAAGGAGATAAGAAAGTATGCTCTTGGCGATTGATACGTCTTCATATGTATTAAGCTGTGCTTTGGCACAAGAAGATAAATTAATTTCAGAGTGGACAGTTCAAAGAAGACTGACACACTCTGAACAACTTATTCCGCATATAGACGAAATGATGAAAGTAAGCGGAGTTTTGAGAAAAGATATAAAATATATTGCAATATCGAACGGTCCAGGATCATTTACAGGCCTTCGTATAGGATTGGCAAGTGCAAAAATGATGGCATATATATGGGATATACCTTTAATTGCCGTAGATACTTTACAAGCACTTGCATATAATTTAAAATCTGCACAAGCTTTTATTTTACCGTTAATAGATGCACAACGTAATAATGTTTATGCTTCTTTATACAGTTCGTTTAAAGATTTATGGCAAGTTTGGGAAAACAAAGCGGATTCTATTGATAATATAATAAATGAAGCCGTAAAGCACGGCGGACCTATAATAGCAACCGGTGAAGCAGCAGATTTGTATAAAGACAAATTAATATCTGCAGGTATACAAATTGCTCCGTTTCATATGAGATGTTGCAGAGCGGGGAGTGTAGCTTCTGCAGCATTTGAAAAAATTAAGAATAAACAGTTTGAAAATCCTTTGCAAATTCTTCCAAACTATATACGTCGAAGTGAGGCTGAAGTTCAGTGGGAAAAGAAACACAATCAGAAATAAAAATTCGTAAAGCTTTAAAAAAAGATGTAAATTCTATTTATGAAATAGGTAAACACAGTTTTTTTGATGCATGGAGAAAAGAAACTGTTGAATCCGATTTAGTAAAATCACATAGCTGTTACTTTGTGGCGGAATTTGAAGGACGTATAATAGGTTATGCTTGTTATTGGTTTATATTGGATGAAGCACAATTGGTAAATTTAGCAGTAGAACCTGAATACAGACGAAAAGGAACGGCAAAAGCATTGATGAATGCCGGTGAAACTGAAGCGGTAAATCGTAATATGAGATTTATATTTCTCGAAGTCAGAGTCGGAAATATTAACGCACAGGAATTATATAGAAAAATGGGATTTATCGTAGGCAGTTTGCGTAAAGGTGTATATGAAAATCCGAAAGAAGACGGATACATTATGATGAAAAAGCTTACCGATCCTATGGGGAGAAAATTATGAGAATTTTGGCATTTGAAACAAGTTGTGATGAAACCTCATGCGCAGTTATAGAAAACGGAAGAAGTATTCTGTCAAATATTATTTCAACTCAAGTACCTATACATAAAAAATTCGGAGGTGTAGTACCTGAAGTTGCATCACGTCATCATATAGAGGATGTTTTACCGGTGGCAATAGAAGCACTTGAAAAAGCCTCATGCACTTGGAACGATATAGATGCAGTTGCAGTAACAAAAGGTCCGGGGCTTGTAGGTGCCTTGCTTGTAGGAGTATCTGCAGCTAAATCTGTTGCATGGGCATTGGATAAACCTCTTATAGGTGTAAATCATATGGAAGGGCATATATTTGCAAATCTTTTGCAATATCCGGATTTGGAACCTCCTTTTTTGGCACTTGTAGTTTCAGGCGGACATACAATGCTTGTAGAAGTTAAAGGCTACAATGAATTTAATCTCATGGGTCAAACACGAGATGATGCGGCAGGAGAAGCTTTTGATAAAATTGCAAGAATTATGGGTTATCCGTACCCTGGAGGCCCTTATATAGATAAATTGGCGCAAAAAGGAAATCCAGAAGCAATACATTTTCCGGTAGCCATGCATGGAAACCATGAATTGGATTTTTCATTCAGCGGATTGAAATCTGCGGTAATAAACTATTTAAATACCGCAAAAATGAAAAAAATAGAAATATCACATGAAAATGTAGCTGCAAGCTTTCAAAAGGCGGTTATAAGTGCATTGGTAGAAAAAACCGAAGCGGCTTTAAAGATAAGCAAACAAAAAACTCTTGTACTTGCCGGCGGAGTTGCCGCAAATAGCGGAATACGCAAGGAACTTACAAGAGTTTGCAATGAAATGAATATAAGATTTTGTTATCCGGAATCCGTGCTCTGTACGGATAACGGTGCAATGATAGGATGTAGAGCTTATTATATGGCAAAAGAAGGATTATATTCAAAATGGAATTTAAATGCAAATCCAGGATTGGGATTTTGCGGAGAAGACAAATGAGTGAATTATATTCATTAGCACGTGAAAAAACCGGTTTAAACGAAGTTCAATTAAAAATACTCGGCTATATGACAGAAGCGTTGCAATTTGCAGCGGACATATCCAAATGTCAAGTTGTACTATGTACAAAAGGAAAAAATAAAGATATGTGTGTATTGCTGAGTTCATTAGTACCTTCATATTATAAAGGTCTTAAATATTTTCATGAAGGTGATGTTTTTTTAAAACAAGAATTTGCAATTGCAACCAAAGTTTTTTCAACCGGCGAAAAAGCAAAAGGAAGAAAAGAACTGGATTTGGGTAAGATGGTGGATGTTACTGCATATCCTGTATTTGACAATGCAGGAATAACATTTGCCGTTGTAGGATTTATATCAAACTCTTTGGAACAGGAAGAAATACTTACAGATACTGCCAATATGGCATTGCAGATACCGTTTAAACATGAAAATTATTATAAAATAAAACCTCAAGACGGTGTAGTTATTATAGATTCTGTAGGGAGAGTACTTTATACAAATGATATGGCGCAAGATTTGTTTTTAGATTCCGAACAAAGAACCACAATAGGACAAGGATTGTTAAACCACACATCATTTCATATTTCGATTGTAGATCGTGTAGCTTCGACAATAAAGCCGGAATTCGGAGATGAAATTTCCGGACAAATGACATTTTCTTCGTGGGCATTACCTATAGTATCAAACGGACGTGTAAACAGAACGGTATTGGTGCTTACAGACGTGACTGCAGTAAGAGAAAAAGAAAGACAATTGTTGATAAAAGACTCTGTAATAAAAGAAATACATCATAGAGTAAAAAACAGTTTAAATACTATTGCAGGAATGCTTAGAATGCAAGCGAGAAGGACAAGAGATGAAGAAGCAAAAAAAGCATTGAAATCCGCAATAAACAGAATATCCGGCATATCAAGAATTCATGATATATTGGCACATCAAAGTGAAGAAATAGTAAATTGGAAACTTATTTCCGATAAAATTTGTAACTTGTCGGTTGAAAGTTTATCTGATTGTAAAGTTGATATGATACAAAAGAACAGTAAAGAATCAATATATTTGCCGTCTGAAAAAATAGTATCATTAGGTATAGTTACAAATGAGCTTATACATAATGCTATTGAACATGGATTTGAAAATATGAGCAGCGGTTCTTGTATTCTTGAAACCGAAAAAGAAAATAATTTTTTAAAAATTATAGTTATGAATGACGGGCATTTACTTCCGGAAAATTTTAACGAAGGAAATTATGATTTAGGATTACATATTGTAAAAACTATTACAGAAATAGATTTAAAAGGAAGTTTTGAAATAAGAAACAGCGGTAAATGGGTGTCGGCAAGTATTTGTATACCTATAAATGAGGAGTAGGAAATGGGTGCATATACTATAGTAATAGCAGATGATGAAGCATTGGCAAGAATGGACTTGAAAGAAATGCTTGAAGAAGCCGGACATAAAGTGGTAGGGCAAGCATCTGACGGTGTAGAGGCATGGGAACTTGTAAAAGAAAAATTACCTGATTTAGCTATTTTGGATATAAAAATGCCTAAAATGGATGGATTGCAAGCTGCAAAATTAATTGCACATGACGGATTGGCACCTGTCTTGCTTTTAACTGCATTCGGAGATGAAGAAATTATAGAAAAAGCAAAAAATTCTATGGTTTTCGGATATGTAATAAAACCGGTTGAAGAAAAAGTTCTTTTTCCTGCAATTGAAATTGCTATAAGCCAACATAAGAAAAAATGTGAAATGGTAAATCGTGTAAAAAGTATGGAAAAGGAAATAGAAGAAAAACAAATAATCAATCGTGCAAAAGCGTTGCTTATGAAATTTTATAAAGTTACTGAAGATCAGGCACATACGCAATTACAAAAAGTAAGTATGAAACGCGGAAAGTCTATGGCGGAAGTTTCATCAATGTTAGTTAAGGAAATTTTAAACAAGAAAAACAAGTAATAGTAAGTATGAAAAAATAATATAATTGAATAAAATTCAGTATGACTGAAATAGATAACAAATTAAAATAATCATAATCAAAAATCATAAACGTTCGAACCTTTTCAAAGGTCGGGGTAAATTAATTAAATTGAATATGAACTACTTCAAGCAACCATAAATTATGGCTGCTTTTTTCTTTCGAATGAAAGAGGTCAATATCACTTCAAAATTGTGTTTTGCAAGTTTACGATTCAACTGAATATGAAAAATATTTTTTTATATTTTCAATATTTATTACAGAGGATAAATTTTTTTATCGCAAAGGGTAAGAGAATTTTATTTTGGATAAAAATATTTTATATGTTTGATGAAAAAAGTTTGACAAATATACATAATGAATGATAAACTTTGATTGTAGGTTAGCACTCGAGTATGGTGAGTGCTAATAAGGGTGATAGCTATGAATAAAAATAAAGGTCAAAATGATAAAAAAAATATGAATGAAAGGAAAAAACGTATTCTATGGGCAATAGTTCAAGATTATTCAGAAACCGCAGAGCCGGTAGGGTCTCGAACCGTTGCAAAGAAATATGATTTAGGCGTAAGCAGTGCAACTATAAGAAACGATATGCAAGATTTGGAAGATGAAGGATATCTTGAACAGCCGCATACATCGGCGGGGAGGGTACCATCAATTAAAGGATATCGTTTCTATGTAGATGAATTGATGATGCCCAATCCTGTAACACAAGAAGAGCAAAAAGTACTTCATGGTATTTTTGAAGATTCATCAAAGCGTGTAGATGAAATTTTTTGTAATATGGCAAAGATTATTGCTTCTTTGACGCATACATTATCACTTTCAGCTTCCGCAAAGGGTAAAAGCGGTAAATTTAATTATGTAAGGTTTTTACCTTTGGATAAATTACGTGCGATACTGTTGGTCGTTACCGATTCCGGCGATGTTACAGATGTAGTTGTAAAAATTCCGGAAGGAACCGATTTAGACGAATTGCAAATGCTTGCAAATAAGTTGAACAGATTTTTACATGGCAAAGAACTTAAAAAATTAGATGAAAAAACAATAATGGAATTTCAAAGAGAAATAAGTAAAAATCTTGTTTCGTATATTCCGGTTTTCAGAGCTTTAAATCAGGCAATAATGCCAAGTCGTGAAATTTATTCCGGTGGAGCCTCAGCCTTGATTGAGCAACCGGAATTCAGAGATATTGAACGTGTACAAGATCTTTTGAATTTATTGGAAGAGCGTGAATTATTGCATAGATTGCTTATGGAATCTATGGACAAGCCGATTTCGGTAAATATCGGGACTGAAAATAATATGAAATCGTTTTCAGATTTGTCTATAATTCGTGCGCAATTTACATGTAATAATCAAGTTATAGGTTCAATTGCAGTTTTAGGGCCTACAAGAATGCAATATGGAAAGATTGTGGGAATGTTGAATTTTATGCAGAAACAATTGGATTTTTTGCTTAAAGATAAGGATACATAGGAGGAAAAATGAATAAGAAGCATGAAAAAGATATAAATCGAGATGAAGTGGAAAAAAATCAAAAAAAAGTTGATTCTGTACAAAATTCCGGTAAAGAAATAAATGAAAAAGACGAAAAAATTTCAAAAGAACAAGAAACTTTGCAAAAAATGGAAATTATGACAAAAAAGTTTGTTGAAATGCAAAATAAACTTGAAGAAACTGAAAATCGTCTAAAAGTTTCGATAAATCAAAATGTACGACTTCAAGCGGATTTCGATAATTTCAGAAGACGTACCAGAGAGAATGAAGAAAATCTTACGGATAAAGTACAGTTGAAAGTTTTAAAAGATTTTTTACCGCTTATAGATAATTGTGAACTTGCACTTAAACATATGGAAAGTAAAGATGCTTCAGAAGTTTATTTGGAAGGTTACAAGTTATTACATAAGCAATTGATGAAAATTATGGATGATTTGGGTGTTAAAGAAATAGATGCAAAAAATAAACCTTTTGACCCATATTTCCATGAGGCCGTTATGCAAGTTACCTCGGATGAACTTGACTCAGATTATGTAGCCGGAGTTTTTCAAAAGGGATATATGTATAAAGATAAAGTATTGAGGCCTTCAAAAGTACAAGTAGTTCAAAATGATTAATTTATATAGATACAAAAAGTAAGAAAGGAGACATTTTAAAATGTCAAAAGTAATAGGTATTGATTTAGGTACAACAAACTCCGTAGTAGCAGTTATGGAAGGTGGAGAACCTGTAGTTATTCCAAATGCGGAAGGATCGAGATTGACTCCGTCTGTAGTAGGATTTTCAAAAACAGGAGAACGTTTGGTAGGACAACTTGCAAAACGTCAGGCTGTTTCAAATCCGTCACGTACAGTTGTTTCCATTAAAAGACATATGGGTGAAGATTACAAAGTTACAATTGATGGAAAGAGTTATACACCTCAAGAAATTTCAGCTATGATTCTCCAGAAGTTGAAAGCTGATGCAGAAGCATATTTAGGTGAAAAAGTAACCGATGCGGTAATTACATGTCCGGCATATTTTACGGACAGTCAGCGTCAAGCGACAAAAGATGCAGGTGCAATTGCAGGTTTAAATGTTTTGAGAATTATTAATGAACCTACAGCATCTTCATTGGCTTACGGTCTTGATAAAATAAAAGACGGTAAAGAACATAGATTTTTGATTTATGATTTAGGTGGCGGTACATTTGATGTTTCCATACTTAATTTGGCAGACGGAGTATTTGAAGTAGAAGCATCTCATGGTAACGGACATTTGGGGGGAGACGATTTCGATGCACGTGTAATGGAATGGATTGCAAAGAAATATAAAGAACAAAACGGTATTGATTTGAAATGTGATCCGATGACAAATCAAAGATTGAAGGAAGCTGCTGAAAAAGCAAAGATTGAATTATCCGGTGTTATGTCTACAGATATCAATTTGCCGTTTTTGTCAATTGACGCAAACGGTCAGCCTGTACATTTCAATCAGACGTTGAGTCGTGCAGAATTTGACAGTATTACCGAAGATCTTGTACGCATGACAGAAGAACCTATCGATATAGCACTTAAAGATGCAAATCTCTCAATTAATGATATAGACAAAGTTCTTCTTGTCGGTGGTTCTTCAAGAATACCGGCAGTACAAGCTTTAATCAAAAATAAATTCGGTAAAGAAGCAAGTAAGGGCGTAAATCCGGATGAATCCGTTGCAGTAGGTGCAGCTGTTCAGGCTGGTGTATTGAAGGGTGAAGTAAAAGACGTATTACTTCTTGACGTCACACCGTTGTCTTTGGGAATTGAAACTTTGGGTGGAGTATTTACTACAATGATTAAGAGAAATACTACAATTCCTACTTCAAAATCACAAGTTTTCTCAACTGCAGCAGATAATCAATCGGCAGTAGACATTCATGTTTTACAAGGTGAACGTGCAATGGCTGCGGATAATAAGACATTGGGACGTTTCCAGTTGACAGATATTCCTCTTGCTCCGCGCGGAGTACCTCAGATACAAGTAACATTTGATATTGATGCCAACGGCATAGTTCATGTATCTGCTAAAGATTTGGGAACAGGCAAAGAACAGAAGATTGAAATAAAATCATCTTCAGGATTGTCCGATGAAGAAATTGAAAAGATGCAGAACGATGCAAAAGCACATGAAGCTGAAGATAAAAAGCGTAAAGAAACTATTACTGTAAAGAACAATGCCGAATCTTTGATTTATCAGGCACAGAAAACGATTAAAGAACTCGGTGATAAAGCTGATGCACAAAAAGTTAAGGAAATTAATGATGCAATTTCAAAATTGCAGGAATCACTTAAGGGTGATGATGTTGAAAAAATTAAAGCAGATGCAGATGCATTGACAAAGCCTTTACATGAAATGAGTCAGAAAATGTATGAACAGGCTCAAAAGGCTCAACAAACACAGCAGGCAAATCAACAAGCTTCTTCAGCAGGACAGCAGCAACAAAAATCGGGAGACAAAGATAATGTAGTTGATGCCGATTACAAAGTTGTTGATGATGATAAGAAATAAAGGATAGTGGGATTCCCTCATGGCAAATCAAGATTATTATAAAATTTTGGGTGTTGAAAGAAATGCATCCGAAGCTGACATAAAAAAAGCATATAGAAAATTGGCACGTAAGTATCATCCGGATTTAAATAAGGATAATCTTAAAGAAGCCGAGGAAAAATTTAAGGAAGTTAATGAAGCTTATCATGTGCTTTCGGATGCAGATAAAAGAGCTCAATATGATCAAATGGGTCATGACGCATTCCGCAATGCCTCACAAGGTGCAGGAGCAGGTTACGGTGCAGGCGGATTTGATTTCAGCGGATTTGATATGGGCGATATATTTGATATGTTTACCGGTGGTGGAAGGGGTCGTAGGAAAAACGGCCCTGAACCCGGAAACGATTTAAGATATGACTTACAAATAACGCTTAGAGAAGCTGCTGAAGGTGTGAAGAAAACATTTTCAATTACCAAAAGAGATGTTTGCGATCGCTGCAACGGCAGTTGTGCGGAGCCCGGCACTCCGGTAGAAAGATGTCCGCATTGTCAAGGTACCGGCCAACGTCGTATGGTCAGAAACAGTCCTTTCGGACAGATGGTAAATGTAATGCCGTGTGACGGATGCAACGGTGAAGGTAAAATAGTTAAAACCAAATGCCGTCAATGTATGGGCAGCGGAGTTGTTGCAAAATCCAAGAAAATTGAAATTAATATTCCTGCAGGAGCGGATACCGGCATAAGAATGCGTGTTTCCGGTGAAGGTGAACCAGGTTTACGCGGAGGTCCCAGAGGAGATCTTTACGTATTTATTTACGTAAAAGATGACGCCGACTTCCAACGTGAAGGAAATGATTTATATTGCAGACAAGATATATCATTTTCTGTAGCTGCATTGGGAAGCGTTGTTCGTGTAAAAACATTGGAAAAAGAAGTTGAACTTAAAATTCCGTCAGGAACTCAAACCGGTACAAGATTCAGAATTCCGCATGAAGGAGTTCCGGATATACATACAAAACGTAAAGGCAATTTGTATGTAGTGGTAAATGTTGTAGTTCCCAAGAAATTAAATGATGCTCAAAAAGAAGCATTGTTGAATTATACACATTTATCCGGAGAAGATGTTTCACAATTTAAAGGAAAAAATTCTTTTTTTGATAAAATTATTGATAAATTAAAGAAATAAATGTATAAAAAAAGGAATCGGTTTATAAACCGATTCCTTTTTTGTTTTAAAAGAAATGTGAAATTGCTATCATAACAGTACCGAATACACCGAATAATGCAACTATTATTCCGTCAATTGTACTCCAATTCATATGAACGATATTTGTAGCATCAAGAATAAAATAAAGTATTCCGCCCATTAATATGTTCGTAAAAATTTTTTTAGCAAAACGACCTAAAATAAAAATTGAAATAACAATGATTATTATACTTGTAATACCGTAGCTTACAATAGGTGCACCTATTGATTCCAGCATATTGAATTAAATCTCCTTTCGATTTTCAACAGCATTTGCCAATGTAATACTGTCGGCATAACCTATGTTACTTCCTGCAGGTAGACCGCGTGCAGGCCTTGTTATTTTAATTCCCGAAGGTTTAATCAAGTCGGCAATATAATAGGCAGTTGCTTCACCTTCCGTATCAGGATCTGTTGCTATAATAACCTCATTTATATTTGAATCTTTTAATCGTGTAAGCAATTCTTTTATTTTCAAATTTTCCGGACCTATTCCGTCAAGAGGTGATAATACACCATGAAGAACATGGTATAGACCGTTGTATTCATGACTTTGTTCCATTGCATGTACATCTTGAGGATTTTCAACAATACACAATAAAGAAGAGTTTCTTTTAGAGTCGGTGCAAATTGAACAAGGATCCGATGTTGCCAAATTGCAACAAATTGAACAGTAACAAACAGATTTTTTTGCATTCTCTATAGTTTTTAAAAATGTATCTATATCTTTTTGCGGACGCATAAGCATGAAATATGCCAAACGTTTTGCACTTTTTACACCTATACCCGGCAATTTACGAAATTGCTCGGCCACTTCTTCTAAAATATCGTCCATTAGAACATTCCGCCGGGTAATCCAAGTCCGCCGGTAACTTTGCTCATTCCTTGAGCAATCATTTCATCAGCTTTTTTTGATGCTTCGTTTACGGCAGTTGTAATTAAATCTTCCAACATTTCGGAATCGTCGGGGTTAATTGCATCTTTTGATATTTTTAATGAAGTAATTAATTTATCCCCGCTCATTGACAATGAAACCGCTCCTCCGCCTACAGATACATCTACTGTTTTTTGACGGAGTTCATCCTGCATTTTTTGCATTTCTTCCTGCATTTTTTTTGCTTTTTTTAACATGTTTTGCATTTGTGCTTTATTACCGAACATTTGAAAACCTCCTAAAATTATTAATCTTTTTCATATATATCATAGTCTGATAAGAATTTCAAGGCAGTTGATAATGTAGCATTTGCCTTATCTTTTTCCGGAATATCAGATTTTTGAATTAAATTATATTGTGAATCATTTTTTTTTACTGAAATTGAATTTAAGGTCGATGTTTCTTCAGGGCTCCCTTTGAGTACCGTATGTACTTCTATATTATATCCTATGATATTTTTTAGTGCATCGGAAACAGCTTTTTTATACGACGGATTATTGCACGCAAGTACAAGAAATTGCTGAGGTGCGGATATTGTGACATTTGTATTTGTTAAACGTACAATATTACATTTTTGAAAACATGAATATATATCAATTCTTTTTATACTCATAAAATAATCAAGAGTTTTTTTCCAAATCGAGTCATATTCATTGGGTGAAATTACGGATGATTCAGTCGCTGTTTCGTTATTGTGCTCTTCGACTTTAGATTTTAGTGAAGTTTCATCAATTGAAGTTTTAATTGCTGATTTTTTTACTTTTGCAGGTATTTCAGTTTCAGCTTCAGCTTTGGAAGAATTATTTATATTTGAAGAGTTATTTATGATTTTGCCATTTTTTTGTAAATCAGATATTTCTTCTTCAATTTTTGCAAGGCGACTGCGAATATCATTGTAATTTTTTATTTCTTTTACACGTGACAGATGAAGTAATCCCATTTCCGCAGTAATACGTGGAGATGCACCTTGTTTAATACTTGTTATATATGTACATAATTCGGAGAACATAATATCCAAGTAGGATTCTGATGTCAGATTTGAAAGTTTTTTTAATGCATTTTCATACGATTTATATATAGTAAGTTCAGGAGCATTCGGATTTATCTTATACAACATTAAATTTCTATAATGTTCCAATAAATTTCGTAATATTGAAATAGGCTCTTTGCCGCTTTGCATAAGATCGAAAAACAACATTAGAATTTTTCCGCTGTCATGAATTGCTATATACTCGGACAATTTTAAAATCTGTTCGGTATTTGTTATGCCTATTAGCTTATATACATCATCCGCATTGAGTGAATTTGAATCATTTGCATGCGAACATTGATCAAGTAGGGATAATGCATCTCTTAAGCCTCCGTCTGCACGAACTGCTATAAGAGCTGCGGCATCTTCAGTAAGATGGAAATTACTTTTTTTTGAAATATTCAGTAAATGCTCCTTTATAGCATCTACCGAAATTCTTCTGAATTCATAACGTTGGCAACGTGAAAGAATTGTAAGTGGTATTTTTTCAGGCTCTGTTGTTGCTAATATAAACATTATATATGACGGAGGTTCTTCCAATGTTTTGAGTAAGGCATTGAAAGCTTCTTTTGTAAGCATATGTACTTCGTCAATAATGTATACTTTTTTTCTGCATGTGGCAGGTAGTGAACATACGGATTCTTTTAAGGCGCGTATTTCTTCAATACCTCTGTTTGATGCTGCATCTATTTCGTAAACATCCAAACTGTTACCTTGGTTTATTTCATTACAGTTTGGACAGTTGTTGCAAGGATTTGAATTTTCAGGATTAAGACAGTTTACAGCTTTTGCCAAAATTTTAGCCATACTTGTTTTACCGGTTCCTCGCGGACCTGAAAATAAATATGCATGTGCAACTTTATTTTGAATAAGAGCATTACATAATGGTACTGAAATATGTTTTTGTCCGACAACTTCACTGAAAGTACGCGGGCGCCATTTCCTGTAAAGTGCTAAATAAGACATATAAACCTCCGGAATAAAAAAGCCTTGCGTTGTTTACTTATGACAGCCTTCGAAGATACCGTGGCACATGAAGTTTACCGTTTACTGCTGCTTCCTCTCGGACCTGACAGGGTTCACGGGACTTCATTGCACGGGCCCGAAGACTGCCATAAATAAATAATGCAAAGCCATATAACGGTATTATACTATTACTTGTTTGCATTTGTAAAGTTCAAGTTTATTATACGTTTATTCGACAAAATTAACTGTATAGTGGTAAACTATATAAGATTAATTAGGTTAAAAGTATAATTTTTATATATGAATATATTTATAGTGTAGCGTATTTGAAGGGGTGTTGCAATATGAAGTATCGTATAGAACATGACACATTAGGTGAAGTAAAAGTTCCGGCGAATCATATGTGGGGTGCGCAAACAGAAAGATCCGTGGAAAATTTTAAAATAGGGAGCCAAATGCCGTATGAAATAATTAAGGCATTTGCTATATTGAAAAAATGCACTGCAAAAATAAATGCACAAAAAGAACTTTTGGATAATGATAAATGGACTGCGATTTGTGAAGCTTGTGACGAAATAATCGAAGGCAAGTGGAATGATGAATTTCCTCTTGTAGTATATCAAACAGGCTCGGGTACACAGAGCAATATGAATATGAATGAAGTAATAGCTCATATTGCAAATGAAAAATTGAAATGTAAAAATATCGAAAAGAAAGTTCATCCTAATGATGATGTAAATATGTCACAATCATCAAACGATACTTTTCCTACTGCAATGCATATTGCAGCTGTAAGTACATTGAGAGAATGTTTATATAAATCTTTAAAATCACTTTCTGATACATTTCACAAAAAATCAGATGATTTTAAAGATGTGGTAAAAATAGGACGTACTCATTTGCAAGATGCCGTTCCTATGACACTTGGACAGGAATTTTCAGGTTGGGCGGAAATGCTTGATAAATCAATGAGTATGATTAAAAATTCAGAAAAATATTTACTGGAACTTGCAATAGGAGGAACGGCCGTAGGTACAGGTATTAACAGTCCTGAAGATTTCGGAGAAAAAGTTTCCGAAGAGATTGCAAAAGAAACCGGTATACCGTTTGTTTCGGCTGCAAATAAATTCTATGCTTTAACGGGAAGAGATGACTTTGTATTTTCTCATGGTGCATTGGAAGCTTTAGCTATGGATTGTATGAAATTTGCAAATGATATAAGATGGCTTGCAAGTGGTCCTCGTGCAGGGTTTGGAGAAATTATAATACCTGCAAATGAACCGGGTTCTTCAATTATGCCGGGTAAAGTAAATCCTACACAATGTGAAGCTTTGACGATGGTCGCATGTCGTGTACATGGAAATCAAGCTACTATATCATTTGCATCATCTCAAGGTAATTTTGAACTTAATGTTTTTGCACCGGTAATGGCAAATTCATATATAGAAAGTGTAAAATTGCTTTCTCAATCAATTCACTCATTTAATATTCATTGTGCTACAGGTATTGAACCGAATTATGAAAGAATGAATCAATTGGTAAACAGCTCTCTTATGTTGGTAACTGCATTGTCACCGCATATCGGTTATGAAAAATCCGCAAAAATAGCAAAACAAGCGCACAAACAAAAAATTTCTTTAAAAGAAGCGGCAATAGCATCAGGGTATGTAAGTGAAGAAGATTACGATAAGTATGTAAACCCTGCTATAATGACAAACAAAGACAGATGATTAATAATGATTAACTTAGGAGGTATGATGAAACATATTTCTGTTATAGGAAGTTGCAATATGGACTTGGTTGTAGAAGTCGATCGACGTCCTATGCCGGGAGAAACGGTTTTAGGTAATAAGATGGTTCTTTCACCCGGAGGAAAAGGTGCGAACCAAGCAGTTGCTGCAGCAAGACTCGGTGCAAAAGTTTACATGATAGGATGTGTAGGTAACGATGCATACGGTCAAATGCTGAAAAAAGCAATGGAAGACAGCAATGTAAATACCGATTATGTATATGTATTGGATAATGTACATACAGGTACTGCACACATAACGGTTTCAAACGGAGAAAATACTATAATTGTTATTAAAGGTGCAAATTCCGAAGTTTCACAAAAACATATAGAAGAAGCTTGGGAGACAATATCTACATCGGACATTGTTTTGTTGCAACATGAAATTTCAAAAGAAACCATAGACTATGTAATTAAACGTTGTTACGAAGAAAATATTCCGGTATTGCTTAATCCTGCACCATATATGGATGTTCCGGAAGAGTGGATAAAAAAAGTGAAATATATAACTCCGAATGAGCATGAAGCTGCACTTATGTTTAAAGGTTATACACGTAATGAAATATTGACTTCAAATAACGGAAAAGTTATTATGACCGCCGGTAAAGAAGGCGTATTTTACGGAGAAAACAATTCAATTATAAATATCTCAGGTTTTGATGTAAAAGCGGTAGATACTACAGGTGCCGGAGATACATTTAACGGAGCATTTGCAGTTGCACGAAGCGAAGGAAAAAACATGAAAGAAAGTATAAGATTTGCAAATGCCGCGGCAGCTCTTTCTGTAACTAAATTCGGAGCACAAAGCGGTATGCCTTACCGTAAAGACGTGGAGGAATTATTGAAATGCAAAAAGTAGGAATATTAAACAGTAAAATTTCAAAAGTACTTGCAGATATGGGACATACTGATAAAATTACCGTAGGAGATTGCGGACTTCCAACACCGGAAGGTATTTCCAAGATAGATTTGGCATTAAAACTTGGAGAACCTAAGTTTATTGATGTAGTATCTGAAATAGCTAAATACATGGAAATAGAAAAAGTTTATGTAGCAAGTGAAATAAAAACAAAAAATTCGGATCAGTGGAATGCGTTGCGCAAACTATTTCCTGAAAATAAATATAAATGGATTATATTAAACAACCATGAAGAATTTAAGGAACTTACAAAATCATCCAAAGCTATAATCAGAACGGGTGAAATAACACCGTTTTCGAATATAGTATTGGAATCTGGCGTTATATTTTAAAATTTACAATACTGTTTGAGAGGAAATATTCTGATAATGGAAATAAAAATGTCGGGTATCGGTAAATCTTTCGGTACCAATAAGGTGTTAGACGATGTAAATTTTCATCTTAAATCCGGAGAAATTCATGCCTTGATGGGTGAAAACGGTGCCGGAAAATCAACACTTATGAATATTTTGACAGGTATTCATAAAGCCGATTACGGGAAAATTTTAGTTGACGGTAAAGAAGTAGTTTTCAGTTGTAATAAAGATGCTGAAAAAGCGGGGATAGCATTTGTACATCAGGAATTGAATATTTGGCCGAACATGACTCTTTTGGAAAATTTATTTTTATCCGATTTACAGAAAAATAAATTCGGAGTTGTAGATTTCAAAAAGATGCGTAAATTGGCTGAAGAAAAATGTGCAGATATAGGAGTAAACATACCTTTGGATAAAATTGCCGAAGAATGCTCCGTAGGACAGCAGCAACTGACAGAAATAGTAAGAAGTTTGATGGTAGATGCAAAAGTTATAATTATGGATGAACCTACTGCAGCACTTACTGAAAGAGAAACTGATTGTCTTTTCAGTGTTATGTCAAAATTGAAATCTCGAGGAGTTTCTATTATCTATATTTCTCATAGAATGGAAGAAGTTTTTGTAAATTGTGACACAATTACAGTCATGCGTGACGGTAAAAATATTAATACATATGCAACAAAAGAAACACGAATGGAACAATTGGTCAGCGATATGGTAGGTCGTGTAATGTCCGAGTACTATCCCGAAAGAGTCGTAACTCCCGGTGAAGAAGTACTTAGAATTGAAAATTTAACAGGTGACTCATTTGAAAATATTTCTTTCTCGGTAAGAAAAGGAGAAATATTTGGGATTTCAGGATTAATGGGTGCCGGAAGAACTGAAATAGTTCGAGCAATTTTCGGTGTAGACTCACATAAAAGCGGTAAAATATTTTTGAACGGTAAAGAAATAAAAATAAAAAAACCTACAGATGCAATTAAAAAGGGTTTTGGATTTATAACTGAAAACAGAAAATCTGAAGGACTTATATTGGACTTTTCAATTCTTAGAAATATTGCGTTGCCGAGTGAAAAAGAATTATCGAAATATGAGTATATAAATAAAAAAGATGAATATAATTTTTCTAAAACTTTGTCAGATAAACTCGGTGTAAAAACGGAAGATATAAAACTTCCGGCAGCTTCTCTTTCCGGTGGAAATCAGCAAAAAGTGGTTATTGCAAAATGGGTAGGGAGAAAACCTTCAATTTTGATTTTGGACGAGCCGACAAGAGGTATTGATATAGGTGCAAAAAAAGATATATATGATTTGATGAACGAATTGACATCTCAAGGCGTTACTATTATTATGGTATCTTCCGAGTTGCCTGAAATTATAGGCATGAGTGATCGTATTATGGTTGTTCATGAAGGTAGAATGGCAGGAATTTTAAATCGTGAAGAGGCCGATCAAAAACGAATTATGACTATGGCAACCGGAGGAGAGTAACATGAATTCAACCAAATTTAAATCATGGATTAAAGAAATGGGACCTTTGATAGGTTTAGTAATTTTATTTATCGTAATAGCTATATTGAATGACAGTTTTATAGACCCTTCAAACTTGAAAAATTTGGCAAGACAAGTATCTATAAACGCATTAATTGCTTTCGGTATGACATTTGTAATTCTTACCGGAGGAATTGATTTGTCTGTCGGAAGTATATTGGCATTATCAAGTGCTTTGATGGCAAGTATGATTGCTTCGGGCACAAATCCTCAAATGGCGATAATATACAGTGCGATAATAGGTACGATTTTGGGAATTATAAACGGAATTATAGTTTCATATGGAAAAGTAGCACCTTTTATAGCTACTTTAGCGACAATGACAATCTATAGAGGAAGTACATTAGTGTACACTAATGGTAACCCTATAAGCGGACTTACAAATGATCCTGTTTTTACTGCATTCGGACAAGGTTTCTTACTGGAGGTTCCGGTACCGGCAATAGTGATGATTATTGCATTTTTGATACTTTTATTTGTTTTGAATAAGACACCTTTAGGACGTCAAACCTATGCAGTCGGAGGTAATGAAAAGGTATCATTCATATCAGGTATAAAAATTGACAAGATAAAAATTTTTGCTTATGCTTTGACAGGATGCTTGTGTGCAATTGCAGGTGCAATCCTTACGGCACGTTTGAACTCCGCTCAACCTACCGCCGGGATGGGGTATGAACTTGATGCTATAGCTGCAGTTGTTTTAGGAGGTACAAGTTTATCCGGAGGAAAAGGTAAAATATCAGGAACGTTAATCGGTGCTTTAATCATAGGGACATTGAACAACGGATTGAATATTTTGAACGTTTCCAGCTTTTACCAGCAAGTTGTGAAAGGGATTGTAATTTTGCTGGCAGTTATTATGGATCGCAAGAAGTTATAAGGAGGTATTTCATGTTAAAGAAAGTAGCATTGGCGTGTATGATTGGTGCGGCACTCGTTTCTGTAGCGGGGTGCGGATCTTCAGATAAGAAAGATGCAGCAACTTCAGACAAAAAAATAACGGTTGGATTTTCTGTTTCGACACAGAATAACCCGTTCTTCGTTACTATGGCAAACAGCGTAAAGGTAGAAGCCGACAAATTGGGAATCAATGTAAAAATTGTTGACGCACAGAATGACTCAGCAAAACAGGCAAACGATGTTGCGGACTTAATTCAAAGTAAAGTAGATGTATTGATTGTAAATCCGGTAGATTCTGCAGCAATCTCAAACTCCGTTATTGCAGCAAATCAAGCAAAAATTCCGGTTATTACAATTGACCGTTCTTCCGATAAAGGTGATGTAGCTGTACATATTGCTTCCAACAATGTAAAGGGTGGAGAAATGGCAGCTCAATACATTATTGATAAATTAGGGGAACAAACACCGGTTGCAGAACTGGAAGGTATTCCGGGCGCATCTGCTGCACGTGAACGTGGACAAGGCTTCCATAATTTGGCAGATTCCAAACTTAAAGTTTTAGCTAAACAAAGTGCAGATTTCGATAGAGGTAAAGGCTTGACAGTTGCAGAAAACATTTTGCAGGCAAATCCTGATATTAAAGCTATCTTTGCACAAAACGATGAAATGGCATTGGGTGCAATAGGTGCTGCAAAGAGTGCAAACAAGCAAATTTTAATTGTCGGATTTGATGGAACAGATGACGGATTGGCAGCTATTAAGAGCGGTGATATGGCAGCAACAATAGCACAGCAACCTGACAAGATGGGTGAAGTCGGTATCGACACTGCAGTTAAACTTGCTAAAGGTGAAAACGTAGAAAAGAATATTGCGGTTGAATTAAAATTAATTGAAAAATAAAAATAAAAAATTAAAGAGGGGATAAACCCCCTCTTTTTTTATGAAAACGTGATAAAATAATTATTGATAATAAATACAATTTGTATATTATGACAATTTATTATTGAAAGCGGTATATATGAATTATTACGAAATTTTTTCAAACATTTTAAGTGAAAATCAAATAAAATTAAATGAACCTATGAGTAAGCATACGACTTTTGGTATAGGCGGAATTGCAGATTGTTTTGTACAACCCGAAACCGTATCTCAATTACAGCAAGTTGTAAAAATCTTAAAAAAATATAACTCGCCTATTTTTATTTTAGGTGGTGGAGCAAATCTTCTTGTGCGTGATAAAGGTATAAGAGGAGTTGTAATCTCAACCGTCGGACTGAAGAATATTGAATGCAAAGGAAATAAAATAAGTGTAAACAGCGGAGTCAGTATTGCTAAAGTTGCACACTTTGCCGCTAAAAACGGACTTTCAGGGATGGAAGAATTAAGCGGTATTCCCGGAAGCATAGGTGGTGGAGTTTTTATGAATGCAGGTGCCTATGGAGGAGAAATGTCGCATATAGTAGAAAATGTTACTACATGTGATTTTGACGGAAATTTAAAAGAATACAGTAATTTTGAAATAGATTACAATTACAGACATAGTGTGTTTATGGATAACGGCGACATTATAGTAAATGTTACACTTACTTTAAAAAACGGAAATATAAATGAAATAAAACAAAAAATAAATGAATATAACAGCAGGCGCCGTGAAAAACAACCTTTGGACAAAAGAAGTGCCGGAAGTACATTTAAAAGACCGAAAGGACATTTTGTAGGAAAAATGATTGAAGAATTAGGATTAAAAGGTTTTTCAGTCGGAGATGCAAAAGTAAGTACAAAGCATGCCGGATTTTTAATTAATGACGGAAATGCAAGCTGTGAAGATATGTTGGCGCTTATCGGTGAAATACAAAGACGTGTAAAAGAAACTTACAAAGTTGATTTGTACACTGAAGTTCAAGTTATAGGAGAAGCATAGTAGTAAATGAAACAGGAGCGAATATGGATGTTATAGCTTTTGTCGGTCCTCCGGGAACAGGTAAAAGTGATCGGGCGATTGCAGTTGCACATAAAAACAAAGCGGAATGTATTATTGATGACGGAATACTGATATATGACAATCGTATTGTTGCAGGTAAATCGGCGAAAAAAGAAGAAAGCAGATTGAAAGCTGTACGGCGTGCGATATTTTTAGATGAAAATCAAGTTGAAGATGTAAAAAAATCTTTGGCTAAAATTAATCCTGCACGTATTTTGATTTTGGGAACATCCGAACGTATGATTATCAAAATAACGGAACAATTAAATTTACAAAAACCGTTTAAATACATACATATAGAAGATGTAGCAAGACCTGAAGAAATAAAAAAAGCGAATGAAGCAAGATATAAAGAAGGGAAACACGTAATTCCGGTTCCTACGGTAGAATTGAAACCTTATTTCAGAGGATACTTGGTTTATCCGTTAAGATTTTTCAGAAACAGAAACAAGAGTAATTCACCGCGTGTAAAAAATGAAGAAAGATCCGTTGTACGTCCTGTATTCAGCTATTACGGGAAATTAAGTTTTTCGGATAGAGTAATAGAAAAACTTGTAAAATATTCCGTACAAGACATTCCGTACTTGGTAATAAACAAAGTTGACAGTAAAAAGAGCAGAGAACAAATCAATGGACTTGTTTTGCGACTTGAAATTGAAATGCATAAAAAAAATCCTGACGAAATGAAAAAAATTGTTCATAAAATGAGGGATAATATTCAGAAAGAAATTGAGTATACAACAGGAATGTCCCTTGAAACGGTTAAGTTGAATATAATAACAAATGTAAGCAAGGCATAAGATTACATGCCTTGTTTTTATTTGACTTTTATAAAGAACCTGTTTATATTTTTATATGGAGTATTATTATTTTATATTATTAATTTAAGGAGTCTTTATGATTAAATATATATTCAGTCTTATTATGGCAATTGCAAGTTTGATTCTTGCAATAGGAGTAAAAACTTTTGCATCTGTTTGCCCTGCGATGCCTAACGGACGTTTTATGACGTGTCATTGGGCAGGTGAAGTAGTATTCGGATTAGGAGTATTACTGTTGATATTATCTATAATACATTTTATTTCTAAAAAAATTGAAATGAAACAAGGCATTTCAATTGCAATTTTTTTAAATTCCATTTTTACGATGCTGGTATCGGGGAATATTGTACCTCTTTGTATGAAGACAACAATGCGTTGTCATATGGTTATGAAACCGTTTGTAATGGTAGTAGCCGGAATTATTGCAGTAGTTGCAATTGTCGATTTTTTTATGCGTAGAAAATGTTTAAAGAAAGAAAATTGTAAATGAGTTACACTAATCTTCATATAAAGAATTTAAAATCCGCACCGTTAAAAACGGCAGCCATGATTTTTTTGACTTTTCTTTTGGCTTTTTGTGTGTTTACAGGTTCGATCGTTATAATGAGCCTTCAAAACGGAATTGAAAGACTTGAAGATCGGTTGGGTGCAGATATCGTTGTTATACCTAATTCGGCAAAAAGAAAAATTGATCCTCAATTTATGCTTTTGAACGGTACACCGGGATATTTTTATATGCCTAAACAGAATTTTGACATGATAAAGCATATAGAGGGTATTGATAAAATATCTTCACAGACATTTTTAGCATCGCTAAGTGCATCCTGTTGTTCCGTACCTGTACAAATAATAGGATTTGATCCTCAAACAGATTTTATAATTCAGCCGTGGATAAAGAAAAGTTACGGAAAGCCTTTAGGATATGGAGATGTTGTTGTGGGCTCTTCGGTAAATGCAACTGTAGGAGATACAATACAGTTTTACAATAAACAATGTAAAATTGTAGCCAAACTTGAAGCGACAGGCACCGGATTCGATACCGCGGTATATACAAATTCGGAAACAATAAATATGTTGATAGATTCGTCTATAAAGATGGGACTTAATCCTGTTTTTCAAGGTAAAGCGGAAGATGTTATTTCATCCATATATATAAAGGTTAAAAAAGGTTATGATATAACTAAAGTTTCAAACGATATAAATTTGCGAGTACGCAAAGTAAAAGCAATTCCGGCAAAAAGTATGCTTTCTGGAATTGCAGGAAGTTTATCTGCAGTTTCAAAAAGTATCAAATTTTTGACTTATGCGGTTTGGTTTATGGTATTTATCATATTGATAATTGCATTTTCTTTACCTATAGGATCGCGTAAAAAGGAATTTGCAGTACTTCGTATGCTTGGTATATCAAGACGAAATTTGGCACAAATAATTATGAAAGAATCTGCCGTTATCAGTATTATAGGAGCGATTTCCGGCATTGCGGCAGGATATATTTTTGTAATACCTTTCAGCGGTTTGATAGAATCCTCATTGAACTTGCCGTTTTTGATTCCTGACTTTGCGATGATAGGTAGTTTATCAATACTGACATTTATTACCGTACTTGCAGTAGGAGTACTTGCTTCTGCATATTCTGCCTTTCGTTTGAGCCGTGTTGATACCGCTTCAATATTGAGAGGTGGAAACTGATGAAAATAACCGCAAATATGATTACAAAACAGTATAATTTAAATAATTCAAACAAAAGAATTTTTGAGGCTATATCTGCAATAAATTTTTCTGTAAATTCAGGTGAATTGGTAGTAATCACAGGAAGAAGCGGAAGCGGAAAATCAACGTTGCTTAACATAATGGCAGGATTGCTTAAACCTACTTCCGGAACTGTTCTTGCAGATCAAAGTGATATATACGGATTTACTGATAAAGAATTAAGTGATTTTCGTCATCATCATATGGGAATAATTCCACAAACCGAAGCTGCAATTTACAGTTTGAATGTAGAAGAAAATATAAAATTTTATATTTCAGAAAAAGAAAAAAATATAAATCAAAAATGTGATGATTTGTTGGAAGAATTGGGTATTTCAAACTTGAAAAAAGCATATCCGACCGAATTGTCGGGAGGAGAATTGCATCGCATGTCCGTTGCACGTGCTTTAGCTCGTTCACCCGAAATATTGTTTGCGGATGAACCGACATCCGATTTGGACAGTGAAAATGTAAAAATTGTTATAAATCTTTTACGAAAAAGTGCAGATGAAGGTGCAGCGGTATTGGTTGTAACACATGAATCTGATTTTATACCATATGCAGATAAACACTATATTATGGAAAAAGGTCACATTTCAAAAGCATGATAAAAATGCGATACATTGTATCGCATTTTTATTTGTTTTGAGTGTATTCATGATATAATGAAAAGAAGTCAAAATTTCGGAGGATATTGTGGAAAGTATAAAGTTTACAGGGAAAAAATATTATACGATAACATATGGTTGTCAAATGAATGAGTCTGATACCGAAAGAATTAACGGTCAATTGGAAGCATTGGGATATACGCCTGCAAATGTAATGGATGAGGCGGATATTGTAATTTTAAATACATGCAGCATAAGACAAAACGCTGAAGAAAAAGTCTACGGGAAAATAGGCGAAGTAAAAAAACTTAAAGAGAAAAAAGACGGTGTTCTTTTAGGTATTGCAGGATGTATGGCACAAGAAAGTAAAAAGAAGCTCATAGAACGCATGCCTATAATAGATTTCGTAATAGGGCCGTATCATATACATGATTTAAAAGATATCGTTACTGCAAGAAATGCTGAAGGTGCGCATGTTGTTTTAACTAAAATGAATCCTCAGCGAGTAAAAGATTACAGCGAATTGACAGCATCAAGAAAGAGTAATATTTTTGCATGGGTTCCTATTATGCAAGGATGTAATAAATTTTGTACATATTGTATAGTTCCTTATGTACGTGGAAGAGAAACGAGCAGACCGATAAGTGACGTGTTGAAAGAAGTAAAACAATTAGCAAAAGACGGATATAAAGAAATCACGTTGTTGGGGCAAAATGTAAATTCTTACGGACTTGATTTTAGAAACGGAACAGATTTCAGTGATTTGATAAGAGCATTGGACACGGTTGACGGTATAGAAAGAATAAGATATATGACATCTCACCCTCGTGATATGACATTTGAAATGGTAGATGCGATTGCCGAATCGCCTAAGGTTGTAACGCAAATGCATTTACCAGTTCAACATGGCTCAAATGAAATGCTGAAGAAAATGAATAGAGGTTACACAATAGAGCATTATTTTGAATTATTCGATTATGTCAAGAAAAAAATTCCGGATGTGGTAGTTACAACGGATTTAATAACAGGATTTCCGGGAGAAACCGAAGAGATGCATAAAGAAACTCTTGAGATATTAAAAAGAGCACGTTTCGATTCGGCATATACATTTATTTACTCACCGCGTAAAGGTACTCCCGCTGCACGCATGACGGATACGGTACCGTCCGACATTCAGCATAGAAGACTGAATGAAATAATGGAATTACAGAACAAAATAAGTTTGGAAATAAATAAAGAAATGGAAGGAAAAACATTCCAAGTAATTGTTGAAGGACCGACAAAACAAAATAAAGATAATTGGTTCGGAAGAACATCCGGAAACAAGATGATTATGTTTCCATACAGAGAAGGTTTGAAAATAGGGCAAACATTAGACGTTACAGTAGAAACTGCACAAACATGGATACTGAAAGGGAAAGAAAAAATATAGTTATATAGTTTTAAGGCGGTAGATATCAGATGGCAAAAACTCCTTTGATGGCGCAATATCAAAGTATAAAAGATAAATATGAAGATTCGCTTTTGTTTTATCGTTTAGGCGATTTTTATGAATTGTTTTATGATGATGCAAAAGTCGTTTCGCATGAATTGGAATTGACACTTACCGGAAAAAGTGCCGGAAAAGAAGGTAGAGTTCCGATGTGCGGGGTTCCGTATCATGCTGCTGAAAATTATATCTATCGCTTAATTCAAAAAGGCTATAAAGTGGCGGTGTGTGAACAACTGGAAGAACCGAAAAAAGCAAAAGGTTTGGTAAAACGTGACGTTATACGAGTTATAACGCCCGGAACAATATTATTTGAAAATGCAATTGCAGATAAATCAAATAATTACTTAATGTATATATACGAAGAACAAGGTGAAATAGTATTGATTTTATCCGACATATCTACAGGTGAATGCAGTTGGGGGATATGGAACGCAAAAAAAGAATTATATGATATGTTCGATATGATATCTATTTATCAACCTTCGGAAACTCTATGTACAATTTCTGATGAAATATATGAAAAAACAGATTATTTCTTTACATCATCCGTAGGCGGATGTCTTTTGGTGCGTAAAGAATATACAGATGAAATAAAAGAAAATGATGTAATATATTCGGACAATAAAAAAGTGCAAAAAGCATTTCTTCTTTTAGTTGAATATTTAAAAGATGTAATGAAATCGGATTCCGTAAAATTTCATAATATTTATAAATTACGAGAAGATCATGTACTGCACTTATCTGAAAAAACTATAAGAAATTTGGAAATAACGAAAAACATGCGAGACGGAGGTAGAAAAGGTACATTACTCGAACTTTTGGACTATACTTCAACCGCCATGGGAGGACGTTTGTTAAAAAAATGGCTCGAACAACCTCTTACGGATGTAAATCGTATAATTTTAAGACAAAACGGAATTGAAGAATTACGTACACATGCTACCGAATTACAAAAACTCGAATCATTATTTTCAAGCATATTTGATTTTGAACGTATTCTGGCACGTATTGAAGCAAATACCACATCACCGAAAGATTTATTGTCACTTAAATCGACATTAAAAGAAATTCCGGAGATAAAAAAAGTTCTGTCAGGTGCATCATCGGTTATTCTTAAAAATATAAACAGTAATATAAAAACACATAAATTCGTATATGAACTGTTGGATAAATCTATGAATGAAAACGGAACAGGAAGTATACGTGACGGAAAATATATAAAAAACGGATATTCAAAAGAGTTGGATGAAGTCAGATCATTGGCTGAAAACAGCAGAAAATGGATAACCGAACTTGAAAAAAGTGAAAAAGAAAAAACCGGAATAAAACTTAAAATAGGGTTTAATAATATTTTCGGATATTATTTTGAAATTACGCATGCAAATAAAATACCCATACCGGAATATTATGTAAGAAAACAGACTTTGGTAAATGCTGAAAGGTATATCACTCCTGAATTGAAGGAGTTTGAAGCTAAAGTATTGGTTGCCAAAGAAAAAATGTCCGAATTGGAATTGGAATTATATAAAGATATAAAGAAACAAATTTATCCTTACATTGCCGAAATGCAAAAAACGGCACGTACAATTGCCGGCTTGGATTGTTTATCGGGGTTGGCACGTGCGGCATTAAAAGAAAGATATATAAAACCTGTAATAGAATGTAGCAAAAATAAACATATTTCAATAAATGACGGAAGACATCCGATGGTTGAACATGCATTGAAAAATGAAATGTTTATACCCAATGATATTGAGTTAAACCATGCAAACCAAGAATTGTTAGTAATAACAGGTCCGAATATGGCAGGTAAATCTACATTTATGAGGCAAGTTGCAGTTCTTGTAATAATGGCGCAAATAGGATCGTTTATACCGGCAAAAAGTGCGGTAATAAGTCCTGTGGACAGAATTTTCACACGTGTAGGAGCAACTGACGACATTTCTACCGGACAAAGTACATTTATGGTGGAAATGCAAGAAGTTTCGCATATTCTTAAGCATGCTACGGAAAACAGTCTTGTTTTACTTGATGAAATAGGTAGAGGAACCAGCACATATGACGGAATGAGTATTGCAAAAGCGGTGGTTGAATATTTTGATAAGAACATTCACGCATATACTCTATTTGCAACTCATTACCATGAACTGTCGGATATGGCATCGACAAGTAAAAAAATCAAAAATTTTACTGTTACAGTTAAGGAAAGAGGCGAAGAAATTACATTTCTGCGTAGAATTGTTCCGGGTTGTGCCGACAGAAGTTATGGTATTCATGTTGCAAGGCTTGCAGGTTTACCTGAAAGTTTGTTGAAACAAGCATCTTCAATATTGGATAATTTGGAATCGCAAGATAATAAATCATCAAATAAGACAATTATGGAAAAAGTTGAAAATACATCGGAAGAAAATTTATTTACATCTTCGATAATAAATGAATTATCTACATTGGATGTGATGAGCAAAACTCCGTTGGAAGCTATGGAAATTCTTTTCAGATTAAGCAAAGAAGCGAAAGGCGGAAATTGATGGCATTAATACATTTATTAGATGAAAAAACTATAAATCAAATAGCTGCGGGGGAAGTGGTAGAAAGACCGGTAAATGCCGTAAAAGAAATGGTAGAAAATTCCATAGATGCAAACGCATCCGAAATTGAGGTGGAAATAGCCGATGGAGGAATAACATATATTCGTGTAACGGACAACGGTAGCGGAATGGATAAAGAAGATGCTGAAATGTCAATAATAAGACATGCAACAAGTAAAATTTCCACCGTAGACAATATATTTCATATTTCATCATTGGGGTTCAGAGGAGAAGCACTTGCCAGTATAGCTGCAGTATCTAAATGTACATTGACTACAAGACAAAAAGATAATTCGGAAGGAATACAATTAGATATTGAAAGCGGAAAAATTACGGATTCAAAAATTGTAGGAGCACCCGTAGGGACAACAATAGAAGTAAGAGAATTATTTTATAATGTACCTGCACGGAAAAAATTTTTAAAAACTGAAAGAACAGAAGCCGGACGAATAAATACAATTATAGGTAAAATGGCTTTGTCACATCCGACTATAGCATTCAGATTGATTAACAACGGAAGGGTAGTTATAGAAACTCCCGGTAACGGAAGATTGCTGGATGCGGTTACATCTTTGTATGGCATAGACGTGTCGAATGAAATGTTTACTGTAGAACATAGTTCAGATATGTATTTTTTAGACGGAATGATATCAAAACCGTCACTTTTGAAAAGCAGCAGACAATATCAAACGATTATCGTAAATCATAGAATTGTAGAATCACCTTTGATATCCAAAGCAATTGATAATGCATATCATTCATTACTTCCTAAAACGGGTTATCCTGTATGCATTATTAAACTTACAGTTCCTCCGGAAAGCATAGATATAAATGTTCATCCTCAAAAAAGAGAAATTAAATTTGAAAATGAAAAAGAAATTTTCAGATTGGTATATCATGCTGTATTGAAAACATTAACTGCACAATCCGAAGCGACTGAAATTGCTACAGAAATAACGTATGCACCTAAACATGAATCGGTTGATGAAAAAGATATAAACACAAAAAAAATTGAAAATAATTATTATTCGACAAAAAAAGGAAATGATTTTGTAAATATGTATTGGAAAGATGCAACCAATACATATAATAAAACACAAGATAATCATTATGAGAAAAAAAATGAATACAATCCGGAAAATGATTTAAAAAATATATATTCCGAAAATTCAATACTGGAAAATTTTCAAAATAATGAAAAACAGTCCGAAAGATTATTTGAAGATATAAAAAAAGAAGAACTTGTTATTCCTTTAGGACAAGTTGCAAATTGTTTTATTATTTGTGTAAAAGGAAAAGAATTATTTATTATAGATCAGCATGCCGCACATGAACGTGTAAGGTATGATAAATTGGCGGAACATGCAGAAAGTATTCCGGTTCAAAATATACTTATTCCTCACTTAATTACAATGGATAAACAGGATATTGAACTATTTGAAGAAAGAAGAAAAGATATAGAAAGATTGGGGATAATATTTGAACAGGCAGGAATTGATGTAATTCGTATAACGGGAGCACCGGAAGATTTTTCAGAAAGTGATATGGAAAGGGTTATACACGATTTGCTTATAGCATTTAATTCACAATCCGAACCGTCACCGGAAACGCTAAGACATAGAATGATGGCATATGCCGCATGCAGAGGTGCAATTAAAGCCGGAGATGTTCTCAATATAAGACAAATGAAAGAATTGATAAGTGATTTGTTTATGACATCACGTCCGTTTGTATGTCCGCACGGTAGACCTACAATCATAAAATTTACACCGGAAGAATTGGGGAAACTTTTTAAGAGAACATGATTGGAATAACAACAATACCGAAACCTATAGAACAAAATATTGTCCAAGCAAGAGAAATTGCCGAAAAATTTTCCATACCTTTTTTTGAAAGAAAAGAAAGTTGTAAAAAATGTATGGAAGAGAATAATTTGGACGGACTTATAGTTTGCGGAAAAGAACTTTTTCTGAAAACGAAAGACGGAGAATATAAATTTCATTTGGGAATGGCCAAACTCAGATTGTTGCAATTGAAAAGAGGTAGTGTTGACAGACTTTGCAAATTAATACCTGAATCTGTAAATACATTTTTAGATTGTACTTTCGGTCAAGGCAATGATTCTATAGTTGTTTCCGGATTTTTAGGGGAAAAAAGCAGAATAATTTCTTTGGAAAAAAGCAAAGCTTTGTATATTATAGGTAAAAACGGCATCAAAAAAATTTCTGAAACAGATGAATATCAAGATATATCAAAAAGAATTGAATTGAAAAATGAAGATTTTTTTACCTATTTGAAAAAAGCTGAAAGTAAAAGTATTGATGTAGTATATTTTGATACAATGTTTAAGCATCCGGTAAAATCTGAAAAAAATCATAGAGAAGCTTTCAGAAAATGTGCATGTTATGATAAATTGACGAAAGAAATTTTGGATGAATCTATACGAGTAGCAAAAAAACGGGTAATTATAAAAGAAAGACCGTTTTCAATTATTTTCAGAAAATATAATTTTTCATATATAGATACTAAAAAAGGACAATCAGTTGCGTATGGAGTGATTGAAACGTGAAAAAACTTAAATTAATCACAATCCTCGGTCCGACTGCTTCGGGTAAATCGGAATTGGGGATTTATTTGGCAAAAGAATATGGTAGCTCCATAATATCCGGAGATGCCTTTCAAGTTTATAAAGGTTTGGATATAGGTACTGCAAAAGTCACAAAAGAAGAATCATGCGGAATAAAACATTACCTTGTTGATTGCATGGATGTAGATGAGCCGTATTCTGCCGCAAAATTTAAACAATATGCCGAAAAATATATAAAAGAAGAAAATGAAAACGGTAGAATACCTATTCTTGTAGGTGGAACGGGACTTTATATACAAGGGCTTTTAGAAGGATATGATTTCAGACCTGAAGTAGAAAGCACGAAAAAATGGAAAAAAATTTATGAACAAGAAGGTGAAAAACCGTTAATTGAAGAAATAAAGAAATATAATTCAAATATAAAAATTCCGAAAGATAAACATAGACTTATAAGACTGTTGGAACTTTTGGAAAACGGAGTAAATAAAACTGTTGCCGGAAAATCCGATGAAATTCTTTATGACGGACCGGTGATAGGTATAGAAACCGAAAGAAACGTTTTGTATAGTAAAATAAACCTTCGTGTTCAGAAAATGATTGAAAAAGGATTGAAAAAAGAAGTTGAAAATTTAATAAATGAAGGTGTATCGACTGATTGCCAAGCTTTTAAAGCTATAGGGTACAAGGAAATGGTGTCTGCAATTAAAGGTGAAATATCTTTAGAAGACGGAATTTCTTTAATAATGAAAAATACCAGGCATTTTGCAAAACGTCAGATAACATGGTATAAAAGAATGCCTTATATACATTGGACACGACAAGGTAATAAATCTAAAGATGATTGGTATGAAGGCATAAAAAAATATGTAAATTCAACATTAAAAGAGGCAAATTAAATGAATGAACAGTTGGAAAAAATAAAATTTGAAGCATTGAAACAATGTGAACCTGTTTTTGAAACAATGAAAGAGATTTCACTTTTCAATACTGAAAAAGTATTAAATGCATTTAGAAAGCATCGTTTATCGGCATATCACTTTGCATCTACAAACGGTTACGGATACAACGATCCGGGTCGTGAAAAGTTGGAAGAAATTTGGGCAGATGTATTTCATGCAGAAGCTGCATTGGTAAGACCGCATTTTGTTTCCGGTACACACGCACTTGCAACGGTTTTACTTGCATTGTTGAAACAAGGCGATACTTTGGTGTCGGTAATGGGGAAACCTTATGATACTATGCAAAATGTAATAGGAATAACCGGAAATGCTCCGAGAAACTTAAAAGAACGCGGAGTTTTTTATAAAGAAGCGGAATTGAATTCGGATGGCGGATATAATCCGGACGCAATAGAAAAAGCCGTTGACGAAAAAACTACATTGGTTCTTATTCAACGTTCAAGAGGATACATGAACAGAAAATCTTTATATCCTGAAGATATAAAAGATATAATTAAAATAGTAAGAAGGAAAAATCCGGATGCAATTTGTTTTGTAGATAATTGTTATGGAGAATTTACTTGCAAGGAAGAACCTATTGAATGCGGAGCGGACATTACAGCCGGTTCACTGATTAAAAATGCCGGAGGCGGACTGGCGCCTACCGGAGGATATATTTGCGGAAGAGCTGATTTAGTTGAACGTTGTGCACAAGAATTGACTGCACCGGGACTTGGAAGTGAAATGGGGTCTTATGCAAGCGGATATCGCCCGTTTTTTCAAGGGTTGTTTATGGCACCTCATATAACATGTCAAGCAGTTATGGCAGCGGAATTTGCAGGAACTGTGTTTGGAAATTTAGGGTTTAATGTAGAACCTGAGGCCGGACACTTGAGAACGGATTTGATTACCGCAATAACATTAAACAGTAAAGAAAATATGCTTTCATTCGGGGAAGCAATTCAAAGCTTGTCACCGGTAGATTCATTTGCAAGACCTATACCCGGTCCTATGCCAGGATACACCGATCAAATACTTATGGCGGCAGGAACTTTTGTACAAGGTTCAACAATAGAATTATCTGCAGACGGGCCTGTACGTCCTCCGTATGTAATGTATATGCAAGGAAGTATTACATTTGAACATGCCGTACTTGCAGTTATGGGAGCAGTAGAAAAAATACTGAAATAAAAACAAAAATAGTTTAAAATAGTAAAAAAAGGGACTGTAGCTCAGCAGGTCAGAGTGCCATGTTGACATCGTGGAGGTCATCAGTTCGAATCTGATCAGTCCCACCAAATAAAACTTATAAAAACGCATTTGATAATTTGATATGAAATCAATTATTGAAAGCGTTTTATTTTTATTTCGTCAATATTGTTTTTATATTTTATAAATTTGTAAAATATTTATCTTAAGCATATAAAAATTTATTAAATATTTTTATGCTATAATTTAAATAGATTTTCTATGTAAAAATGTATTTTAATGAAAGGAAATTTTATGGAGCCGAACGACAATAAAGAACAAAATACTGTTTCCGTAAAAAAAACTTTATCAATTTTCGATTATTTTAATATAGGATTCGGTGCAATAGTCGGAATCGGATGGGTTTTGATGGTAGGAGACTGGGTTGTATTGGGAGGCGGTCCATTTGCGGCAATAATTGCTTTCATTATTGGAGGTCTTGCATTACTTCCTGTAGGAGCCGCATTTGCAGAATTAACTACTGCGATGCCTATTTCAGGTGGTATAGTTGAGTATGTAGAACGTGCTTTCGGACAAAAAGCATCATTTGTGGCAGGTTGGTTACTTGTGTTCGGTGACGGTATAGTATGTCCATGGGAAGCACTTATAGTATCCAGTATATTGACAGAACTTGTCGCTCAATATTTTCCATGGTTGAAAAGTATAGAATTATATGAAATATTTGGAGCAAAAGTTTATTTTTGGCCTTTAATTTTCGGACTTGCTATGGCAGGATATGTGATTTTGCAAAATTTTAAAGGTTCTTCACATATGGCAAAATTACAGAAATTTTTAACACGAATGTTGTTTTTGGGAATGGCCATTGCTATGATTGTTTCATTGGTAAGAGGAGGGACACAAAACTTTTATCCTATATTCGAACATGTAGTAGGTCCGTCAACTCAAACCGGTGGAAACGATTTTTGGACAGCCATGCTTTCTGTTTTGGTTTTAACTCCCTTTTTTTACACAGGACTTGATACTATACCGGATCAAGCCGAGGAAGCTGAAGAAGGAATAAACTGGAAAAATTTCGGACGTGTAATCGGAGCTACGCTTATAGCATCTGCAATATTTTATTCAATTTGCATATATTCTTTCAGTACCATTATTAAATGGACGGAATTTATAAAAATGCCTATACCGGCACTTGCAGTTTTAAAAGATATAAATATTTACCTTTCATTTGCAATGTTGTTTATTGCCATATTGGGACCTTTGGGACCTATGAATTCTCTTTTTTCCGCAACGTCACGTATAATATTGGCTATGGGACGTAAAAAACAATTACCTTACGTATTTTCAAAATTGGATAAAAGGGGTACACCGCGTGCAGCAAATATATTGCTTGCAGTTTTGACAATATCGGGACCTTTTTTGGGATATAGAATGCTTCTTCCGCTTACTGAAGTTGCAGGATTGGCATTTATATTGCCGTGCACAATGGTAACTGCAGCTTGCTTGAAATTCAGATATGATTACCCTGAATTGAAAAGACCGTATAAAGTTCCGGGAGGTAAAATCGGAATTTGGCTGGGTGTTATTATAGGAGCAATTTTATGTGCATTGTTAATTGTACCTATGAGCCCTGTTGCACTTGATTTGAAAGAATGGATAATTTTAGGAGGATGGCTGATTTTCGGAAGTATTTTATATATAATATCAAGAAGAGAAAAAGTCGAAAGCCGATAGGCTGTAAATGAAAAGAAGTATAGAATCGGATTTATATAAAATCAGGAGAATTTAATGGATACAAAACACATCAGAAATTTTTCTATTATTGCGCATATAGATCATGGTAAATCAACTTTGGCGGATCGATTGATTGAATTGACCGGTACTGTTTCCAAACGTGAAATGGAAGCACAACTTTTAGATACTATGGCTCTTGAACGTGAACGCGGAATAACTATTAAAGAACAATCTGTAAGATTGAAATATAAATATAAAGACGGCGAGATTTATGAATTAAATTTAATAGACACACCGGGTCATGTAGATTTTAATTATGAAGTATCAAGAAGTCTGTCTGCGTGTGAAGGTGCCATATTGATTATTGATGCGACACAGGGCGTTCAAGCTCAAACACTTGCAAATTTATACTTGGCTCTTGATAACGATTTGGAAATTATTCCGGTAATAAATAAAGTGGATTTGCCGAGTGCGGATCCCGAACGTGTAAAAAATGAAGTTGAAAATCTTATAGGATTGGATATGTCGGAAGCGGTTTGCGTAAGTGCAAAAACAGGTGAAAATGTAGAAGCCGTTTTGGAACAAATTGTAGAAAAAATACCTGCTCCGAAAGATAACAGTAAAGAGCCTTTACGTTGTTTGATATTCGATTCAATATTCGACTCGTATAAAGGTGCAATTGCATACGTTCGTGTAATGGACGGAGAAGTACGTGCAGGCATGGACATATGTATGATGGCTTCAGGAAAAGCTTACAAAGTTACTGAAGTAGGATATTTTTCACCGTTTCCGAAATCGTCCGATAAATTGACATGCGGCTCTGTCGGTTATATAGCTGCAAGTATTAAAAATGTACAAGATTGTGAAGTGGGAGATACTATTACAACTGCGGTGGACGGTGCAAAAAAAGCGTTGGAAGGGTACCGTAAAGCTTTGCCGATGGTTTTCTGCGGATTATATCCGATAGAAAGTAAAGATTATGATCAACTTAAAGCGGCACTTGAAAAGCTTCAGTTAAATGATGCCGCACTGGAATATGCTCCGGAAACATCGTTGGCTTTAGGATTCGGATTCAGATGCGGATTTTTGGGACTTCTGCACATGGATGTAATACAAGAAAGATTGGAACGTGAATATAAACTTAAACTTATAACTACTGCACCGTCGGTTATTTATAATGTATATAAAACAGATGGTACGATGATAACCGTAGACAATCCTGCAGCATTGCCGCCGACAAATAAAATAAATCACATAGAAGAACCGGTTGCAAGTGTGGAAATTTTGGTACCGTCCGACATGGTAGGCGCAGTTATGGAATTGGTACAAAATCGTCGTGGTGTATTTCAGACAATGACATACTTGGATGAAACTCGTGTAGATTTATCATATAAAATTCCGCTTTCGGAAATCATTTTCGATTTTTTCGACAAATTAAAATCAAGTACCAGAGGCTATGCATCGTTAGATTATAAAATAAGCGGATATCAAGAAACTGATGCTGTAAAATTGGATATTTTGTTAAACGGAGAACTTGTAGATGCGTTGTCAGTAATTGTACACAGAAGTAATGCGGCGAGTCGTGGAAGAAATTTGGCACTTAAATTAAAAGGCATTATTCCACGTCAAATGTTTGAAGTACCTATCCAAGCGGCAATAGGTAATAAGATTATCGCACGTGAAACAATTAAAGCTTATAAGAAAGATGTTCTTGCAAAATGTTATGGGGGCGACGTTTCACGTAAGAAAAAACTGCTTGAAAAGCAAAAAGAAGGTAAAAAACGAATGAAACAAGTAGGAAGTGTAGAAATACCGCAAGAAGCATTTATGGCAGTATTGAAAGATGACTGAAGATTTGGGACTTTACTTGCATATTCCGTTTTGTAAAAGCAGATGTTCATATTGCAATTTTTATTCAATCGGAATGAAAGCGGACGATAAATTTGTTAAAGCGTTTGAAAAAGAAATTGAACTTAAAAGTTTTAAATATAAAAATAAAATTTGCGACACGATTTATTTCGGTGGAGGAACACCTTCGACTTTGTCATCAACACAAGTTGAGTCAATAATGAGAAAATTGTTTCAGCATTTCAATATATCAAAAAATGCCGAAATTACAATAGAATTAAATCCATGTGATATGACAAAAGAATATTTAGCAAGTATAAGAAAAATCGGAATCAACAGAATATCGGTAGGAATTCAAACCAATTATGATTCTTTATTATTGAAAATAGGAAGAATGCATAATGCAAAACAAGCTGAAAAAGCTATTTATCAAGCGAAAAAAGAAGGATTTTCAAATATAAGTATAGACTTGATGTACGAACTTCCGATGCAAACATCAAAAGATTTTAAAAATACATTGTTATGGGCAGTTCATTTGCCGGTAAGACATATGTCTATATACAGTTTGATAATAGAAGAAGGTACAAGATTTTCTCAACTATACAAAAAAGGATTGTTGAATAGGCCGAGTGAAGAAGCAAGTTGGGAAATGTATCAATCAATGTGTCGAATTTTACCTCATTACGGATTTGAACGTTATGAAATATCGAGTTTTGCACAAAAGGGGTATAAATCCGAACACAATATGAAATATTGGAAACTTGACGATTATTTAGGGTTGGGACCTGCGGCATGTTCTAGAATAAAACACGAAAGACTAGAAAATTTACCCGGAGTAAGATTGTATCAAAAACAGTTGCTATCAGGTGAAAATCCTCCGGAAAAAATTTATAAACTTTCCATTGAAGAAGAAATGGAAGAATTTTGCTTTCTTCAATTAAGAATGAAAGAAGGAATAAATAAAGAAAAATTTGCCGAACGATATAATAAAGATATAAAAGAGATTTATAAAGATAAAATAGAAATGCTGAAAAATAAAAAATTATTGAAAGAAAGTGAAAATCATATTTTTTTAACTGAAAAAGGATTTGCTTTCGGAAATTATGTATTTGAACAATTTCTGTTGACTTGAAGGAAACACATTGAGTGTTTCCTTTTTTATGACAATTATTGTAGAATAGTATTAATAAAAATTTGTGACGGAGGTAAAAAATTAATGCCGGTTTCCTATACAAAAATAAGTTTGAAAGCATTAAGACACAATTTAAGGCTTATTCGTTCAACTGTACCCGAAAATGTTGAATTGATGGCAATACTGAAATCAGACGGATATGGACATGGATCTATAGCCACTTTAAATATAGCGTTGGAAGAAGGATACAGTTCAGCAGCTGTAGCTCGTGTAGATGAAGGAATAAAATTAAGACAACACGGATTTAATTGCCCTATATATACATTAGGATTACCGCTTCCTTATGATATGCCTGCAGGTGTAGCAAATGATATGATTATGCCTATAGATGATACTGTGGATTTAAAAACTATGGAAGCGGTTGCGGCAGTATCAAATAAAGAAGTAAAAGTAATGTTGACTGTAGATACCGGTATGAACAGATTGGGGATACATTCAGATAAAATTCCTGAATTTTTAAAAAAACTTAAACGATACCCCCATTTGAAATTACATGGTACATTTACACACATGGCAACCGCAGATGAAAAAGATAAGACTTTTGCAATTGCGCAATTAAAAGAATTTGAAAAGGCATTGGAATTATTGCCGAAAACAAAAGATTTCAGAATTTCAGCCGCAAACAGTGCAGGAATACTTGAATTGCCTCAAAGTTTATATAATTTGGCACGTCCGGGGATTATAATGTACGGTATATATCCTTCAGGAGATATGAAGAAAAATTTGGACCTACAACCGGTAATGTCATTGATAAGTCACTGCATTCATGTGCAAACTTTAAAAAAAGGTGAAACCGTAGGATATGGAGCTACATATAAAGCGGAGCATATGATGAAAACCGCAACTATACCGATAGGATACGCAGACGGATATCCGCGTAGTCTATCTAATAAAGGATACGTATTAATCGGAGGTAAAAAGAGACCGATAGTCGGACGTATTTGTATGGATCAACTTATGGTAGCTGTAGATGATACAGTCAGAACCGGAGACCAAGTGGTATTAATAGGCGAACAAGGAAATGAAAAAATTACAATTGAAGAAGTTGCAGAATTGGCAGAAACCATACCTTATGAATTGATGTGTATATTTAAGCGTATAATAAGAGTTTACGAAACATAAAAAACACACTCGTTATGATATATGAAGTGTACCCCAAAAACTGGACACAAATATTAAATTTTTACATCATGGATGCTAACCTATAAGTTATAGGTGGCATCCATTTTGTTTTCTTTTGAA
>QWBY01000237.1_pt1 | contig 42626 bp, 50 predicted proteins | sample 1972471 | NCBI WGS metagenome assembly QWBY01 (sample SAMN09866722, study PRJNA288562) | Human gut metagenome isolate term6_stool, whole genome shotgun sequencing...
AATGAGTGGCGAGGTCACTCTCTGGCTGAGTAGCTCAGTTGGATAGAGCAACAGCCTTCTAAGCTGTGGGTCTTGGGTTCGAATCCCAACTCAGTCACCCCTTATAGCCACGCCGGGATCACGCTCCCGGCGTGGCTTTTTAAGGCTCTGAGTAGTCCTTTGGAGTGTCCAAAACCATATAAATAAGCTCTATTCTGATCAAATATCACGCAAGTATCACGCAAGTAAAATGAAACCTAATGTTAAGATCTATCTTGCGCTCGATCGTAGGAAGAACCGTCTGCGCTCTGACGGCTCCTCGCCAGTCGTTGTGAAGATCCCCTCCGGAAACCACGGGATAACCATTGATACCGGGGTGGACTGCCGAGCCTCTAATTGGGACAGTCGTACAATGCAATGCACGCAGCCGGGAGCGCGCGTCATTAACTCGGTGCTAACGAATTTCCTCGCTTCCGTGCGTACTTCCGTCCTCACCCTTGTAGCCTCCGGTGAGTGGGCAAGGATCACAACACCGAGCGAGGCAAAGTCTGCTATCTTGCGTGTGCTGGGAGGTCTGCCCGGTGAAGGAAGCGACACCGGGATAACAGACTACTTTTGCCGAATGTTGGAAAGGGATCACTCCCGTTCTGAGAGGACAAAGGGTCTCTACCGGTGGACGCTCTCCCGGCTCCGTGATTTTCTCGGGGGTCGCTCCCCGAGCTTTGACGAGGTGACGGTCTCGGACCTGAAGGACTTTGAAGCGTGGCTCCGGCGTGACGGGTCGTCGGTGAACACCATCTCTATCCATATGCGCAACCTGAGGGCGGTGTTTAATCAGGCTATCGATGAGGGGGTGACGGAAAACTATCCTTTCCGTCGGTATAGGATCCGCTCCGAGGTGCCTTTGCCTAAGGTGCTTTCTGTGGAGGAGTTTCGGGAGCTGTGGCGTGCCGAGTGCCTGCCTGACGAGCGGAGGTACTTGGACATCTTCTTCCTCGGCTTCCTCTTCCGCGGGATGAATATCGTTGACCTCTCCCGCCTTAAGGAAGTAGACCGGGATGGTTACGTCTCTTATCGTAGGAGTAAAACCGGGTATGAGTATCGTATAAAGGTGGAGCCGGAAGCCGAGGAAATCATCCGGCGCAATAGGGGGCAAAAGCTATTGATCCAAACCTTTGAAGATAGGGACTACCTCGATGTCTGCTCTCGGCTCAATCATATCCTGAAGAAAGTGGGGGGCTTTGGCGAGGTGCAGGGCAACGGCTTACGCAAGCGGCTGCCGGTGAATGATAGGTTCTCTTACGCCTGGGGTCGTCGCTCGTGGGCAACCTTTGCCGAGGGGCTGGGGGTGCCGCTGGATACGATCCGGCTCGCCCTCGGGCATCAGATAGCCGGGACCGCCCGGCACTATGTGAAGTATAATCAGTCCGCGGTCGATGACGCTAATCGTAAGGTGATCGACTGGGTGCTGTACGGCAAGAGGTGACCACCTGGGTAAGGTGATCACCTCTTGAATGTGTGGTGGCTGGTGCTTACTTGACCTCTGCCCAAGAGGAGCCGAGCTCAAGGTGTCGCACGCCGTCTCTTACTTGATCGGCGGTGAGGTACTGCTCGCTATCCGGGCAGGTGAGGTCGTACACTACCGCGGCATACTTGCCACTCACGACCGGCTCGAGGATGGCGTCTCTCTCGGGGAGCACTCCGAGTGCTGCTCTTGCGCTATCCTCGTCGTCATAGACGACATTGTCAATGTAGTTACAGATCTGCTTTGCGTCTATCAGCCCCTTTGCGGTAAGTGGGTAGTTGCCTTGAGTTGCGAGTGTTGAGGTGGTTACGCCATCGGAGATGATAATCTTAGTCATAATGTTGCGATCCTCCGTTAGTTAGTCCATATCCTCACCAAGCTCCATTGCCTTGGTGACCTTGTTGCTCTCTCTCTCGTAGTACTCGGCAAAGTCCTCCCTCTTTTTGGACCGAGAGAGATACTCTTGGTAGCCGGGGTCTTGCTCGGCTTCTGCCTTGGCGGCATTTAGGGCTGTGTTGTACGCCTCGATTACATCGGCGTAGGTGTCAGACATCAGGATGAGATGCTTCCGGCTGTCGGTTTTGGACCACACTTCTCCGGCAACCTCCCTGCCCTCCGGGAGCTGGTTACGCTTTTTCAGCTCCTTGGTTACGTAAGCCTTTTTCGTGGCGTTGAAGTCTTGGATCCCGGCATTCTCGATCCGGTGTCCCTTGATCTCGAATGTAGCGGTGACGTTATAGGTGAGCTCGCGCTTGGTGCGATCAAACTCGAACCCGTCCACCCTCTCGTGAGTGGTTACGCTGTCCCATCCACAGGTGACAGTGATGGTAACAAGGTTACCGATTTTGCTTGTTGCTGTTTTTGTGATTGTCGTTGCCATAATCTTGTAAAATCGTTTAGGGTTTGTCCTCCGAGGTTTTGGGTTGCGCCCCTCTCTCCCTCTTTGGTATACCAAAGGTACTACAAATATCCGATACGTCCAAATATTTTGACTACTAAAGTAGAGATTTAACATTTGCGAGGTCTCCCGGCGAGAGGACCCTGAAGCCGAGCCGGCTTAAGATCTTAGCGAGGGTAACCGAGTTGACCCCCTCGGTGGCACCACTTAGGTAAGAGTAAAGCGCCTGTCTCGTCACGCCTATCTCATCGGCGAGCTGGTAGGCGGTGATGCCCTGACGCTCCAGCTCTCGGATTATCTCCTCCTTAATGGTTTTGTTAGTTATATCCATATCAGTCTGTGATCTCCTCGGCGGCAAAAAGTAGCGGCTCTCCATCCCCGCCCTTATATCCAAAGTCTATACCTCGCACACGGATAAGCGGTGCGCTCCCAAAGAATGCCTTGTAGTAGGCACTCTCCTTGCCCCCCTCGTACGGGAGGACTGAGACACCTCTCTCGTACTCCTGGTCTCTGTAGTTGTAGGACGTGCCGCGCTCCGGCACCTTGCCATACCTCCACGCTGTTACGATCTCCGGATCCTCTCCATTGATCATCTCCTTGACCATATAGTATATATATGGCGGGTACTGGTATTCAAAGTCGCAGGCGATGTACCCGAGTTCATCTCCAAACTTAGAATAGAGGTCCGCATCTGTGGTGTGAAAGAAATCGATCCCCGATCTCTCCTCGAAGTCTCTGATCTCCGCTACCAGCTTCTCAGCGAGCTTGATCGCTTCCTCCGGTGTACACTTTTCTACTTTCATAATGCTAAAATCGTTTAGGGTTATCCTCGGAGGTCGGGGTTGCGCCCCCTCTCTTCCTCTTTGGTATACCAAAGGTACTACAAATATCCGATACGTCCAAATGTTTTGACTACTACCACGCAAAAGAACCCCCGCCAAAGGGAGAACCAATGGCGGGGGCAGATCCCTAAACGATCTTCACAGTGACGTTAGCGGTTATCTGTATGCAAAAAGCATAGTTTCAACTCACGCACCCCGGAGGGTGCGAATGCTCGGACTTGCGTCCCTAAAAAGCATGGTTTCAATTCACGCCCCCGCGCAAGGGGGCGAGGTGCTAACGTCTTAGCGAGACAAAGGTATGGAGGATCTCCGAGATGACCAAACGGGGGCAAGTATTAGGGAAAACAGAATAGTTGCCCGCACTTACCTACCAAGCTCTCAAGCTTACCTACCAAGCTTTCAAGCCTACCTACCAAGCTCTCAAGCTTACCTACCAAGCTTTCAAGCCTACCTACCAAGCCCCTTACTCTCTAAGCTTATTATCTAAGCTCCCGCCTTACTCTCTAAGCCCAAGGGGGCAGTTGTCAAAGATTATTTGACTACTCACTCCAGTTGTCCGGGAAAAGCGAACAACTCACCGCTTCAGCTGGCGGACGAGGTACCCCGCCCCAAAGAGACCAAAGACCAGGACCACCCCGCCGAGGAGCCAGAGCCGCCGCCCTCGGTGCGACTGCTCGGAGGGCGGTACCGCCGGGGCTCCGACCACCACCGTGTCCCTCTTCACGACGAAGACGCTGTCCACCCGCACCTCCCGCCGCCGCTCCTGCACCACCTCGCCCCGCTCCACGACCCGCCGCACGGTGTCGCTGATGTAGGTCGTCGCCACCTCATACCGCCACACTATGCTCGCCGTGTCCGCCGCCCTCACCGTCACGCTATCCCGCACCAGTGTATGGTGCTGCACGCTTGACCGCACCCCGCACCCACTTAGGAGGAGGAGAAAAAGGCACACCGCCAGCCATCCCTTACTCCCCATACCTCAGCATCTCAAAGGCTCCCTTGATCGCCCCCTCATCACCCGGGCGACCGCACTCCACGTAGGTCATCGCTTCCAGGAGCCGCACGACCACCGACTTATTACCGAGGTCAAGCGGCTCCGCCATCGGCAGGCTCCCCCGCCGCGCCACCGTGGCGATGTAGAGGCGCGTATTGTTGCCCACCTCCACCGGCGGACACCACCGACATATGATCTCCGTGAGCGACCAAAGTCCATACCTCCTTTGGTAATTGCGCAGGATCACAAGCGCCGCTCGGTAGCCATACTCTCTCGAGGAGAAAATAGCAAACCGCCCGTCACTCCCCACCTGCCCCCGCCAGCGGTTGCGGGGGCTGTACTCGATATTGAGGGGGTTATTATTGCGCCACCCCCTGGCGACCTTACTTGCTGTCATCGTCTGTCTTGGTAATTATGGTTGTCTCCGTGCGGGTAACCTTGGTAACGGGATCGTCCTGATCCCGCACCTTATTGACCATCTTAGTGAGATCGTTTGCGCCCTCCTCTGAGATACCCATATGGTGCAGCATAAGGGGCAGGATCTTGAGGCTGAGGGCGAGGTATAGGAAGAGGAACCCCTTACTCGACGGGAAAGCCTTACACATATTCCCCAGGATATTACTGAGGTACCAGTAGCTGATCGTCCACGTCAGAAACTTGACGAGTGTCCCCGCCAGCGATCCCTCCCCGAAAGAGCTAATGCAAAAGTGAACCAGCACCACCATCACGCAGTAGGCAATGATCTTGTAGATGGCTTGGAAAGCCTTGCGAAATTTGAATTCCTCCCGCCCCGTCCAGACATTCCCTGCCATGCCGCCGAAGACGTCCGCCACCGCCATAACGATAAGGACGGTGAAGGCCTTTGAGAGCGGTGAGAGATAGCTCGCCACGAGGAGCAAAACCGCCTGCACTAGTGTCCTGATCCTGTCTCCCCAGTCTGTAGTAATTATCATAGTCGTGGAGGGTTACGTACGTAAATAGTTAGTCCTGCCATTGCCTTACCCGGCTGGGGCTTGGTAGTATGCGCCGAGGGGTCGGGACACTTAGCGTCCTTGCGCTCTGTTACTGTGTACTTGAAGCTCATAATGTAAAAAAGTGAAACAATAAACTCCCTCCCTATATCTCTGATCTCATCACTAGTGATGAGTAAACTCGTTACTAGTAACCATTTTGCCTTATCATACCCCGTAATCAGCCCTATTCTCTCCGAGGATGACTATCCAGATGGAGCGTAAATGGGCAGTCCTCTCTTGGTGGTATATAAACTCAAAGTGGTTTTCATCCACCTTCGTGACCTTCATCCTGTCAAAGCCGATGACTATCGGGACGTAATTCTTTGTCCCAGCATTGTGCGTAAGAGCGTAGCCATCGGTGTAGCCGTCTTTTTCTTCCTTGGCGGTGGTGCCTATTGGGAAAAGAAAGAAATCGCAGTAGTCTTGCTTAGCTGCCTTCCTTGCATCTGCGACCACCTTTAGCTGACCATAGGCGTAGTCTGCCGGTATCGTGTCGGATATCGACCTGAGTATTGTGCGGTTATACAGCCCTGCATACAGCACGCCCGGGATGTTGAGCTTGCCCCCAAAGAGGGTGAGGGCAAATCTCCCGTCCGGGTCAAACTTCAAGAAAGTGTCGTCTTTAGAGAGATAAAAATCCCCATCGTGGTTAAGGTATACATTCGCATGCTCGTTGCTTGTACCGAAGCCGGTCACGCCGGCGGCGAGCATATGCGCCCCCTTGGCGTTGCGCCCCGAGATGTAGGCGGTGATTTTTCCGTCGATATTAAAGAGCCCGATGATCTGAGAGAGGAGCAGTCCGCCCTCCTGAAGCACCTCCCCCTGATTGAAAGCATCGTAGATCCACTTAAGGTGCGCCGGCAGGTCGCTTGCGCTGAGCTTGCCTTTCTCGATCTCCTCCTTGGCTTTCTTAAGTGCGCTGATGGAGGTCTTCGCACTACTGAGACCGCTCTCCAGCTCCCGGATCTCCTTGGAGTAGTCGGCTCCTACGCCGTCCTTTCCGTCCTTGCCGTCACGACCATCCCGACCTGGGGCGCCGTCCTTGCCGCTAAGCATGGTCCACGTCTTGATGACGTATCCATTGCTATTGGTGATGTCGACGAGGATGTAGACCTTGTCTTTGATCCAGCTCGTGATGTTGTTGCTCCCGGTGTTGGTCATCCGGACGGTGTCGCCCGTTTTCCCATAGATGTACTTCCCTGTTGCCAGCTGTACCCCGCCGTCATATCCGAGCGACTTCGCTTCGCCGAGGAATTGCGTACCCTCCCCGGGGTCGCCTTTCTCTCCCTTTGCCTTGATACCGGTGGAGACGTAGTCGCCCCGGGAGTCATCGTAGACCATCCACTCACCTGTGGCGGGGTCGATGTAGGGGGTCGGGGCGGCGGTGTCGCTGATTGTTATCCTTGCTGTTACTGTCATAGTCTTACCACTTATCTGCCGTGGAGGTGTCCACCTCGCACTTGATCTCATCATCCTTGCCGTCGGCATAGTCCGAGGCTCTGAGGTCGAGGGTGGAGCCGCCTACCTTGACCTTTGCACCATTGACGTACCACGTGGCTCCTGCCTGCGCCTTGGCGGTGACGTCGGCGGAGCCCTTGAGCACCTGCAGGGTGACGCGCACGGCACCGCTGACGCCGCCCTCCACCTCTCGGATCGCCTCGGGCTTGGGGAGCATCACGCCCTGATCATTGAGGAGCCGGTAGCGTGTGACAAACCGCCCCTGCCGGGTGAGGGTGACGGAGATGGCATCCTTGCCGTCGGTGCCGGTCGCCTTGACGCCCGTGTCGGTGTAGTCTCCCTTGTCGGGGTCATACTCCCACCAGTTGCCGTCCTTGACGATGGGTGCCTTGCCGTTGTCTCCCTTGGAGGTGCGCCCGGTGTCGATGTACTTTCCCTCTTTGTGTACGTAGACCTCCCAGGTGCCATTTGCGGTGATCCTCGGTGGGTTGGCATTGATGGCATCGATCTCCGCCTGCACATCCTCCGGGGCGGGTGTCCAGTCTGTCGCTACCGTCCCCCTCTCGATTTTTGTCACAGCTTCCGGTGTGACAAATCCTATGCGGATGTAGGCGGTCTTTGCTGGAGGGGTTTTGGTCTTGGTGTAGCCTGCCGGTCTCTCATTCCAGTCAAAAGTCCAGCCGATAAATACTTTGTCCTTGTCGTGGTAGTGGATGATCGGCACCGACCTCCCCGCCTTGTGGAGCGTGAATGTCAGAGGTGTGGCTCCGTCCCACTCGTAGTAGGTCGGGTCGTAGACAAAGTCTTTGTACTTAATAACCTTATAATTCCAGTCACCGGGATTTCCAATGTTGGTTTCTCCGTACAGATAGCCGGGGATCATCCGTGACATAACGACGAGGTTGCGACCGCCGACCTGCACGCTGCCGGGGATCGCCTTGTCTATCTCAGCCTTGGCGACCTTGATTGCCTCCTCGAGCGCCTTGACGGAGGCGGAGTAGGCACCATTGGCGGTATTGACGGCTGAGACCTCCGCCGCTGTGATCGTATTGTCGGCGATGGCATCTGCTATCGCCCGCTGGAGCTTGTCTATCGTGCCGGTGGAGGGTGCCAGCACGGCATCGGCAAGAGCCTTGAGCTTGCCCCCCTCATCTCGGTAGTAGTCCGAGGAGAGGATGTAGTCGACATTGCTCTCGAGCTGAGCCTGCTCGGTGTCTACCTGCGTGGAGAGGGTGCGCAGTCTCTCCCGCTCGGTGGCGGTGACCATCCCATCGGTGATGGTGTCGTCCCATGCCTTTTGCATCGCCTTGCTCGCTCCCTGCAGCTCTCCGATATTGGTCTCGGCGGTGGCGAGGTCTCCCGCTAGCTCCTTGACCTTGGCGGAGAGGTTGGCAAGGTCTGCCTTGAGCGCGTAAGGCTGGATCCAGTCCTTGGCACTGTAGGCGTATGCCGGGGGGGTATTGGCGGCGATGCAGTGGCGGTAGATGTACTCCCCGGTCTCCGCCTTATCGATCCATAGGTCGCCGACCTTGTAGCTGTCGCCGTCCGCCGGCTGTGCTGTCCAGATCTTGACCACTCCCCCTGAGAGCTCCCTCAGCTCGGCAATGGCTGAGGTGAGTGCGCTGTCCCGCACGGTGACCCACTCGTAGTCGGTCGGGGAGGTGCCGTCCTTGCCCTTTTTGATGGCAAAGCGGTAGCCGACATTGGTCTTGGTGTCGGTGTAGATATCTCCCACGTGGATGTTGTACACCTTGGCAAGTGTAGAGGCGTCGGTGATCGTGCCGGTGTCGTCCTCCTTCTTTGCCCAGTCGGTCGTGGGGAGTGTGGTGAGTGACGGCTCTCCCTCTCCCTCGTAGGAGTAGATCGACTTATCTACTTGTTTTTTGACTCCCTTGATCAGCTCCGTGAGGGAGTCTATGGAGGCGGTGGTGGCAAAGCGCTCCTTGATCTCGGTGCCGTCTGGATTGACGATCGTGATGACGTTGTCGTCCGTCACCTTGATGTAAGGAGACGGAGCGTAATTATTGTACAATAGCGTCCTCGAGTAGAGGTACCGGGGGGCAAATGTGATGAGCCCACTCTCTCGGTCTCCCTTGGGCACCTGCTCAAGCCCGTACATCGCCATCCACTGGTAGGGGTGCTCCTTGGTGACGCTGAGGGGGTCAGCGGACCAGCCGGCGGACTTGAGGATGCCGTCGAGCTCCTCCACCGAGGAGGCTCCGCCGGTTGGGGTGGGTGCCTGAGGGAGGTCGCCGGTGTCGGTGAGCCTGTAGTACTTAACGACGTTGGCATCGTCCTCGGGGGTTACCTTGAGGCCCGTGTCGACATACCGCTCGAGCTGCTGGGACCAGGTGCCGAGGTGCTGATTTGGCAGTAGGATCGCCGGCTGTCCGTCGACCACGTCAAGGATGGTAACTTGTCCTCTGATCATAGTGTGTGTGATATTACTTATTGTTATATAGTCTATTAAGCTCATCGGAGCTGCACTCCACGGTGATGGTGGCGACGCTCCTTATATCCTTATCTGAGAGGGTGATCTGTGTCATCCCCTTGTGCTCCTTATCCCACTGAGCGTCGGTGATGCCGTCATCGTCGGCGGTGATCCAGTCGGGGTGCCTGCGGTGCCAGGTGTAGTGCGGCGGGGTGTCTGCGAGGTGGTCGGTGACATCGATGCCGTTTCGGAGGATGCGGGGTATGAGGGTGATCCTCCTTGCCGGCTCGCTATTGCTTTCCTTGCACACCTTGAGGGGAGCCCCCTCCACGATATTAGCCGGCACCACCTCCCACACCGTCGGTATGCGAGCTGCGATCTCCTTCGCCCTCCGCTCCTGCTCCTCAAAGGCTTCCTCCATCGTGAGGTTTTGTCCTCCGACTGAGATCATCCCGCCCCGGATGTAGACACCGTTGGGGTTGTCCGCATTGACGGAAAATGTGCTCTTGTCGGTCTTGAAACGGAAGTAGCCCCTGACCATATCGATGACTAACCGCCCGTCCGGCGAGGTGAAGCGGGGGCTGGAGATCATCCCAGGGGTGATCTCGGTAAATCCGTGCATGGGTAAGTACTCCCAGCTCGTGCCGTCGTCCGTGGGGGTGAGCATACCGCTCCATAGGTGGTAATAGCCTGCTTCCTCCTCGAAGTCGTGCGCCCTTGTGTCGATGACAAACGTCCCGCCATCTCCCTCCCTCGGCACCCTGGCGTACAGGTAGAGTGGGGCGGTTCCCTTGGGGCTGTAGTCTATGGGGGCGATCGTCCAGGTGCGGAAGTCCTTGGCGGTGTGTGCCGTGGTGACCTCTACCCCGAGGGTCTTGTGCTGGAGATAGGCGCGGTCGATGTGTAGGCTCTTGGTGACGGTGTCAAAGGTGAGCGGCAGAGGTACCTCCTTGGTGCTTGAGGGGCTCTCCACGTAGGCAAATTGCAGGCTCTTATCTCCCACCAGCACCTGCATCGTATGCACGGCGAGGGGGCGCACCATGGCGTCAAAGTTGGCACTCAGGGCTTTCTCCAGTGCGTCCGTGAGTTGCTCGGCTTTGTGGAATGTCCTCCGTGCCTGCTCCACCGCCGTCCGTGTGCTTGCTTCCCTCGTGGAGGTGAGGTCTTCCTGCACCGCCTTTCTTATAATGGAAGTCAGTCCGCCTCTGCCGGTGGCTCGGTCGCTGAGGGTGACCTCGGGGGCGTATGGATCGGTGAGATACTCCTTTACCCCCGTGATCCGGAGGGTCGCCCCGCCGTCGGTGATCGGGTCGCCGGCGAGCTTTACATAGGCACCTATCCGCACCTTATGCCCTACCTGCGTCCACTGCTTCTTCAGCCAAAGAGGATCCACTGCTGCCCGGTATGAGTAGCGTGAGGTCTCCAGCCCCTCGAGGTACTGCACGGCACTGTCTAAGAGCTGCCCCTCCGCACTCCGGATGTAGCTGTCCGGGAGGGCGATCTCGAAGACCCCATACCGGTCGCCCTCCTTTGGGAGAAAAGGCTCGCTCGGCATCAGCACGCCGTCGATCTCCTCCGGCACGATCTCGAAGCGGCGGTCTTTGTGGACGTACTTCGCCCCAAAGGTGCGCCCCGCCAGCATACCGGTCTGAAAGGCTACTTTCATCTCCCGCCCCGGGATGAGGCACTTCTCGAAGTCAAGGTCTGCCGGTATCGTGGGGTCGGTGAAGTCGACAAAGGCTTTCTCTTTGTCCTTTACGGTGACCGCCTTAACCACTCCCTCTCTCGAGGGGTAAACGTCCGTGTCGGTGAATGCTCCCTCCACGGCTCCGGGTGCGGTGCCGCTGACGGTGATTGCCCGCCCTCCCGAGGTGACGGTGTAGGTTCGCCCGCCTACCGTCTTCGTGGCTCCCTCCGGCAGGTGCAGGGTCTTGCTCTTGTACTTCGCCGGGTCGATGTTTCGGTCTGTGCCGGTGACATAGAGGGTACCGACCGGCTGCTCCTCGGCGGGATTGCGCTCCAGCCCTGAGAGTAGCCCCCTGCCCTTACCGTACGACACCGTGAGGGGGCTCTCCTTGTGGTACTCCGACTTACGAAGTGAGAGGGTGCGCCCCTCGCACTCCCACTCGGTGCCGTACGCCTCGGCGAGCTTGGCGAGGGCATCGAGGGCGTTCGTGGTACTGTACTCGATCGTCTTTTCGCTTCCGTCCAGGCAGGCACCGACTGACCAGCCCGCTTCCCGCTCATTGAGGTTGTGGACGATCAGATCTAAATGCTCCCGGGGCTTGGCGGTGAGGAAGAATGTGATCCGCCCCTCGCCCCCTTTCTCCCGCACGATGTACCGCCGGAGGTGCGCCCTCGGTGAAGAGAATGTGACGGTGTACTCGTAATTCTCCGTGTGGATCATCCGGACGCTGTCCTCACTCTCCACCTCGTAGCGGTCGCCCTTGTAGGTGATGTAGGCTCCGGCACTGATGGGTAAGTAGTCCGGGAGGGCAAACTTCAGTACCACCTCGTCTACTCCCATTAGCTCCTTGAGCCTGTAGCTGTCGTCGTTTGGGGTGATCTCGACCTCACCCCCGTTGCCATTGTATAGCTTTATCATAATCAGTTCGTCCGTCTAAATCGTACCTCGCAAGTGAGAAACCAGTCGTATGTAATGGCAATGTCCTTGCACTCCATACCTACGTAATACCCTTTTATGAACCAGTCGAGGGCGGTGTGGGTGATCGTCCGCTCCCCGGGCTTCGTCATCTCCTTAAGGAACGTCCAAAGCGCCCCTCTGAGATCCTCCCCCGTGGGGGCGATGAATAGCATCTTGATCGTCACCTCCTTTGCCCTTACTCTGATCGTGCGCCTTGCTCGCCTCGGATCCGGGGTGATCTGTCCGTCCGTCGCCCGGCTCTGTAGGGTGAGCGGCTCCTTGGCTTCCGCCCCACTGAGGAGGGTCTCCGCCGTCTCTCCGAAATCGGTCGCCCCAAAGGTCGGGAGGGGCTTGCCGTCTATCGTGACCGCTGACGGAAAGGGATCCTTGGTCTGTCCACCATCTGGCTCAAACTCTCCAGGCTTATCCTCGACAAACTCTATCTCTGCCTCCCTGACCTCGCCCCCGAGGGTCTTCGTTGCCGTCGCTGAGACACCCCTGAGGCGGATCTTCCCATAGCCCTCTATCTCGAAGAGCTGAGTACGGAAGTGGTTGCGCATACGGAGGAACCCTCCGCCCCTGCCGCCGTCAAAGGCAAAGCGCAGGCGGATCCTCCGGGGGGCGAGCTTTAGCTCCTCCTCGAGGTCTACCTCTAGCCCGTCCTCTTCGTGCCAGTTGTTTTGGCGCGGCTCCTTGGTCTCCGGCAGGGCAAAGAGACTTGTCCAGCCCCCTATGAGTGTCGCCCCGTATGTGGTCGCAAAGTCCGCCCCGTCTACTATTACCCGTGGTATAAACATATCAGCTCCTTACCTTGATCCCTTTTATCGTTATCTCATCCATTGATCGCCTAAGCTTATCGGTGGCACCCTCTATCCGCTCCAGGCGGTTGGTATTGTCCCGTATCTCCGTCACCCTCCCGAGGATCACCCCCGAGGTGGTGACCAGCTGTCGTGTGTAGGTGGCGATGTCGTATGTGTGTCCCTGTATCGCCGTGGCTCTCCCGCTAAGCTCGTCAATGCTGTCCTGGCTTGCCTGAGCCAGCCCCTTGCGACTTGCTTCCCGTCTCTCGCCGCTCTTGCTGTCGTCGGGGGTGAAGAGGTTAAGCCCCTTTTCCGCTCCCGCCCTCTTGGCATCCTCCAGCTGCTTATCCGCCTGACCCTTGAGGTCTTTCACCTGCACCATAAGTTGGGAGTAGAAGTCGATAAACTCTTCCTGGCTCGCCCCCTTGGACATTAGGGCTTTCATCTCCCCCTCTGCTCGCTTGAAGGTATCAGAGAATACACTTGAGAAAATCATATTGCTAACCAGCTTCTCGAGGGTCTTGCTTACCGACTTGGCAAAGCTCTCGCTGGCGTCCTCGCCGCTCTTAAAGGCATCCACGATGTCATTCATCAGGTCGTTGCCGAGGTCGCCAAAGACACCACGCAGGTAGCCCTCCAGCTCCTTGGTCTGCTCGGCAAACTCGTCCTGCGCTCTCTTCACCTCGGTAAGGCTCGCCTTGACCTTATCCGGGAGCTTATCGTAGACCTCGGTGCCGATGAACTTAGCGAGGGCATCCTTATTGATACTCTCGTCCGGGTCAAATAGCTCCGGCACGAGGTCTCTCAGACTTTGATACTTCGCTTTCTTCCCGATGTGGAATGGTCCGAGGTCAAAGCCGGTTGCCTTGCGTGTCTGTATCTGTAGGTTTCCGATGATCCGACCATACTTTTGGACATCACTCTGAAGCCCCTCGAGGTTGGTCGCACCAATGAGTGAAGCGGTGAGTGATCCGAAGCGGTTGTTTATCTGCTCCGTCTCCTCTACCTGTTCTCTGAGGACGGTGTTGTACCGCTTGAATGCGTCCTCGGCGAGCTTTATGCTGCGCTGTGCGTCGGCAAAGCCATTGCCTGAGAAGATGTGTAGTGCCTGGCTTGCGGCGAGGGCTTTATCCCTCGTGACCTCCAGCTCTGAGTTAAGGGATCGCACCGTACCGGCAAATTTCCGCGCCTCCCGGTCTGCTTCCTTGCCATCATCGATAAATGAGGTGACCACCTCCCGCACTTTTGTAATGATCTGCAGTGCCGCCCCCACGATCGCAAGGATGACGCTCGCACGCTCCACCGCCTGAACCGCCTTGCTTGCTCCCTTTGCCGTCATCTCTTGCGCTCTGATAGACCAATTGGCAAGCGTGGTAATGCCATTGATCATCTGCATTGCTGAGGTGGCTATGGATCCGGCGGTCTTGATCGCCTTTCCGGCTACCCCTCCGAGGCTCTCTCCGATGTCGTCAAAGGACTGCTTCACTCTCCCGAGGGTCTCGTACAGCTTCTGCCAGTCGGCGAGGGCATCGCTTACTTCCTCCCCGCCGCTGTTGCTCTCTACCTTGGTGATCTGATCCGTGACCGCCTTTACCCTCGCCTTGGTCTCCGCAAGTTTGGATCCGCTAATGCCATTTGCTTCCGCTTCCTCGAGTGCTTGCTTGGCTTCCTCGAGTGCCTGCCTGAGGGCTTCCAGTCCTAAGCTTGAGATCCGGTTTAGGAAAGCGGTGTAGGTCTGCTCCCGCTTGGCGAATTGCTCGTCAATGCCGGTGAGTACCTCCTTTTCCTGCCTGTCCAGCTCTCGGATGTTATCCTCCGTCACCCCGTCGGCAAGGCTCCCATCTGCCTTTCGGAGGGCTTTCCGCTTCCGGCTGAAGTCCTCCTTGGCTTTCTCGATCTCTTGCTCGTAGGTGCGGATCCCGTTAAGTGCCTGCTCCAGTGCCCTCTCATCGGCTCTCCGGTACGCTCTCTCGGCTTCCTCCTGCATTGATAGTATGGTGGACTGCTGATCCTTGGAAAGGCTCTCAAACGTCGCCGTTTTGGCTCCCGTGGCTTTCCGGTAGGTCTCTATCCACTCCTCCACCTGGAGGTCTATCTGGTGGGTGAGACGGTCGTGGGCAAGTTTGTTGGCGGCAAACTCCCGCTCTACCCCCTCGTCCATCGCTTCGATCCTCGCCTGCCGGAGGTCAAAGTCCGCCTGGATTACTTTCTCGGTGAGCTGTTTCTGTGCTTCCGCCCGCTCCTTGGCTTCTTTCTCGGCTCGCTTCCGTGCCTCCTCCAGCTTCTTCAGCTCTTCCTCCGTGAGGATGTGACCATTTTCCTCCTCGGTGGTCTCCTCCTCGGTGGTTTGCTTAAGGAGCTTCTTGGTCTTCTCCAGGTCTTCCTGAAGCAGTCTTATCTTCTCCCTCCTCTGCTCTATGTCGTAATCTCCGCCCTTGACTTCGAAGAGGTCAAGTGCTTTCTCTCCGAGAAATCCGAGTAGGGATGTACCCGTGGCAGCTGTAGTTGCCTTTAGGGCTGCCCTGTAACCCATCGCTTCGGCAAGTCCCTTTTCCTCCTGCTTCAGTGCATTCTCTTTCTCCTTAATTACCGCCTTGTCCCTCTCTTCGTTGAGGAGCTTCATCACCTCTACCAGCTCCATTGTTTTGAGCTTCTCGAGGTCGATCTTGCTGAGTAGGTCGGGGTATAAGGTGATCAGCTGCTCGTAGGCGGTGCGGCGGGCAAAGTTGGTCTCGTTGGCGTTTCTGATCGTGTTTACCAGCTGCTCGGACTTGCTCCTCTGCTCGTCTACCTTGTCGCTGATCTCCTTTTGAGTGTTGGCAAAGTCCTTGCTTGCCTTTGTCGCTGCGTCTGCACGGGTGGCGTATCGGATAATAGCAGATGTCAGTCCGACAATGGCGGCTCCGGCAATGGCGTATGGATTTGTAAGGATGGACTTGTTGAGGGCTTCCTGCGCTCGTCTAAGGGTGACGGTGGCGAGAGCGTGGCGGTGTCTCCACATAATGGCTACTTTCTCCGCCGCTATGGCGGCGAGCTGTGCGCCCTTATACATACCATATGCGGTGATGAGGGCATATATAACATCGCCAACCTTTTCGTAATTCTCTACGAGCTTGGCGGCGACACCGATTGCCCCGGAAGCGACCCCCTGAGTTTTCTTCCCGATCTCGTTCATCATCATATCGATGGAGTCACCGAGGTTGGCGATCTGACCGGTGAGAGACTTGCTTTGCTCCTCCATTAGGTTGTTAAAGGTGGTCTCTCGTATGCTCTTGATGGCTCGCTTGAAGTCTTCCGCCCCGATCTTGCCGGCTGCTACATACTGCTGTACTTGCTCCGTGGCGATCCCGTACTGTTTGGAAAGCTCTCCAATGAGGTCAATACCCCTGCCGGTGAACTGCCGTAAGTCCATCGTGTCCATGTGTGCCTTGGTGATCGTGGTGCCGTACAGATAGGCGATGTCCTTAAGGGGCGCACCCACCCCGGCGGCTATGTCCCCGAGCATCTTCAGGGTGTCGTTGACCTCCTCCACCGGCACCCGTATACCGAGGAGAAACTTCGCACTGTCGGCAATACCCATAAGGTCAAAGGGGGTCTTGGCGGCTGTGTCCACGAGCTGGTTCATCAGCTCGTCCGCTTTCTCTTGGCTCTTGGTGAGCGTCCGGAAAGCGATCTCAAGCTGTTGTATCTGTCCGCGTGTCTGCACCACCTGTCTGGTAAACTGCTGTGCCATCCCTACGGAGAAGAGTCCGGCGGCGGCTCTCCCTATCCGCTTCGTAAGATCGTCAATGCGGTCGCCCTCTTTCTCTGCCGTGTCGGCAAGGCTCCGGATCTGCCCCTGTCCTTTCCTGACCGCTTCATCCAGCTCTTCCAGCGAGAGCGAGACGGCAAATGATATTTTTCCGTTGCTGTTGTCCATCACTTTAGCCTTTTCAGTAGCTCTTCTACATCCTCCCCGGCGTTTGGGTCGTCCATATTGAAAACGCCCTTGTCGCCTTTCTCTCCACCTTTCTCCCCCTCTTCGCTGTCGTACGACGGAAGTACTGAGGAGTACATCACCACATTCTCAAACGACATATCCCAAAGGACATACTCAGGTGTCAGCCCGTACGCCTTTGCCAGCCCTCCGACTACTGCCCAAATGCTGTCGTTTCCTCCTCCACTTTCCTCGGCTTCGTCAGCGTCGCCCCTCTTAGGAAAGTGGTAAGTGCGAAAAAATGAGCGAGCCGGGACTGACCGAGTAGCTCGGTGAATATATAGTAGACCTCTTCGTAGTTCATCCCCTCAGCTATCTCTTCCGTGAGCTGCTCCAGCCGTGTCTCCGAGTGGTTGTTCCCAAAATGGAAAAAGCGGCGGTGTGTCGGTTTCTCCTCCCTGATCGCCTTGGCTCCGAGGATCAGCGTTGCCACCGCTCGGGCTATCAGTGTGCCGGCTCCTGAACTGCGCATCGCCCAAACGCTTACCAGCTCGGGGTCTCTCTTGACATCCTCCTCCGATGGGAGGTCTCCCGTTGCTCGCTCTATCTCGGATATTACTGCGCTGACCTCTACGAGGGTGGCTATACTCACCCGCTCGACCTTGTATTCTCTTCCGCCTACGGTTACCGTCACCCCTTTCTCGAGGATCGTCCCGGCGACCTGTTGCTCTGTCGTTTGCTCCATCACATTTGTCTTTGATAAAAATCACCGGTGGGGTAAGGGCGCAACCCCTCGCCCCACCGGGTCCAAAAAGAGAGAAAAAGAATACTCTTAGGCGGAGGCTCCGCCCTTGGTGATCTTAACCTTTTCGGTGCCGTCCTCGGGTGAAAGGGCGTCGATCACATAGTGATGTATAATACCCATCTCGGCATCGTAGGAGGTGGTACGATTGAGTACCGCTCGGTCGATCTGAATACCCTTACAGGTAGGATCCTCGGGGGTAATCGTGACCTTATGCTCGCCCTCGAGGACGCCATTCTTGATCTTCCCATCAAAGGGGTCTGCATCGTCCTTACCAATGTAGAGGTCAAACTCGAGGGTACCACTTCCCTCCTTGTACCTTACATCCTTGGTGCCACCTCCCTCCAGCGGGGCTTCCACCTTATCGCCGGTCTGTACGGTGAGTTTGGTGGTGTTTTCCCGGGGGGTGTCTATGGTGGTGGTGTCGATCTTAATAGTGGGCTTTCCCCACGAAAGTACAGCCATAATATCAGAGTGTTTGTGTGTTAATTATCGTAGTATCTAAACTTGAGCTTCACCGAGGTAAAGTGTTGGTCGGTCTCTTCCTCCGGGAGTGTGAGGATCGTGTTTGCCTGGGTGAAGAGATAACCGCCTGCGGTCGCCGGTGTGAGTGTCTCCACCCACTCAGCGAGCAGTCGCTCTATCTCTCGTGTCCTCCTTGCATTCTCGACCTTTGCTCCCGGGGTGAGTCCGTCACCCTCCGTCACGTCCGGGCAAAATACATTGATCGTTACGACCCCGCTCTCTACCTGTCCGGGGTTTCCGAGGGTGAAGATCACCTCTATATCCTCCAGCCGGCTGTCCCTCGGTCGCAGTCCTCCGGAGTAAACGCCCCCGGTGACCTGCTCCCTGAGTGTGCTACCTCTGAGGAGGTCGATCACATCTTCCTGTATCTGCTTTGCCGTCTTCATCACTTCTTCCGCTTGAGCTTTTCCTCCAGCACTGCCGTCGCGTCCGCTTCGGCGGTGTCGAGTACATCGTAAGCGCGTGCGTCCAAATACTGAGCGTAACTCATCCCGGTGGTGACAAAGAGCGAAACGCTATTCGCTTCCGCCCCTTTTGCGAGATCGTTACCGTGTGCCGCGCCGGCTTTCGCTCCCGGCTCCCCGGTCTCCTTGACGGGGGTGTAGCCTCCACCGATCACCGGCTTCCCGTCTACGGTGAGGACATACCCGGTAGAGGATCTGAGGTTACCGGTGCGGTCGGTGTACTGCTTTCCTCTCGGAGCTCTCGCCCCTCGGACGGCTTTCTCACCTGCACGAGCAAAGACTTCTACCACTTCATCTTTCACGCTCTTTTTGCCCTCCTTGAGGGTGGCTAAGATCGTGGACATCGGGGTTATCATCTTAATACCCATACTCACACCAGCAGCTCAATCTGTCGCACGGCAACGAGTGGAATGCACTTGATTACGAAGAACTCCCGATCCTTGATCAGACCGTCCAGCGCGGTGATCTTGACCACCTCACTACCGGTGACGGTCTCCCTATCCACATAGTCCAATAGCACTGTATAGGTAGCGTCTGTAAAGGCACTGCCCCCTCCGGTGCGTGCTTGTAGGTCGACACTCACCGGCACCACCTGGCACCGAATGGGGTCGCTCCAGCTCGTTTCCGCCGGTATGGGATATCCGTACTCATCACGACCCCCGTGCTTGGTGATCGTCTTTGCTTGGAGTATGCCGTTAGGGATGATCATAAGCGTTCGCCCTTGTAACCGTAAGTCACACTCTCTTCCTCGCACCCCTTTGCTTCCTCGTCCAGCCCTGCCCTGTAGTAGAGCCGCTTTGCCGCTTGGCGCATCGCCTTGCGCTCGTCGGCTGTAAATGAGTAGGACTGTCCGCCCTGTGAGACATTGGGGGCAAGAGAAAGGGTAAAGAGACAGTCTGCAAGCACCGCATTATAGCCTGAAGAGTTCAGTACCTCCGGGGTGATGGTCGCTTCGATGTCCAGCCCTCTCTTGGTGGCATTTTGCTCTATCCAGCCCTCCGGGATCGGATAATTGGATGAGCTAAGTAGTGCTTCCTTGGTGTTCATTTTCTCGGTGTACGCTCTTGGATCAGCCTGCCAGCTCGGTGTCGAGCAGGTAGACCTTGGTTGCGTTATTGAGTACCGGGAATACAAAGGCGGTCGCCATTGTCTTCTCGGAGTAGGGATCAGTCTCGGAGTACTGCTGAACCAGCGTGTACTCGTTTGCCTTGCCCTGCGTTACGCCGGAGACCGGTCTGCTCTCCTCCACGAGGGGTGAGTGGTAAAGGGTTCCGACCTTGGTAGTGCTTGGCAGGAAAGCTACCGCTCCCTCCTTCCACGGCTTCACCGCTACCCGGGTGCCGTCTGCCTGCTCGCTCGTGAATGCGTTACGTGCAATCACGATAAACTCTACCCCAAACTCATCCTTGAGGGCGTCGATCGTCTGAGACGGGCTTCCGGCTCCACCCACGGGGGTACCACGGAACCCGGCTACTAGCTCCTTACCCTCCTGAGAGGCGCGGAGCTTATTGAAAGTAGCACGGTCGAGGATAATCGCCTGTATCTCGTTACTTTCATCCTCCACCTTAGAGAGGATGGTACGGATGTCGGTGACCGGGGTCGCCTTGGCGGTACTCCACTTATTGGCAACCTTGGCGCGGTTGCCCTCCGGGATACCGAAGTCGGCTCTTACACCAAGCCCCTGCGTCTTATCGTCTGCTACGAGGATCTGACCCTCTGAGAGCATCTGTAGCGTCATCGCTTCGATACGGTCAAGGATCGCACGCACTACCTCCGGGGTGGTGCTGAGTACCTCCTTGGCGAGCTGCTCTCCACCTACACCGGGGGTGCTTGCCAGTCCGAAGAGTCGCTTCAGGTCGCTCTCCTCAAACCGTACGGAAGCGGCGAGCTTCGGGATGTCTCCCTTGGCGAGGGCTACAGCCCTGCGCTGCTTGAGGGGTATGGTGGAGTTCATCGCTACCACGTCAGCCATTCCGATCTTACCGGTGATGTCTGACGAAGTCCAGTCAAGGGTCGCCGTCATCTTAGGCTCCAGCAGTCGCTGGAAGATACGTGTCTTGTTCTCCTCCTTTTCGTTCTCCGCCTTGAGGGCTTCGAGCATCGGGCGGAAGTACTTTCCTACCTCCTCGGGAAAGAGTGTGGGATTGATATTCTGTGCCATAATTTAATCTGTCTATAGGTTAATGATCACTCGGTTACCTCTGGTCCGTAAAGGAAAGAGATCCGAGGGAGTGCGGTCTTGATCTCATCGGTGACCGGTGCAGGGCTTGCGCCCTCATTGACCACTCCGGAAAGGAGTACCGAGACAAAGGGGCGGTCTTTCGGGACGCTCCGCACCACCACCCCGCAGGGCTTAAAGCCTGCCGGGAGTGCGTTATACTTGCCTGCGATGATACCGAGTGCCTTATAGGCTCCCTTGCCGTCGGTGACCACCACCTGACCGGCTCGGATCACCTCGCCCTTGTAGTCTGTCGTGTCGAGGGTCTTGCCCCCCGGGATGTCGTCTCCGTGCTTCACGATGACGATATCGTCTTTGTCGGCTCCATACGTGCCGACGTCTTTTCTGAGATTAGCAACTGCCATAATCTTGATTTTGCTTTTGAAGTAAAAGGGTTTACTTACTTTGCCTTGATGTCCTCGGCAAAGCTCTTCGCCAGTGCCGTGGCTCCTGCCTGCACCTCGGGAGACACTTTCGGGGTGTCTGCTCTGTGTAGTGGTGTGCCAAAGGTAGGCTTCGCAAAGTCCTGCGAGATCTCATTGACCTGCTTCTGCGTCTGCTCCCTGAGGGCGTTGTAGTCCTCTTCTGAGAGGTCGCCGAGGTCGTTGCGTGCCTCGAATAGACTTGCGACACTTGCGGGGAGGTCTTTGGCAAGTCCTCTGAGCTCCTCGGCACGCTTGGCACCTCTCGCCTTGGTGGCGTCTGCTTCGAGTGCGCCCAGTCGTGTGAGGAGGGCTTTCGCCCAGGTGGGGGCTTCATCCTCCGCTCTGTGGCTGTCCTTGCTCGTCTGCTCCTTGCTGTCGGCTTCATCGGTCGGCTCCTCCTCGGTGGGGGTGGTGGTCGGTGTCTTCGCCCGCTCCCGTCTGAGAGCGGTGTTGACCCCGTTTGTTACCCTGCTGTCGGTGTAGCTGTCGATAATGCCCTGGATGGTAACCCCTGCGATCTCGTCAGTGAGTGCGCTCTCATCGTCAATAGTCTTAGCCAGCTTCGTTGCCGTCGGCTTTAGGACTGCTTCCGATACGCCCTCAAACTTCTCTTTCAGTTGCTCCAGAATTGTTTTTGCGTCCATCACTTTGAATGTTTGGTGTTTTATTTTGAGACAAATATACAAATTAGTCTGTAATAGAGACTACTCTTTTGTGGCGGTAAATCCGTTACTGGTAACCACTTTACCCGTTACTGGATGCCATCTCCGTCTGTGCTTACCTTGACCGCCTGCTCCCCGGTCGCCTCCTCCCATCGCTTGATGATCGTCTGGCAGTAGGTGGGTGAAAGCTCGATCATACGGCACGCCCTCCCGGTCTGCTCCGCCGCTATCAGGGTGGTACCGCTACCTCCAAAGGGATCCAGCACGATCTCACCCTCTCTCGAAGAGTAGAGGATCAGCCGCCCCATTAGCTTAACCGGCTTCATCGTGGGGTGAAGATCGCACGACTGCACCATCTGCTCCCTTATGGCGGTGGAGGGCAGGGTGTGGATCTTCTTGATCAGAAGTACCAGCTCCTCTTTCTTCAGCTTCTCATAGCCACCCCGCTCATCGATCTCCTTGAGGTCGTCAAAGACGGTCTTAAGGTCTCTTCGGGCGGTGAAGTAGTGCGCTGCTCCCTCCCTCCAGCCGTACATAATCGATTCGGTCTGTTGCTGGTAGTCCTGCGTGCCGAGCACCATATTATTCTTTACCCAGGTAAGGTGCTGGCGCACCCGCTCACCTGCACCCTCTATAGCGTCCTCAAAGGATCGACACTCGGACATTGGGTAAAAGAGATAGAACGCCCCTCCGGGCTTCAGATTTGGAAAGGCGGCGCAGGTGAAGTCTCCGAGGAATGCTCGGAAGTCCCCCGGCGACATAGCGTCATTATGAATGCCGTCGTCTCGGCGGGTGGCGTTGACCTTGGTTGACTTCATCCAGCCCCCGTCGATGCGCTTACGCATGCGCTCCAACTTCGCTTCATAGTCCACATTATAGGGAGGGTCGGTGAGTAGGAGATCGACCACCTCCCTACCGAGGAGCAGCCTGGTGTAGGTGTCGGGGTCGGTACTGTCTCCGCATATCAGGCGGTGTCTCCCGAGCCGGTAGATGTCGCCGGTCTTGATGTAAACCTCTTCCTCCTCCTGCAGGTCGGTGTCAAAGTCGTCTTCCTTGAGATCCTCTTCGGACGGCTCTTTGGCGGGGAGGTCTTCCTCGGAAAGCTCCACCCCGAGGTCGGTGAAGAAGTCCGCGCCCCAGTCCTCGGCAACCATTGCCCAGTCCCAGTCTCCCGCCTGCTGGTTGTCAAGGACGGTATAGGTCTTTAGCTTCTCCACGGGTGTCCCCGGTGGTATGATGATACAGGGGGCTTTGTCAAACGTCCCCAGCTCTCTCATTGCTCGCAGGCGCATATTACCACCGATGACCACGTACTTACCGCCCTCGGTCTCGTAGACGATAAGCCCTCGGAGGGCGAGCATTTCGGGGTTGTTGGTGATGTTCTCCTTGAGCGTGGAGAAAGCGTTAACATCTATCTTCCTCGGATTGGCGGGCAGTCCCTCTATCTGCCCAGTATTGAGGACGAGCTTCTTCAGCTCGATTTCTGTGTGGATTGGTTCCATTATCTATGTTATTTGATATTATGTTGTTATCTTTGTCGTATCAAAGGGGTTCGTCTCGGGTCTGTCCCGAGGGGCTTCCCGCCAGGGTCGGGAATGCGATGCCAAACGTATGAGTTGGATGTTAAGCCGAGACCCAGTTATAGACGTGGTGCCATTTTGGCATCACGTCTTCACTTTATCAGCCCCTTTATCTTCTTTAGGTATTGACCGGAAAGTAATTGCTTTCGCTGAATTGTTATCACTTTGTCGTATTGAGTTATCAATACCAAGTCTCCTACCTTGCACCCCTTGCGTGTGAGTTCATCAATAGCGTCCCTGAGTGTCCCGGCGTCTCCGTCGCCCATTTTCAGGACAATGGTGTGGGCTTGCTCGAAGCCTTTCTCCAGCTCTTTGTAAAGCGTGTGTCCATTTCGTGTGGTCGTTGCCTTGAAGTCGGCGAGTGTCCACTTCTTTCCGGCTCCTATGATTGCGTCTGCGCTTGACACAGCTTCGTACTCTGGAAGAAATGAGACGTTAATTCCGTGCCTATTCAGAGCCTGCGCCGCCTTGGCGGTCTCTCCCCACGAGGGTTGCTTTCTACCCCTGTGAAGCGGGTAAAGAGTGGTCTTGGCGGTGCCTGTGGTGTGGATGGTTTTGGCTCGCTCGTCGTTGAGTATGCTCTCGAAGAGGGCTGTCTTCTGCTTCCTGTCTTTAGCCTTGCGGAGGTACTCTGTGATGAGTGGAGAAAAAGGCTCGAATGAAACATACAGATGTCCACTTGATGTGATCGGCGCAACCGCCTTTCTCAGCTTTTCCGAAACGTCCGCAAAGTTTCCTCTGCCGGCTCCGGTGAGCTTGCCCTCTTTGGAGAAATTATCCCGCACCCAGTAGGGGGCGGTGCCTTTCTTGATCGACCGGTCAAGGCGGGGCTGGTTGTCGGTGACCCACTGCTTGAAGTTGGGCGGCACGTCCCGCACCTCTCCCGCCCCGGGGTCGTCGTCAAAGATCGCAAGACAGACGCAGCGGCACTGAGGGTGCCACTTGGTGAACTTGAACCACTTCGGGTACTTCCCCGTCAGCTCGTCGCATATGTCGGTAAAGGGGTGACCGTTGCAGGTGTGGTTGTTAGACAGCCTCACCTCGTAACCGATGACGAAGTCCAGCCGCTGCCACCGCTCGAAGTCCGCTTCAGCATAAGAGACGTTTATCTCGGTTCGGGTGAGCCTAAGGGCGTTTTTGTAGCTTGACCGGTAGACCCCTTGTCCGGGATGGTACGCCCGTGCGCTCTTGGACAATTGCAGGTTACCATTCTTATCCCTCACCCTCCGGAAGAGTTTGTACGGCTCTCTGAGATCCTCCCTTATGGTGCGTGAAAGCTCCGCCGCACTGCGTCCCTCTGCCAGCCCCTCGGCAAGTGAGGCCTCTATGTGCTGCATTGCCTGCTCTGCCGTCCGCCACACTCGCCCGGATATGGTGAACCCCTTGCGGTCTCGGCGGTCGAGGAATGCCCGCACCGCTTCCGTTCGGTGTGCCGCCTGTGCCTCCTTGGAGCCGAGTGTGTACCGTGAGAGTAGGGCGGTCGCCCCCGTGCGCTTGAGGTACCTTCTCGTATCGATGTCTCCGTAATGATCTGAGAGCGTCCAGGCACGAGTGACCCCCCGCTCGTTGGCTTCTTCCAACTCACGTGAAAACCTTGTGAGTTCGTTGTCGAGCATACGTGCAAAGGCGGGGTTACTCCGCACGTCCACAAGTCCCTCAGCAAAGAGGGGTAACACTCCGGGAGGAAAGGCTCCCACCTTTGCGGTAACCCTGTCCACGAGGTCTGAGAAACACTTTGCCACCTCTCGGGAGGTCTGTCTCTCGATGTGTAGGAGAGCTTTGGCTCTCTCTTCTGGGGTGGGTATCTTCACGGCTTCAGACTATCAGAATGCCGGCTCCATAGCGTCCGCCTGCGCTTCCTCGAGGATCTTCCGCTCTGTCTCGGCTACGTCCTTACTCCAGCCGAGCTTTCGGATCCCCTCCTCTCGACTAATTAGCTTATTCTGTACGGCGGTGGCGATGTTGCGGATGTCCTCCCCCTCGTCCGCCTTGACGTACGGATTGAGGGTAATGTCCACCCCGAGTGAGTTTATGGCGGTGGCGTAGCGCTTTCCCATGATGAGTGGGAGGAACGACTTAATCACACTTATTTCACGAGTGAGGAACTCTATCCAGTCGCCGCTCTCATCTCCGACCTTGAGTGCGGCATCGGTGAGCATCTGCTTCATCGCCTCACCTGAGAGAACGTTGTTTTTGAGATTTGAGTAGGAAAGATCCGGCAGCTGTAGGAGGGTGAAAAACTCCTGTCGGAGGGTGTCCATCTGATACTTCAGCGGCTCGATCGGCTGTTGCCAGGTGACATACCGCATATCGCCATCGTTGGGCGTTTGGAAGACTGATCGGCTCGCCTTGACCTCGCTCGGCTCCTGCCCAAAGTCTATCACCGTCCCCGCTTTAACCATAAGCACGGGGCGTGAATTCTTCCGGAGGTAATTTGCATTCCTTGAGAGAGTCCACTCCATCTCGTAGACGAGGTTTGAGTGTTCCTCCCAGGCGGGGGTTGCTCTCCAGCGGTATACCGCCGGAATCTTGCCGGCGCGTATCGGTTCCCGCTCTACCTCCTCCCATCCGCCCGTGGTCTGGTCTGTCTTATATCGTACATGCAGGTCGGCGGTGTAGGCATCGAGTATGCGTGTCTTCCTGATCGTATCATTTGGTCCGCTCTTGGTGGTGGTCTCACTCATCACCGAGAGTGCCGTGAGGTCTCCCGTCACCTCGTCAAAGATTGGGTAAATCTTGGATCCGTTGCTCGGTGAAAAGGTTTGACACCTGAGCTTGTAGTCGCTCTCCACACCGTACAGCGTGTTTGCGCTCGGAACGGGGTACCACAATGTCATAATCTCACAAGAGGAATAAAGCTGGTTACCCCGCTTGATATTGAGTGCATCGTAAAAGTTGCGTGCGAGGATGCTCTCTATCACCCTCGCCACTTCCTCTTCGGCTTCGTCTCCGTGCGTGTCCCACTCAATCGTGGGAGGTATGGCAAAGCACATTTCCGTAAGTCTCCGTGCGGCGAGCTGCTGGTAGGGCAGGGGTATGCGGCTAACCCGCTCTACTCCCTCCTTGGTGACGATGTCGGGGTATGAAGCTCGGTCAAATACAGGGTGCTTGAGGGGGTTGTACTCCCGCTCCAGCTTATCCTCCCAGCTCGGTATCTCGATCTGCTTTTGGGTAAGCAGGTTGACGGCATCCCTTGCCGTCATCTCCTCGGTGACCCCGATGAGGTCTGTGGTTGAAGAAATCATATCGCTCTCTGTGTGTCTGGCTAAATGTTATCTGTTGGTGTGGTGGGAAAACCTTTGTACAAACGAAATCGGTGTGTCGGTGCTCCGTGGCATATCAGTAGGCTATCTCGCTAATGCGGTCAAGGTCTATCGGTGCGGTGGTGCGGTGCAGTCCCATAAGTTGCTCCAGCACGACATACCTTACTGCGTCGATGGCGTGGTTGTAAGCGTCTATCGGCACGTTTAGCCACTTGCCATCCCGGTCCTGCGTCCAGGTGTAGTTTTTGTACTCCTTGATCACGTTGCTTGAACGCCTTGTTATGTGCATCTTGAGGCCGAGCATATGCGTGACCCCTGCAAGAATGCTCCCGGGGTACTTGCGCACGGGGGTGATATTGATCCTCGCCCGGAGGATCTCTTCCACCAGGCGGGGGTCTGCGCTCTCGGAGATGACCAGCCGCCCTCTCGGTACATTGTCCCTCATCACTCGGATGATGTCCGCCGTCGTCATCTGAGTAGAGTACTCTATCTCGTCGATGTAAATCTCCGACCGGTCCTTGCTAATGCCTACATTAACGATCGCCGTCGGGTCGTGCGTGAAACCATAATCGACCCCCACGAACACCTTCTCAAGGTCTGTTGGCAAGTCGTCTATGAGATCCCAATTGGTGAAGACCAGTCCCTCCACCTGCGTCTGTACACCGAGACCGTACACCTGCCAAAGGGTCTTATTCTTCCACCGCAGGCTCTCGATCTCGTCAATGATCACCTGCTCTAAGAATGGGTTATCTCGGTAGGTGGTGATGAAATGGTAGGTGCGGGGGTCTCTATTGACCTCCGCACTGATCCAATGATCCTCCGTGAAAGAGGGGTTGTAGTCTATGATTGAGAATTGCGACACTCGGAGCTTTAGTTGCTGAAACTCCAGTGCTGAGAGCTCGTTTGCCTCGTTGACAAATAGGATGTCTCTCTTCCGCCCTCGCAGTCGCTGCTCGTTGCTTGCGCTGAAGAACTCAAAGACGCTCCCACCGGGAAAGGTGTAGACCAGCTCGGACTTATTGAGCTGTCTCTCATCCCAAAGTCCCAGCCCTGTCATTACCGCCTTGAAGTCCTGCAGTACAGAGGCCTTAAGAGCCGGGAGCGTCCCACGCACCACGGACACCCTCACGGGGGTGTCACTCCGCACGACGAAAAGCACCAGCCAGAGGATGATGTTGTAGGTCTTCCCCGATCGGGATGACCCTTGCGCTGAGACGGTGGTGAAGCCCTCTCGGTACGCCCGCTCCAGCTCGTTGTATACCCGTGTGGTCTGCACCCTCACCATAAGGCTCTACTCCCTCGGCTCCTCTTCCTCTTCTTCGGTCTGAGGGGTGGCGGTGGTCGTCTCCGACCCTCCTACCACCTCCACGGTAATCTTATTGACGGCGGCGGCTTTAGCGTCTGCCCCGTCCCTCCGCTCTCTCCACTTTTCTCCGCCCCGTGTCTTCAAGAAAAAGATGATGGCGGCATCGCTGCCCTCCGTCATCCGCTTGTAGAGTAGTGCTTCCACGTCATCGACCTGCAGGCTCTGCGCCTGGTTGACCCGCTCCCCAAAGCGTTTGTCTTTCTGTCGCCACGAGTAGACCGTGCGGACCGGGATCCCCGTCATCGCACTTGCTATACTGAGGTACCCATGCGCCTTGCCCTCCAGTGCTTCAAGGAAGAGTTTCTTTCTTGCCGGGGTGGCACTGTGGGGGGCTTTTGGCTTCGGGGCTTTTTTTAGAGGGGGTACATTAGGCTTCTTATCGTCTGCCATTTGTAGCTGCTATTCTGTTTGTTGACCTCACTTCTTCTTTCTTGGACTCCGCGCTCTCTTTGCCACGCTCTTCTTCCCGGTCTTGCCACTGCCTGACCTACTGCGATTGACGTAGTAGTACTGATCAGACCCTGAGCCGCTCCCGGCTGCTACTCTCTTTGTCTTTGCCTTTGCCATAATGTGTGTTTGTCGTGTGTGTTATATCTCATCTCGGAACCGCTTACGTGAGACCACCTCGAAGAGCTCCTTGTACCGGATCTCTCGGTTGATCGTCTTGTATCGGTCAATAATGTTGTCAAATGCGTCCAGGTAGAAGTTGTACAGCTCCCGGTTGCCCTCTATACATACCTGCTCGATGTTGGCTGAGGATCTTAGATTAGCTGATCCGTGCGCTACGATCTTATCACCCCTGTCCGTCTCAAAGAGGGTGATCTTGCAGTGCGAACCGCACACTGCAAGCTGAAACCGATCGCCCCCTGAGAGTAGATCCAGCTCCTCCACGATGTAGGGTATCAGTCCGCCGGCGTGTCTCTCATTGGCGTAAAAGTAGGAGGAGACGATCAGGTCAAGGTGCTTGACCACTCCCTCCCGGAGCAACCTCGCAAAGCTGTCTACATTGTCCTTTGAGAGACTAAGTGTCGCCACGACCATCCGCTCCGTCTTGAGGTTATTCTCCCGCAGGTACTCCTCGAAGAAATCTCCAAAGATGAACGACCCCGAGATGATGGTGTCCACTCGGTCGCCCTCCCGGATCTCACCGATGTTGCGAGCCAGCTTGCGCGCATTGTCTGAGGTGATCTGATCCGCGTTGAAGAATGTGACTTTAGGCTTTAGGTACCGGGTTGCGAAAGGGCCCCCCGCTTCCTGGTCTTCGTCAAAAATGGTGTGATCGAAGTCGTCCTCCTCCTCGTCCTCCTCGGACACAAACGGATTTAGGAAGAGGTCTGCCCCCTCCCCAAAGTCAAACGAACCAAAAAGGTCTATGTCTGTGGCTTCGTCCGTCATCCTCGTGTTACTTGCTAATCATCTGACACAAAGATAGAAAATTAGACTTTAATGGAGACTAAAAAAGCGCCGCCCCTGTCTCCCGACGGAACGGCGCAAAACCTTTGTTCAATCTAACCTTGCATTTAGATGCTGAGAAAAAAACCTTAGTAACCTATTCGCTGAGACAAAGGTAATCAAAAGGTTGTAATGAAAAAACCGCCTTGCCCTCCCGGGTTTGGCGGTTTTGTGTCGCCCCGTGTGTCTGAGGCGGGGCGATCGTTAACCTATGGCTTTGGCTACCTCTGTAGCTCCCGCTATCGGCTATATTTAGTCTCTAATGGTGACGCATGTAGATCTCCGTGAAGTCCTCCGAGAATAGGATCCGGTAGGTGGCACCCCCTCTCCTTGCGTCATATGTGAGGATGTCGGGGTTGGTGTAGACCCGGTCGCTCTTAATCTCGTCCACGAAGTCAAGGGCTTCCCTGAGTGTCGGGAATATCTTGGCTCTCCGGCAAACCGCCTTGTAGGTCTCTCTCCCTCTCTCGTCCCTCTTGCCAATAATCGGGACACCTCTGTAGCACGTGTAATAGATAATCATTTCTTGCTCTCTGTAGTCTCAATGTAACGCATAACCACCTCCACAAACTCCCTCACCGACCGGCAGACGGCATACCGGTAGCCCTCCCGCTCGACCGCCTTTTGCCACGCCTTTTGGCTCTCGCTCTGCCGTCCCGTCTCGGTCTTCATCTCAATACAGAGAGCGTGGTACCCTCCCCTGGGCAATAGCAGGATCATATCCGCCACGCCTGGGATCACTCCCTCTGACTTGAGGATCGCCCCGGTGATCCTATTCCTCGCCCCGCCATTTGGCACGGCAAAGAGTAGGGGGGTGTACCGGCGGTAAAATAGCCGGAACCACTTCACGCACTCGCTCTGTATCTTGCTCTCGGTGTGCTTCATCTGTCTGTTAGTGTTATCTCCTTTAGTCCGAGCTTCCTCGCCATTGCGAGTTCCAGCCGTGCGCCCCGTGAGTACTGCCACCCTCTCAGGAGGAGGATGTGAGTACACCCTGAGAGTAGTATCAGGTCGTGCGCCATATGCTCCTCCCACGTTGCGCTATCCTCCTGCAGTCCCCAGGTAAAGGGGTTGACCGCCTGTAGCCCGAGGGCTTGGAGGAAAGTCTCCATCTCCTTAAACCGCTGGTTTGCTTCCGGTCGCCCTGTGATCGGACCCGAAATGTAGATCTTCATCGGCTCTGTTTTGCTTGTGTTGTCTGTCATATTATCGGCGGCTCTCGCCCTGCATAATGATGTAATTGTATTGCTTGAAACGCTCCACGACACGGGGCGGATATTTTGCGTAAATATCAGACATTGAGAGGTTTGTGGTGATGTGACACATTAGACCGCAATTCTGATAAAGTTCGTATCTCGCCATCAGAAAGTCAGCGACTACTGCGTTCATTGAGGTTCCGAAAATGTTCTGCTTTGCGTCCAACTCTATCCCGAGGTCGTGCAGGCACACATTCCACGGCTTGGCGGTGTAGGGGTTGCCCGCTTTGATCTGCGTCTTCCCGGTGTTGTATGTGAAGTAGTCGAGGTTGCCATTTACCCGCATGCAGTTGAGCAACTCCGAGGAGCTTGTATTGATGAAGTCGCTCCCGTGGAGCTTCATCACGTCACAGAATTTAGCCGCCACCTGCATAAGGAGGGTTTTACCGACCCCTTTCTCACCCATCAGCATAAGGGGTTGGAATAGATCACCCTCGGTGCCGGTGAGCTGTGTGGAGTAGGTGGAGAATATCGACTTCCACCGATTGAGGTAAGCGATGATCAGGCGAATGGTCGGTCGGTTGCGATCATCGAGGGCGAATGTCCTGCCCTCCGACTTCCCGAGGAGGATGTCTCCCACGTCACAGAAGATTTTCTCTTGCGTCTCCAGCTCTGCGGTGGTCTCCTCGTACTTCCGTGACCTCATCCCCTCGGAGGCTTGCTCCTCTCCGAGTGCTTTCAGTGCTGTCTCTATCGGCTTGGAGTATCTCCCTCCCCTAAATCTCGGCACCTCCTCCCGGATTGGCTTCTTCGGTGGCACGGTCTCCATCCCGAGCAGTGCCTGCTTCGCTTTGTGGAGCTTTTGGTTCAGCTCCCTCTCCCTATCCTCGGTGAGCTTCTTGCTCAGCTCGGACGGCTCTAATGTCTTGGTCTCTGTCTCCATTGCTATCTCCTATGCAGTTTGTCCAACTCTCTAAAGTCTATGTATCGGTAGTCCACCCCCTCTGAGCTATCGGTTACCCGCTTGGCGTTTGGGGGTAAGATCACGCCCTCTCCCTCGTGGTCGTTATATCGCCCCTCCAACACCTTGGGGTAATTGTTTGGCTTAATGCACCAGTCAAAGTTTGCCACCCACCCCCTTTGGCTTTCCCCCCGGAGGAAACTTGACGCGGCGGCGTTGTGTATCATCGTGAAGAAATCGTCTACCGAGGTCTCCCGGATCCTCGCTCTGACCATCTCCCGCCGTCTGCCCGTTATCATCACGAGCTTACCAAGTGCGCCCCCGGTCTCTTCGTTCCACCTGCTTTTTATCGCTTCGTAGTCTATGCACTTGGCTTCGCCGGCCTCTGAAGGCTCCAAATTTGCGTTCTGAGACGTTTTCTCGCCCTTGGGGTATAATCTATCCACTCCGCCCCTTAAAGTCTCTGTGGGGGCTTCTGTGGGCTTTTGGGTGGCATTCGTTGGTTTTGGATCCTCCCCGCTCTCACCTTTTCCCTTTTTCACCGCCCGCTTCTTGGAAGTAGCTTTAGCTACTTCTTCTTTAGATAGACTTCTTATATTCTTATCTTCTTTAGTTGTTGCCCTTTTTGGAGCCGTCTGCTCGCCCTTTGCTCGCCCTTTTGCTCGCCCTTTGTCTTCATCCGGATATTCGTAAGTATCACAATCATAGGGAGTTAATGTGTTAAATTCGTTTGCCCTTTTGCTTGCCCTTTTTGGAGCCGTCTGCTCGCCCTTTGCTCGCCCTCTGTTTGCCCTCAGATCGTCTTTTTCGGTCTCTGCGTCTTGATAAGTATCGTAATTACAGATAGTTATGATTGTGAATCTGTTTGCCCCCGAGGTTGTAATTGCACCACTGTCTGAAAGCCTTTGAAGTCGGATCCGCACTTTCTTAACTGACAGTCCGAGAATTTCAGACAATGATCCCACGCTCGTTACATATTGCCCCCGCTCCACTACCATACCGCGCCATTTCTTATCCTCGTAGTTTGCGCTCAAAAGTAGGTAGATGAAGAGCTTCACCGTCTCCGCATCGTCAAACCACTCCCAGTCAAGGAGAGAGCGGTATATCTTGATCCATCCTCTGTCCATATCTCTCTCTTAAAAAGGCATCCTGCCTGCTCCGACTATCATCCCGGGCTTGGCGATCATCACCTCCACACCTCCCCCGGCGGCTTCCCCGACCTCCCGGACAAACTTGGGTGCGTTGGCGTTGTTGGCGCTGCCGTGTATGAGTACCACCTGCCTAAGCGTCTCCCGCCCGAGCGTCCGGATAAGCTCCTTGGCTCCGTCCAGTGAGAGGTGGCTCTCGACCGCTCTCTGGCGGTACACCTCCGGTAGGCTGTCATTGCTCCATATCGTGTCGGCATCCCAGTTGCACTCTATCATCGCTGTGGTGATCCTCGGAAACCTCACCACCCCCGCTATGTCGTCCGAGGTGTCGGTAATGAAGAGGATATTACCGCTGTCGGGGTGATTGATCACATACCCGCACGGCTCCGGTGTGTCGTGAATGGTCGGGAATGCGACCACTCTGTAGGCTCCCACCTGGAACGGCTTGTTGTACTCTATCCTTCGGATCCTCCCCTCCTCGCCCCGTATGAGGGGGGCTTCGCCCGCTGTTGTGTAGCATCTGATGTATCTGTCTAAAAACTCCCTCGTGTGGCTGGAGTGGTCTCCGTGGCTGTGCGAAATGATCACCCCGTCTACCTCCCCGGTCCTGTAACCGATGGCGTCAAAGTACCTCCCCGCCGGCAGTCCTGCTTCGATGAAGAGAATGCTCCCCCTCCCGTCGTCCAGGATGTAGCCGTTGCCGGTCGACCCGGTGCCTATCACGATCAGTTTCATCCTATTTTCTCCAACCATTGCTCCCTCACCCTGCTTGCGACCTGCGCCATCATTACCGGCGGGACGCTCATCCCGCAGATATACCCCCACGCCTTACCCTCCCCGAAGTCGTAATCCTCAGGGAAAGTACTTGCTAAAACTACCTCTTTCTTGGAGAGCTGTTTGGGGGTATCTGTATGCATAAGCATCTCAGCGTGTGCCGTTATGGTCGGGCAAACTCGGTCTCTATAGGCAAAGACATTGTTGAAGAAAGAGCCCTTACGTCTAACCCGCATACACGCTGCCGCGAGGGTGATGTCTCCCGGCTCTCGGTGCTTCCAAAGCTTATAGACAGACGGCTGCAGCGGGTCGCCCTCGCAGTCCGCTATCTCTCCAAACGGGATCTCCTCTCCACTGAAGTCCATATCTATCTTAGGAAGCTTCTCGAAGAGGGTCGCTTGCTCCAGCACCGGCTCGGCGATGTCCTTTCTGAGACAGAGGAAAAAGACCCTCTCCCTCCGCTGTGGTACACCCATCTTGGCGGCATTGAGCAAGAAGTGCTGCACGTAGTATCCGGCTTCCTCCAGCTCCTCCCGGACCCGTATCACGTAGTTAACGGCATCCCCGATGAGCATCCCCTTGACATTCTCCGCAATCACCACCTTCGGTCGGAGCTTTTTCGCCAGGTCGATGAAGTCAAAGAAGAGGGTGTCCAGGACTTGCGCTTGCTGTCCCTCTCGGAAGTGTTTCTTCCGCCCCCAGTCCTTTTCCCTATTCCCTGCCATTGAGAAGGTGGAGCAGGGTGGGGATCCGTCCAGGACGTCAAGGTTGTAAAGCTCTTCCGGAAGGTCGTCCCGAAGCTTGAAGTCCTGTATCGGCTCGATGAAGTGGTACTTTGGATTGAGGTTGCGCACGTAGTGGCGTGCCATCCTCGGGTCAATCTCGTTGCAACCGATCACGTCATACCCCGCCAGCTTGTAGCCCATTGAGGATCCCCCGCCGCATGCAAAGCAGCTGAAGACCTTTGGCGCGTCCGGTCTCGGTGCCGGCAGCTCTGAGAGCTTCCACCGGTAGTTGAATTTAGTAGCTGTCATTGCGCTCTATTATTCCAAACTCACTCAGGTCTACCGTCTCACAAAAGCGGACGGCATCCCACAGGTAGCCAAAGGTCTCCCGTCTGAGATCCTCGTTCTCTTGGAGCCCGAAATTATTCCGCTTTGCCTTGTAAAGGTCTGCGCAGTATATGGTATTGCCCTCATCGTCCATCTCCGGATATATCTCAGCCATGAGACAGGATCCGTCGCCGAGGTCTCTCTCTGCGTTGAGGTTAAATGTCATCCACTCCCCAAACCTTGTCAGGGGTATTTCTACAGTCACGTCCATACCTCAGTCTTCTTTTTTATCTGTTTCTGTGGCGAACGGCTTTGGTGCCGTTGCCCCCTCCCTGCTTCAAGGATGGGCAGGTTCGTCTCTGTCGGGATATAGATCACCGTCTTCTCGTTGAGAGCGGTCTGCTGACGCACCCAGAGGTACTGGATGTAGGTGGGAGTGATACTCCCATTCTCTATCCTGATCGCTTCGGCTGCACCCTTTGCCCTCTCTATCTCCGCCTGGGCGTTGAGCTTCTCCGCTTCGAGGTTGGCTTTCGCTTCCTCTATCTTGATGCGCCTATTCTGCTCGGCACGGGCAAACTCCGCCTGTCCCGCCATTTGCTGACTGTACACCGCATAGCGAGGGCAGCCGACCATACCGACTGCCAAGAGTGCGAAGAGTACTATCGCTCCCAAGGTGATGCCTAAGCAAGACTTATTTCTGTCTCCGTTATCGTTGTAGTTCCACATATCTTGAAGTGTTAAAAATGTCGTTTCGTACAAAAACTACTTGTTGCTGACCGCCGGAATGTCTTCTCCATATCTCAGAAGTCCGGCTCGTCATTCTCCTTCACCTCCTCGGGGGCTTCTTCTGTGGGGGCTTCCTCGGCGGGGTCTGTCACCTCGGTATACTCCGCACTGACGGCAGTCATCGCATCCTTGGTGGCGATGGCTGTCTCTTCGTCACTTTCTATTTCTGAGGAAGCTGCTTTCTGCATTTTGATAGACATATATCCGTACTTTTTGATAAGCAAGCCGAGGACGGTCTTCAACGCCATGCTGTCAAAGTTGCCCCACCACCCGAGGCCGGTAGGCACCAGCCCGGCTCTCTCTGCGAGCTTCTCCTCCGTCACGCCACGTGGTACCGTGCCATACTGAATGGCGTGGTGCGCTACCTGCTCTAAAGTCATATAAAACGTCTTGGAGAAACCATTAACCAGCTCGATGTAGGCAAAGTAGCCGACCACCTTATCGCTCTTCCGCTCGCCGTCGAGGTTGATCGTCCCACGGAGCTTATCCGCTCGGATCATCTCTCCCTCATAGACCACGTCCGCATTTATAGTCCTGTACTCCCCCGTACGCAGTGCAAGCTGGATCCAGCCCTTGTATCCCATCTGGAAGACTGGTGTTACTCCTTGGTTTTTAAGGTTGCGGGGTATGATGTAGGCAAAGCCTAATGCTTTGTTGATAGGGAGGTCAAAGCTCGCAGCCTTAAGTGCTTCCGCCACGATCTGAGCGGGTGGGCACTTCTGTAGGTTTTTGTCGCTTGCCACCATCTCGATAAGCGAGGCGGTGAAGGTGCCAGCGTTGTCTCCGAGTGCGTTTCGAAACTGCTCCTGCATTGCCTTGCCGGCAATCATAGAGCTAAGTTGCTGTGTCGGGGTCTGCTGTCTCTGTGCCGGGGTGCTTTGGTTGGTCTGCTGTACGCTGTTGTTAGAAGTTGTCATAATGTGATGTGTGATATTTAGTGTGAAAAAATTGTCTCTGTGAAGTGGTAAAATGGTTACTTGATGCCGTGAAATCCGCAACTTGATGCCGTGTAGTCCGTTACTTGATGCCGTTTTACTCCGCCTTGGGTGCCGTCTCAATGGGGTGGGGTGTCGGCTCTTCGCTCGTGGAGATCGTCATCTCGGGAATATCGGACACTCTGAGGATGATCGCCTGCCCTTTTGCCGTCTCTACTCTGTTGACGCTCTCGGCTCCGTCTACCCATATCGGTACGCTAATGTCGTACGCTCGTGAGATGGCGTTTGCGATCTGTATGCCGGCATTGATTCTCCGTGCGGTGTTGACCGTCTGATAGGGGGTGCCGTCCACGAGCGGGGTGCAGGTCTCTACCGGGTTGCCCTCGAGGGTGAAGTCGTACATTCGGAAGGTGATCCCGCCGCTGAAGAGGTCGTTGATACTCTCTTCCAGTCGCCGGATGTAACTCATCCGGTAGCTCTCGGTGAGACTGAGCCACCGCTCCACGTCTGCCATCTCTTGCCCTTTCTTCTTCGCCAGCTCTTCCAGCCGCTTGATCTCATCGTCATACCGCTTGATTGTCTCCCGATCTGAGAGCCGTCTCTTCAGCTCGTCCCTCTCCGCCATCGCTGCGACCTGCTTTTGCTTCACCTCCGAGAGGTCGGTCTCCTCCTCTTTCTCGGTGAGCTTCTTACTGAGCCGCTCCTTGATCTCCGCTTCCTCGTCCCTGAGGGCTTGGATCTTTTCCGAGATGGCATCCGCTTCGGCTGTGTCTCTCGGGGTCTCGCTGTCGGTCTCGTCTGCTTCGTACTGCGCACGCTCCACCTCGGTCCGGGACTTCTCCACCTCTGCGGACACCTCCAGGAGGGCTTCGTGGCGGGCTTCTTTCTCCACGATAAGCCCGTCCATCTTGCTCTTCAGCTGCTCGATCTCTTCATTCTTCGCCCTCCCGTCTGCGCTTATTTTGGCGAGGTCTGCCTGCTTCTTCGCTTCAAAGGCGAGCATTCTCTTCCCGAGTTCATCCTGAGGGAGGGGCTGTCCGCAGGTGGGGCAGGTGGTTTTGTCGGCGGGGTACTCCTCCCGCTTGAGCTTGCGCCAGTCCTCCCTCAGCTCCTCGGCTCTCCGCTCCTCCACCTCGATCCGCTTACGTAGGTCGGTGATGTCGCTCTCTGCTCTCTCGAGGGCTCGCTTAGCGTCTCCCTCTCGGAGTAGGGTGTTGCGTGAGCGTGCCTTGAGCTCCTCCACCTTGGTCTCGGCTTCTATCTTGGTTCGGTTCTTTGCCCGCTCCCGCTCTGCTTCCAACCGTGCGATGTCGGTGGCAATCTGTGTCAGTCTCTGCCGGCTGAGGTCTTCCTCCAGGTAGGCGGCATTGGCGGTCTCGGTTGCCTTGGTGACCTGCTCCGAGTAGGTGCCGAGGGCTTCGTCCAGCTCGGCAATGCGCCCCTCTATCTCCTCCCAGTCTTGCACGGCTGGCATCATCGCTGACGTTTGGTCGATACGTGGCTGGTACTCCTTGAGCTCTTTCGTGAGCTTCGCTTTGGTCGCTTTCCACTGCGCTTCGGCTCGCTCGAGGGGCAGGTCTCCAACCTCTTTCATCAGCTCCTTGTAGTCCTCCCGTGACGCTATCAGCTCCGTCTCATCTACCCCTCCCGTGGTGTCAAGGAGGAGCTTGCGGAGGGCTTTCCAGTCCATTGTCGGGATCCCATCCGGGGTGCTGAGCATTTGCATAAGTCCGTCCGGGGTACCCTCGGGGAGGATGGCGGTGATGTAGCTGTTGTACTCGCCCATCTTGACCGGCACATCGTCTATCTCATAGATGGTGGTGTTGCCCTTGTATACCTCTTCGGTCTCTCCTGAGGGCTTGACCCAATTCTCCCTTAGCGTGCGGCGGAGGGTGACCGGCTTTGCTTCCACCCCTCGGAGGGTGAGCTCTACCACCACGTCTACTTTCTCCGCACTCTTGCCCTCTTTGTCAAGTGGTTTGAGGTTGAAGTCCTTCCGCCCCTCCTGGTCTACACCCCAAAGGCACCACAGGTAGGCGTTGAGGATGGTACTCTTGCCGGTGGCATTGGCTCCACTGATCTCTGACGACTGCCCCCCGAGGAGTACAGTCAGATTTTTTATCCCCCGAAAGTTGGTGAGCGTCATCCGCTCGATGGTAATTACTTTCATCTCTCTTTTCTCTCTGTATGGATTAGTAAACGGCAGTGAGAAACCTCTTCAGATCCCGCCCGGTGAAGAATAGTCTCCCATTGGCTCGGCTTCGTCTTGCTCGGAGGGTGCCTTGGCTGACGTAATTGTAGATCGTCTGCTTGCTCTTTACACCGATCAGCTCGCACGCTTCCTTGACGCTGTAGCGACCGGTCTCTATGATCTCTTCCGGATTAGTCATAGCTTCATCTTCCTCTTGATCGTCCGTCGAGCATGTCCTGCTCGGTCATCCACGCTTCCAGCTCCGCCTTCTTGAAGTAGTTAAGGTTCCCGCCCCTATTCTTGTAGTAGGGGATCGTGCCGGCGCAGCACTGCTTGTAGAGTGTCCGGGGCTGAAGTCCCGTGTAGAGTGCCGCTTCGTCCAGCGTGAGGACATTCTTGACCCCTATAAGCTGGATCCGCTGCTCTATCGTGAGTACCTCCTTGCCTTTCTCTCTGATTGCTTTCGTTGCCATAATCGGTTACTTAGTTGGTTGTTAGATTGATGTTTACTTGAATACTCCCGCCCTTTTATTGACGAAGTAGCACGCCCCGATAGCCACGAGGGCATTTATCCCGAGGATGATACACTTAGTGTCGCTGTAGGTGTCGGCTCCCGTCAGTGCCAGCACGCTGAGGAGCGTGTAGACGTTGAGGAGCCCTCTTGCTCTCTCTCTCATTGCTTCCGGACGATCTTTTTCGTTACGCGGCAGGTGCCGCTCTCCGTGTCATTCTTGACGCTGATCTTACAATTGATCAGTGCGCCCTCTATGGCGTTCCACCGATACGCCTTTGATCTCAGGGTGAAGATGTCACCAGGGTGCTGTACCTTCAGTGTGACCCCTTTGCCGGGGGTAATGGCTCTGAGGTCTGCCGTGCCGAATTCTCTTGCTTTCTCCATTGCTCTATCTGATTACTTGGTTCCTATAATCTTCCTGTAAGCGTCCATAAAGTCATCCCTCAGTGCCTGCTTCAGCCTATTCTGCACGAGGTCGCTCGAGAGGATCAGCCCCGCCCCGATGTAGAAGTTCATCCGCTCGCTCCTTGGGGTGATATCAAAGGCTCCACGGCTTCCGATATTAGCTTGCCAAATGCTTTTCTTCTCCAGGTAGTTATACCCGAAGTAGATCTCAATGCAGTTGCGCTCTATGCTCCCGTATGGATCTAATAGTCCGATCTGTAATCTTCCGGGGGTGAGCCTTACTCCCCAATACCTCGGGCGCGGCAGCCCCTCAATCTCCCTGATCTCATTGCGGATACCCCACTCGTAGCTCTTGATCAGCTCTTCGATCCGCTCGTCTGTCTTTGTCTGTTCCATTGTCCTTATCTGTTTTGGTAGATTAGCTCGTTGTAGGTGCTCATAAAGTCGCCGTTAAGTCTCTCCTTGAGACCTTGGATGAAGTCACTGCCGAGGATCAGTCCGGCATCTTGGAAGAAGACCAGCCGCTCGTTACCCGGTGTGAGGTCAAAGGCTCCACGGTTTCCGATTTGTGCTTCCCAGCTGTCTTTCTTCTCCAGATAATCATACCCGAAGTAGATCTCAATGCAGTTGCGGTCAATACGCTTGTCATCGTCCAGCAGTCCGATCTGTAGTCTCCCGGGGGTAAGCCTTACGCCCCACCCACCTCTCAGCCCCTCGGTCGCTTCGATCCCTGCGAGGATCTCCACCTCGTAGCTCAAGATCAGCTCCTCGATCTGCTCGTCCGTTGTCTTAGTTACCTGTGCCATTGCTGTTATTTGTTTGTTTATTATTGTTATCTTTGGTTCCTGATAGAGACTAAGAAGTAGCTGTGTACCCTCTTTGTCTCTTTGTTGATACAAAGGTAATAACTATTTTGGTTATAAACAAGCATAATGGTAATAGATTGACACATTTAACATTTGCAGATATGAGCAAAGTTGTATCCAGCACTCTGAAAGAGTACTTTAGAGAACAAGGCAAGACGCAGCAGGACATAGCTGACGATCTCGGAGTTAGCCAAGCCTACATCGGGCAAATACTCAATGGTATGAAGCCAATCGGTAAACAGACGGCTTCTAAACTAAATAGCCTTTATGGTTTTAATCGTGGTTGGCTCCTTACCGGTGAGGGTGATATGCTGGTTGGAGGTGGTGCGACCGTGACCGGCAACGGCAATGCGGTTAATACTGTTACCGGTAATGGTAATAAGGTCTCCGCAAGTGTAGCAGGTGACTTCGCAGATCTCGCAAACAACTTTTCAGAGGCTCTGAGAACCTCTCAGGAGCAACTATCAAGGGCTCAAGATCAGATAGACAGGCTGATCTCGGTTATAGAAAAATTTAGAAGTGTGTAATAATGGCGGCTTTTTGGCTCTTCCTTTTTGTCCTCTTGGCTGCGGTTTTTCTCGGGCTGATCTTGTCTGCCATCTTTTTTGGTAGACCAAACTCTCAAAATCTTAATAATAAGTTTACTACAGCTCGTCTTGAGAGGCTATATCGAAAACATCACTATGGAGATAAAAGGGTGTTTTTAGACTTGTCCACTGTGACACCGCACGAGTGGATTTTTCTCCCTGATGACATAGAGAGCGAGCTGGGTCGAAGCAGCCGCGATAGTGTGGTTTCAGTTCCGGAAGATTTGATTACGGAATGGAAGTCCTCACTGGAAGAGTATGACGATTTCAATCGGCGTCTTGGTGAAACGTGTGAAAACAACAACCGTGGTATTGAGCTGGAAAAGCTTGGACAAATTGACGAAGCTATTAAAGTGTATGAGAAGAATATCTCTATCGGTTATCTTGCTACTCACGCATATGAGAGGCTACGAATTATCTACAAGCGGAGAAAGGATCCGGCTAACGAACTGAGAGTACTACGTGCTGGTATTGCTCTGTTTGAACCTGCAAACGATGAACGCTTCCTTCAGGCGTTATCAGAGTATCCCCAGTTGGAAGAAGAGATAGGAAATGCGAGGTGCAATCCTAAGAAAGGAACACTATATGATGAAAATGGACTTCTCGTGGTCGCATTTTTCTCAGAGGAGGCAAAATATAAACATAGGATCCAGGAACTTCTCAAAAAGTATCCGGACTTAGAATGATTGATAGTTATGCAAACAGACGAAGCCCTTAAGGTAATGGAGCGGTTTTACTCCACCCTCGACCGCCTAATCGCTTTTCAGGCGGTTAATTCCATCTATGACTTTTGCAAGCGGTACGAAATCCCCCGTAATAACTTTTACGGTCAAAGAAGCGACCGCACGAAGTCCAAGTTTAAGCCGGACTGGCTCTCCTACCTCGTCCGGGACTTTGGCATTAGTGGCACCTGGTTACTCACCGGCGAGGGTGAAATGATCCGCACCGGTGAGACGTGGTCTCAGCTCGTAGATCGCCTAAATTCTCCAAGAATTTAAGTCAAATCACGCACGTATCACGCAAGTAAAATGAAAGCCTCTATATTTGTTTGAGACGCAATCATTTACAAGCGTGTTAAACAGCCTTCTAAGCTGTGGGTCTTGGGTTCGAATCCCAACTCAGTCACCCCCTGAAGCCACGCCGGGATCGCCCTCCCGGTGTGGCTTTGTCGTACCTGTGCCGCCCCTCTCCGGCAGATAACCAACAAGAAGAGCGACCCCCGGCAATGGGAGGTCGCTCTTCTTGATGATTGACTTGACCTATGGCTTAGAAGAAGTTGTATCTATTGTCAGAGATCTTAGCCTTGGAGATGACCGTCTGGAGTGCAGTTGCGCGGATCATACCCTGCAGTGAGCGCTCGAGTGAGGTCTTGATCGTCGTGGCAACCATTGAGACCCTTTACGGGGGTGGCGGTATTCAGCGCAGCGACAGCAGCGGCAGCGTCGATGCCCGGCTCTACGCCGAGACCCTCAAGTCTGGTGGTGCTGTACTTGACGAAGCTGAGTGAGTCGACCGATGAGCCGATGGCACTTGCGTAAGCCTCGAGTGAGGAGTGGTCGGCGCTCATCATCTGGTCGTAGAGGAGGTCTGCCTTCTTCTGATTGGCGAGGAGTGCAGAGATCTGATCCTTCACCACCTCGATGGGCATAAAGCCCTCGCTAAACTTCTTACCGACGCGGGTGACGACGTACTTCTCGTCAGCCTCCTTGATCGGGGAGATCGTACCCTCCTTATTCTGCATGGACCAGGTGACGATGTCACGGCTGTTGCTGATGCCGGGGGCAATAGAGGGCTGCGAGGATGAGATCAGCTGATCCTTGAGTACCTGGTAGCCGGCGTTGAGAGCCTCCTGGGTGAGGTCCTTGTCCTTGCTTGAGGTGAGGAAGGAGCTGAGGTTATTGTAGATCTGGGTCTGCGTCTCCGTGGAGGCGGTCACCTCCTTGGCGGCAAG